>PVMS01021438.1_pt1 | contig 13623 bp, 12 predicted proteins | sample 1853461 | NCBI WGS metagenome assembly PVMS01 (sample SAMN08582032, study PRJNA380276) | Marine sediment metagenome, whole genome shotgun sequencing project. | isolation source: ocean sediment barecode stripped | collected 2017 | reverse complement strand
GGCCTATTCTTCTATTATTATGACTTATTTTGGCGTAAATTATTATTTGTCCGGATTGCATTCGTATGCTGCAGGTGACCCCGTGCCGATACCAACATTTGTTTATTATACGGTTGGCATTGTATTCATAACAATAGTGGTTGCATATTTTAGGAATAGAAGGAAGTTATCTACATAAATATTATTGAATTTGCATTTAACAATAGGATACGTATGAAGCTTGACATTTTGGCTTTTGGTGCTCATCCAGATGATACTGAGTTAGGATGTTCGGGAACACTGATAAAGCATATTAATTCTGGTTATAAAGTTGGCGTTGTTGATTTAACTGAAGGTCAGCTTGGATCTCGGGGTTCGGTTTCTGAGCGCTATAAGGAATCAGCGAAAGCTGCCGAAATTCAAGGACTTACTATTCGCGATAATTTAAAACTAGAAGATGGTTGGTTTGAGCATAATAGAGAAAGTTTGAATTTAGTCATTCAGAAAATTAGACAGTATCAGCCCGATATTGTTTTGGCTAATGCTATTAAGGATCGACATCCCGATCATGCAAGAGCGGCTAAGCTGGTTGCTGAAGCATGTTTTTATAGCGGATTAATTAAAGTTGAAACAATTTACGAAGATCATAAACAAAAAGAATGGAGACCAAAAGGGGTTTACCATTATATACAAGACTATCATATCGATCCTGATTTTGTAATAGATATAAGCAAGGAGTGGGAAACCAAAATAGAATCCATTCTGGCCTTTTCGTCACAATTTTTTAATCCATTAAACAAACAAAAAGAAACACCCATTAGTTCTAAATCATTTTTGGATTTTTTAGCGGCTAAAGCTAGGGATTTTGGACGCCCAATAGGGGCTCAATATGCAGAAGGGTTTACTAGTGTTCGATATATTGGGATAAATGATTTGTTTGATTTAAAATAGAACTTACCTTAACAATGCCGTCTTCACTTTTTAAAAATTTGAAATCAGATTTACCGGCGGGATTGGTCGTTTTTCTGGTTGCGCTTCCTTTGTGTTTGGGTATAGCTTTAGCTTCGGGGGCTCCCTTGTTTTCGGGTATTATTGCTGGGGTAATTGGCGGAATAATTGTCGGTTGGATAAGTGGTTCGGCAATAGGGGTTAGTGGACCGGCAGCTGGCCTGGTAGTTATTGTCATCGGTGCGATTGATTTGATAGGCTTTGAAGCTTTTTTACTCGCAGTGATTATCTCAGGTATTATTCAAATAATATTAGGATTTTTAAGGGCTGGAATAATCGGATACTTTTTTCCAGCTTCTGTAATTAAGGGAATGCTTACCGCAATTGGTATAACTATCTTTTTAAAGCAAATACCACATCTGGTTGGTTATGATCAAGACTATGAAGGAAACCTTTCTTTTATTCAGGCAGATGGTGAGAATACGTTTTCTGAATTATGGAATATGCTTGATTTTATTGCTCCAGGGGCTATTATTATAGCTTTGATTTCTTTGGGGATCTTCCTTTTTTGGGATAGTGGATGGATGAAAAAACAGAGTTTTACAAAAATCATTCCCGGTGGATTAGTTGTTGCTATTACTGGAGTATTGATCAATCAACTTTTTTTTAAAATTGCACCGCAATGGGCTTTAGGCGGCGAACATTTAGTTCAATTACCAGAGGCGTCTTCATTTATAGGATATATCGATTATCTAAGTTTCCCGGATTTTACGGAAATTTCAAATAAATTGGTTTGGGAAGTTGCTTTTATGATAGCTATTATTGGTTCTTTAGAGACTCTATTGTCAGTTGAAGCTGCTGATAAATTAGATATAGAAAGAAGAGTTACGCCAACAAATCTTGAATTAAAGGCGCAAGGGATAGGAAATATCTTTTCGGGACTGATAGGTGGTTTACCTATAACCCAGGTTGTGGTTCGTTCATCAGCAAATGCACAAGCCGGAGGTAAGTCAAAACTTTCTGCAATAGTTCATGGTTTATTGTTATTGATTTCGGCTTTATTGCTTCCCGGAATTTTGAACCTTATTCCACTGGCAGCTTTAGCCTCGATTTTATTTGTAGTTGGGTTTAAGCTTGCAAAACCTTCAGTATTTAAGTCGATGTATAAACTTGGTGTATATCAGTTTGTACCGTTTTTAGCAACTGTCATTGCTATTGTGTTTACCGATCTGTTGGTTGGTATTTTGATAGGATTAGCCATTTCAGCTTTCAATATTTTAATGTTTAATTATCGTACTCCATTTTTATTTGAAGAGCAGGATAGAAAAGAGAAATGTTTTAAATTGGTATTAAGCCGAAATGTTAGCTTTTTAAATAAGGGAGGACTGTTGCAGGTACTTAATAGTGTTTCTTCCGGTTCGAAGATTATAATTGATGCAAGTAAGTCGGTTAGTATTGATTACGACGTTGTTGAAGTAATTCGCGACTTTGAAATAGATGCCCGATTTAAAGGGATCGAAGTTGAAATTATTGATCTTGAAATAAAAACTCCCTTAAATCAATTTAAAAGGATAAAATCTTACTGGGAAAAAGAACATGAATAACTTTCCAATTTTAGAAACATTTTTATTTTGGTTAAGTACAATAAAAGTAGCTTCTTTGCCGTACAATAAATAATGGGCAAGAACATATAAAATATTTTAAACTCTAATAATCATTTAATCATCCAATGAAAAAATATTTATTAATTTTTATAGCAGCAATTATTTCAATTTCGTTTGTATCATGCAACACGCAAGACGGAGGAGATGAAACCTCAGAGAAAGAGGTCACGCAAAGACGAAAAATCAAAAGAATTGGTACATATAAGAGTTTAAATGCCAATGAGTTTAATGATTTATTGGCATCTAAGCCTGGTACCATTCTAGATGTTCGGGAATTAGAAGAAGTTAAACACGGAATAATAGAGGGAGCGATTATTGCCCCGCTTTATGCTGATAATTTTCAGGAAACTATAAGTACTTTGCAAAAGGATATTCCAATTTATATTTACGATGGTTCAGGTAGTTTAAGCATTATTGCAGCAAAAACTCTCCTATCTAATGAATTTAGTGAAATTTATAGTTTGATGGGGGGAATAACAGCTTGGGGTATGGAAGGATTTAAGATAGTGAACCCTAAAGTTATCAAGGGAAAATTTTAATAGAAAAATTCTGATATTGAAAAGGTTGGAAATTCCAACCTTTTTTTTGTGCCGAAAATGGGAGTCGAACCCACACGTCATTGCTGACACACGCCCCTGAAGCGTGCGCGTCTACGAGTTTCGCCATTTCGGCGTGCATTGCAACAAGCTTATTGTTTAATCAACTGAACATGTCTGAAACAATCAATTCACGACTTCCTCGGGTGTATTTATAAAATCCCTCGCCTGATTTACGACCTAATTTTTGTGCCGCTACCATATTTACCAATAATGGTGATGGAGCGTATTTTGGATTTCCAAATCCATTATAAAGCACTTCTAAAATCGATAAACAAACATCGAGACCAATAAAATCGGCCAATTGAAGCGGACCCATAGGATGTGCCATTCCAAGTTTCATAACCGTATCAATTCCTTCAACTCCTGAAACGCCTTCGAACAGGGTTTGAATCGCTTCATTTATCATTGGCATTAAAATTCTATTTGCTACAAATCCTGGATAATCATTTACTTCAACCGGTATTTTTTTTAGATTTTTTGCAACCTCAAAAACTGTTTTAGTAACTTCATCAGAGGTATCGTAGCCCCTGATTATCTCAACAAGTTTCATAATGGGTACAGGGTTCATAAAGTGCATTCCTATCACCTTATCGGGTTTTGATGTAACGGCAGCGATTTTAGTTATCGAAATGGAAGATGTATTTGTAGCCAATATGGTATCAGCACTGGTTAATGAATCAATTTCTTTAAATATCTTCAATTTTAGATCAATATTTTCAGTCGCTGCTTCCACAACCAGGTCAGCATCTTTAACACCCTCTTTTATTGAGTTAAAGGTATTTATTCGATCGAGGGTTATATTTTTATCTTCCTCAGAAATCTTTTCTTTACTGACCATCCTCGAAAGGTTTTTATCGATAGTAGAAATAGCCTTCTCTATGGCATCTTCAGAAATATCAATAAGAGAAACATTGTACCCAAATTGAGCAAATGTGTGTACAATACCATTTCCCATAGTACCTGCACCAATAACTGCTATATTTTTCATCTGTTTTTTTTTGTTTTAAATATTAATGTCAGATAGCACGAAATATGAAAAAATAATTACGTTAGAAATGTTTGATTAAATTTTCATGATTATTTTATGATTTTACCTGTATAAATTCATCTTTTATGCCCAAAAGAGTGCCAAATCCATAATTTGTGAATCAACTGGGTTTAAGCTTGTAAATTTACGAATAAAGCGGTTTAATTGTATCTATTTTCCGCTTCCTTGGAGAATTATTATTACCGTATAAGCCATTATTTTAAAGTCGAGTGCAGGACTTATGTTTTCTATGTAAAGCAAATCGTATTTTAATCGTTGTATCATTTGATCCACATTCTCTGCATAACCATATTTTACTTGGCCCCACGAAGTAATTCCGGGTCTTACTTTACTCAAGTATTTATAATGTGGTGCGCGTTCAAGGATTTTATCGATAAAATATTGTCTTTCAGGTCTGGGGCCTACCAGTGACATTTCACCAATTAATACATTCCAGAATTGAGGTAGTTCATCCAAACGGGTTTTTCTTAAGAATCTCCCCACTTTTGTAATTCTCTTATCTGATTTACTGGAAAGTTGGGGTCCGTTTTCCTCCGCATTCGTATGCATTGTCCTGAATTTAATGATCTGAAACGGTTTTTTATGGAGGCCAATTCTTTCCTGTTTAAAAAAGACAGGACCGCTTGTGGATAATTTAATAATTATTGCAATTATAATTAATACCGGAAATAGAACGATCATGGCTAAAAGCGATGCAAAAACATCAATAAATCTTTTTAGGCTCATTTGCCAGGGGGGCATTATGGCTATTTTGATATCTATTAAAGGGGCGCCAAAGATACTTGTCATTTTAACTGAACCTGACATAATATCATACATGTCAGGAATAATTTTAATAGCAATTTCACAATCTTCTAATTGATTGATAATCAGTTCTAATTGATCGTGTTCAGATGACTCAATCGCAATTATTACCTCTTCAATTTGATATTCAATGATGGTTTTTTTCAGGTCGTTAAATTGACCTACTTTATGAAGTCTTCCATCTTCCAGTAGTTTTGTGCCGCCATTAATTGGAATAAAACCAACAAATCGATTACCTGGCGATTTTGGCATTTCCTCGATTTCATTAAATGTTTTAAATGCTCGCTCATTCCCTCCGATCAAAAGGGTATTAAACCAAATTTTTCGATTGTGAACTTTTTTAACTGTTCTAGAGGTTAAATAATATCTGGGTATAAATGTTAAAGTGAAATGAAAACTGAAATATGCTAAATACAAGTCGTAATAATTCTTATAAGATGCTATTTCGTCATCTAGTAACAGGATGAAAAAGATAATTGTAACACCAATTATCGATTGCCATAATGTTGCTGAAAGTTCCTTTAATCTATGATGTCTATATAAATCTCTATACGACCCGGTAAGAATGTATCCCAATACCCATACAGCAGGTATTATTACTAAGCCTAAATAGAAATTGCTGTCAAATTCAATGGGAACATCAATTCCGAATTTTTGTGGTTCTAAATAACGTTTTCGAAAAATAAAAAGGAACGTCCAGGCTATTCCAGCGCTCATTAAATCGGCAATTAGATATTTTATTATTTGAATTTCCCGATTTTTCACTTGTCTTTTATAAGTTTTACGTTATCGATCAATATAATTGGATTTGATACCGAATTATCTCTTTGCATTTCAAAACAAATTTCAAAACTTGTTAAAAGATCAATTGTATTTAAAGTTGATCCAATTTCAAGATATATTTTATTCCAATACAGAACCCCATCTGCATTAATTGTTTCTTTAAATTGAAAAAAGGGAATTTTTTCAACTTGGCCTAACTGGTCAAATACGACGAGATCAAAGAAGAAAGGTTGGTTATTTTGATAATTTATTTCAACAAAAACATTTGTATTCTTTTTATATATAAAATTTTCGTTGGTTAACGATTTTATATATGCGGTGTCGCTGGTTAGCTCAAATAAGCCAGATGTACTGTTAGCTACATTACCGTTACTATCATCAAAAAAGACTAATTCTGGGTCTTGAGTTTTAACCAATTCACCTGTGCTATTTTCTGTGGTTACAAATTTTATACTGGGACTCTCGAAATCCTCGAACCAATAATCAACATTTTCGGTAGAAAAATATGTGACTGTTGGAGTTAAATTGACTGTTTTATCTGTTTCGAAAAAAATATTATCAGATGAGAAATTATAATAAGGGTAGGGAATTAGATCATTAGCAAACCCATTTTTTTCGATTACGGGTATTGTTTTTATGGTTTGATCTCCAACAGCAAATATTGGAACTTCAACAGGCGTCTGGTATACACCAATTAATTCGTTATTTACAAAAACTTTTGCGCCATAAATTTTACTCGAATCGCTCCCCGAAATCGAATATATCCCATTTGACTTTATTTCAGGAATATATAAATAGGACGGAATTACCTGATCTTTCTTACATGAGGATACTAAAATTAATAAAACAATACTTGAAAATATCAGGTAGTTTTTACGCATATGCCTTATCAAAATTTTGGCTAATTTTATTCATAAAAAATAGGCGCGCAAGTTATTTAAAATAATATGAAAGACAAGTTACAATTTGGTTTATAGGTTAACGTTTAACGCACAAACACAATAAATTATTGTAACAAACTTTAAGAGAAAATTAAATTAATTCTAGTATCCTATAAGCGACGTCTAAAGCGTTAGCTCCATCCTCAATAGTAACAACGGTTTCAGTGTCATTTATAATAGAATTTGTAAAAGTAGAAAGTTCTTCTTTTATCGCATTTGTAGGCGAAATTGAAGGTTTATCAAATCCGATTTTCATTTTTCCTTTATTCTCTCCAAGATCTAAGGTAACATCAAACGGATCTGCTTCACCTTTGAGTTTTTGCATGGTAACTATTTCAGTTGTTTTTTCCAGGAAATCAACCGATATGTATGCTTCTTTTTGAAAGAATCGAGATTTCCTCATGCTTTTCATCGAAATTCTGCTTGCTGTTATATTTGCCACGCATCCATTACTAAATTCTAATCTTGCGTTAGCAATATCTGGCGTATCACTCACAATTGCTACTCCACTGGCCGAAATCTTTTTTATAGGGCTATTTACAACACTAAGAATAATATCAATATCATGGATCATTAGATCTAAAATGACAGAGACATCAGTGCCACGCGGATTAAACTCAGCCAAACGATGAGTTTCGATGAAACGGGGCTCGTTAATGTATTTTTTAGCTTCAACAAATGCAGGGTTAAAGCGTTCTACATGCCCCACTTGAACTTTAACTTTTGCCTCGTGCACCAGATTTATTAATGATTTGGCTTCTTCGAGTGTATTAGTTATCGGTTTTTCAATAAATACATGCTTGAATTTTCTTAATGCCTTTGATGCACAATCGTAATGAGATAATGTTGGCGTTACAACATCAACAACATCAACATTGTCGATTAATTCTTCCATACTGCTGAATGACTTAACCTTAAATTTTTCAACAACATCTTTTACTTTTTGTGAATCCGGGTCATATATCCCGACCAATTCCAGATTTTCGATTTCAAGTGCTTGTTGTATATGAAACTTCCCAAGATGACCTGCTCCAAGTATGCCTATTTTTAATTTTTTCATAGTGAAACCATTGTATATTTTTGAATTTCAAAAATACAATGTACAATTGATCTCTTCGATGTTGAAAATTGGATTTATTAACACTTTATTTATAATGACGAAATAATAATTTTGCTTTATGATTAACCAATTAACAGATACTTATCGACATAAAGGATTAAGACGGAATTTAATCGAATATATAAGGGATAGGGGAGTTGCTACAGAAAAAGTTTTGCAAGCCATGCTGAATGTTCCCCGTCATTATTATTTCGATGGAGCTTTTCTTGAAAAGGCCTATATAGATCAAGCTTTTCCAATTGCCGCCAATCAAACGATTAGTCAGCCCTCTACTGTAGCAATACAAACATCGTTATTACAACTAAACCCAAACGATAAAGTTTTAGAAATTGGTACAGGATCAGGTTATCAATCGGCCGTACTATGTCAATTGGGGGTTAAAGTTTTCACGATAGAACGGCAAAAATTACTTTTTCAAAAGTCAAAAAAACTACTTGCAAAATTAGGATGCAGAGCTGAGGTTTTTTATGGTGATGGATTTAAGGGCTTACCACAATTTGCTCCTTTTGATAAGATATTAATTACTTGCGGAGCTCCTTATGTACCAGAAGATTTAATAAACCAGATGAAATCAGGAGGACGAATGGTAATACCTGTTGGAACAGGATCTATTCAGGACATGTTGGTAGTTGAAAAACTAAAAGATGGAGAAATTAGAAAAACAAAACATGGCAAATTCTCCTTTGTTCCCATGTTGGATAGTAAAAGCCGATAATCCTATTTTCTTGATTTTGTTAATCTTGTATTTTCGTTTATAAATTCAGGGCTTTGGTTCAAAAAATTTATAATCATGAGATTGGTTTAGCAGATTTGTTTTATAAATTTTTATTAAACTAAATACATTCAAGATTATGAAAGCAAACAAATTATTATTAGCAGCTACATTTTTATTGGCCATTGGATTTTCGGCCTGTAATAAGGATACTAAAGAGAATTCGGATATTACGCAACCTGCATTCGAAACAGAAGCAAACAATTTAAGTGATGAGATCGAAAAAAGTGCCGATGTGGTTACTTTCGATAAATCAGATGGGGAATATAAAATTCCCGAATGTGCTACTGTAACAGTTACTTACCCTGACGGAACACCCTTTCCAAAAGTTATTACCATTGATTATGGTGATGTAAACTGTCAGGTACGACCAAATGTTTGGAAAAGAGGAAAAGTTATTATCGCGATTTCAGATTCAATAGTCAATTTGAATGCACAACGTGTTGTAACCTTTGAAGATTTTTATATAAATGATCACGAAGTTACCGGATCAAGAATATTAACAAACTTGGGCAATAATTCAGACGGATATCTTGTATTCGACATTAACAATAACTTTAGTGTTGGTGAATGGTCAAGACAAACTACTGGAACTAAAACCTGGATCGAGGGATTTAATTCAAATGCCTATTTAGATAACGTGTTTCTTTTAGATGGTTCATCAAGTACAACAAGACCGGGTGGTATTATTATTAATCGAACCATTACAGAACCACTAAGAGTTGATAGAGGATGTGGTTATATTACCGAAGGTATACTATCCATCCAATGGAATGGAAATAGTGCAATTATCGATTTTGGAGATGGTACTTGTGATGATGCTGCCACCATCACTTTTAACGGTGAAGTTTATGAAATTGATCTTGATCATTTTAAATGGAAAAGAATAAATTAAGCAGGTTAAATAGTGAATAAAAAACCGCACTTAAATGCGGTTTTTTCATTAATCAGTCTCTCCATTCTTTTTATTCCGAGCAAATTTTGAATACAGTTTTCCTCCCATAAATTGACCTAAAAAGAAGGCAAATATTAAAAATGGGTAAGTGTAAAACTCAAAGCCCAGCTCAAAGAAAAAGCGCAATAATATAACAAGAGGTATGGGGAGATGGATAAACAAAAACCATTGCCACGAAAATTTAATTGTTGGGGCCCTCCAATATCCAAATGGTAAATTGATCAAAAAAACAGATAAAGTAGCTAATAAAAGTGATACGTTCATTTATTAAACGATGGAATAAAATTAAGATTCTAGTTTTCGTCCAGCTTCAAACTATGTCCCAGCTTATCTTTTTTTGTTTTAAGATATTTGTAATTGTACACATTCGACTGGATTTCTAAAGGTATGTTATCAACTATTTCAAGACCATAACCGATCAAGCCAGTACGTTTTTTTGGATTGTTAGATAGCAGTTTTATTTTTTTCACACCAAGATCTCTGAGAATTTGTGCGCCAATACCATAATCTCTTTCATCTCCTTTAAACCCGAGTTCGATATTGGCTTCTACTGTATCCAACCCTTGTTCTTGCAATTTATATGCTTTTAATTTATTGATCAATCCAATTCCACGGCCCTCCTGGTTCATGTACACCACTACGCCTTTACCTTCCTTTTCAATCATCTTTAGTGATTCTTCTAATTGTTGACCACAATCGCAACGACACGAACCAAATATATCGCCGGTAACACAAGAAGAATGGACCCTTACTAAAATAGGTTCATTCTTTTTCCACCGCCCCTTAATCAATGCCAGATGTTCTTGTCCAGTGGTTATTTGTCGATAAGCATACAATTCGAAATGGCCACTTTTAGTAGGCATATCTACATCAACTATACGCTCAATAAGAGTTTCGTTTTTTAACCTGAATTTGATAAGGTCTTCTATGGAAATTAATTTGAGGTCAAATTTATCAGCTATTTTACGCAGTTGAGGTAAACGAGCCATACTGCCGTCTTCGTTCATTATTTCAACAATAACACCTGCTGGTTCCAAACCTGCCAATCGGGCCAGATCAATTGCTGCTTCAGTATGTCCACTTCTTCTGAGCACACCACCTTGTTTAGCTCTTAGAGGGAAAATATGTCCTGGTCTTCCCAATTCTTCTGGAAGCGTAGTACTAGTAGCAAGGGCCTTAACAGTTAAGGCGCGATCTGAAGCAGATATACCAGTTGAGGTTTCCGGACTGATTAAATCAACAGATACAGTAAAAGGTGTCTCGTACTTAGCTGAATTTTTATTTACCATTAATTCCAGGCCCAACTCATTGCAACGTTGTTCGATTAAGGGTGCACAGATCAATCCGCGGCCATGGTGAGCCATAAAATTTATCATTTCTTTACTTACCAAATTAGCTGCGGCAACAAAGTCTCCCTCATTTTCCCTGTTTTCATCATCAACAACAATTATTATTTTGCCATTTTTGATCTCCTTTATAGCTTCTTCAATAGTGTCTAATTTAATTTCGCTACTCATTTTATATGATTATTTGGCAAAAGTAATGGTTTATTCTAACTATTTGTTGAAGATTTCAACATCAGTCTTTCCAATTTTACAGTGGTACTATTCCAATTGAAATTATTGATGACGTGGACATAACCATTTTCAGCAATATCATGTGCTGCTGATTGATTTCTTAAGAGAAAGATGATTTTCTCTGAAAATTCTTGTGCGCTATCAGCAATTAATATGCTTTTGTTATTTATTGCTCCAAGTGCGTTATTGGCAAGTGGAGAAGTTACACATGGTTTTTTTGAAGCCATTGCTTCTAATAATTTATTTTGCAATCCACTTCCTAGTCTTAAAGGAGCAACAAAAACTTTTGATGCCCAATATGCATCTCTTATATCGTCAACCCATCCTGTAACAGTTATAGAGCTGTTTGCCATGTTTTTTATCTTATTAACCGGACTGGCACCGGCGATCAATACTCTGACATCGGGTATTTCTTTTTGTACCAATGGCAATATTTCATTTACCAAATAAACAACGCTATCGACATTAGGAATGTATGCCATATTGCCTGTGAACAAAATATCAAATTCTTTTTTCATTTCCTTTGGATGGAAAAAAACAGAATCTATACCGTTGGGGATAACTTCAATTTTTTTTCGATGTTGGTGCCATATAGTATCACGATCCTGTTTTGAAATTATTGTATGATTTTCGAAATAATCGTAGATAAGATTTTCATAACGAAGCAGTCTGCGGGCTTCAGATAAAATAATGGGTTTCGAAAAAAAAGAGGCCGATTTTGCTCTTCGATCCATTCCTTTCGAGAAGGAATCCATATAATCGATGGTTTTGGGTATGTCATGGTAGTTTTTTACATACTCTGATGTTCTTATCAATTGAGCATATATATGATCAGGGTTAAAAGAACCTATTAATTTATTTATTTTAATTGCTACATTTCTTTGAAAAAAATAGGCGACCTGAAAAGGGTTCTCAGAAAAAAGATTTAAAAATAAGTTCCAGATTATATTTTTCTTTTTTAGTGGAATAATACTTAGTTCGGCACATATTTTGCTCAGTTCTTCTTTAGCCGAAGGATGTATTTTTTCTGTATTTAAACAGCATAAATGAATCTTGTGATTTATTGATAATTCTCTTACTTGATGAAATATTCTAAGCTTATCTCCTTTTTCTAGTGGATAAGGAACACGAGAAGTTAAAACGAAAATCTTCATGGTTTTAATTTGAAGCAGTTATTCGTTCGGGATTATCAATAGGTATTTTTTGCAAATTCTTATAAAATGATAAAAGTTTTTTAATGATTATTTCATTAGCATATTCATGTTCAACCAGTTTTCTTGCATTATTTCCCAATTCAATAATTTTCGCAGGATTGTTTTTAAAATAGTGCACTGCTTCGGCAAATTCATCTGGTGTATTGGCAATCCAAATATCCTTTTTATGGGTAAAATGAATGCCTTCAGCTCCTACAGAAGTTGATATTATAGCTTTTCCCAACGCCATACCTTCTATTATTTTAACCCTTATGCCACCACCAGAAAGCAATGGAACGATCATTAACGATTTTGATTTGATAAATTTCATGGCATCTTCAACTTCACCCACAACTATCATATTTGGTGACTTTGTTTCGAAAAATCTTTCTGGCATATCCCGTCCGGCAAGATAAAATTTAGCCTCTGGAGATATTAATTGAATCGAAGGCCAAATCTTGTCTAAGAACCAATCTAATCCCTCAATGTTCGGAGTCCAATCCATTGATCCTAAATGAAAAAGATCTAGTTCTGTTTTTAGATTATTAGCGGGTTTATATTTCTTAATGTTTAAACCAAATGGAATTATTTCAATCGGTCGATCACATCCTAATTTTCTAAAATCCTCTGCATCCCTTTTACTAATAGCTGCGATTCCATCAATTTGGTTTAAAACATCGAGTTCGTATTTTTTAAGTTGTCGGGCAAGCATTTTTAAGTAGGTCTTTTTTGCAACACTGGCAGATTGCTTCGAAAGCCGCTCCCAAATTATGTACTCTAAATTATGCGATCTCAAAACGATTCTCGCATCTGAATGCATTCTAATTGTCGAAACATAAGGAGTCATGAAAAGACTTTCGAGATGCACGATATCATATTCTTTTTTTGCTAATTCGTTTTGAAGAACAAAATCAAAATCAGGTGTAAAAAACCTTGAAATATTATAGGAGTCCTGAGTTACCAAGCTTGAAAAAGCATCGACAACATTTAGCTTCGTGTCAACAAAAACGCTTTCAATACCGGTATTTTCCATGTATTCTTTCGGTATAAGGCTTTTCTCGAATGGATGCTTTAATGTCTCTATTGTTAGGATCTTTACATCTACGCCTGCTTTAATTAATCCTTGGGTGATATTATCAATAGCCAGGCACCCACCATCTTTTGGAGGAAACGGAGGTTTATGACTCAGCTGGAGTACTTTCATGACTTTTTTTTCGTATTCGCAAAAATCTTAAAATCG
>PVMS01018856.1_pt1 | contig 13625 bp, 13 predicted proteins | sample 1853461 | NCBI WGS metagenome assembly PVMS01 (sample SAMN08582032, study PRJNA380276) | Marine sediment metagenome, whole genome shotgun sequencing project. | isolation source: ocean sediment barecode stripped | collected 2017 | reverse complement strand
GTGATGGCCATGATCGTGATGATGGTGATGGTCGTGGTCGTCGTGATGATGATTTTCTGTTAGGCCACGGAGAAGATCGTAAAGCTCTTTCTTTTTGGTCTTTTTATGATCTGAACAACATTCACACATATTTGCCTCCAGTTGCGTATTTACTAGGCACTTCGGACTTCTTGTTCTGAACAGTATCTGCCCCGAAGGGACCCCGTCTTCCAAGCGCAGTCTTCGACGACACTTAGCAACTTTAATGATAATTATAGGAACTTGGCGGACTTCTGTCAAACGAAAAAACCCTTGGGGGCCTAGATCGTGGACGAGGAGAATCTGCTGTTCACTCGGCTTGACACGTATTCTCTGATCTGACAAACTGAATATATGGTTGACGAACTAATCATAGATCAGACGCCGGAAGTGAGCCATCCAGTTGTAATCCTTGGATTTGAGGGGTGGGCGAACGGAGGCAATGTGGCTGTTGGCATGATTGACTTCCTGATAAAAAAGCTTGGCGCGACTCGCTTTGCAAAGATTGATCCTAATGATTTCTATCGATTCGATGATCACCATGTGTGCAGATGATTCAATAAGCGAGCTTCTTGATGAGCTTTCAGATGCCAAGACGTGGCCGGAGCACTTCAGACAAGCCATTGATAGTGGCTCTGATGTAAGCGGTGAGATCAATGAGGCTGGCAAGACGATAGAGACGCTCGAAGAGCGGGCTCAAGAGACGATGAAGAGGCTCGGGTGCGACTGCCCGGACACCCGCAAGATTTCCCAAGGCATGGCTAACATGCTGATTAACTGGTACACATTCGAGGACAGTCTCAACTCGTGAAATGTCCGGGTGGGAAACTGAGGTCTATGGATAGTAGGTTGCGCAAGAGTTTTCAGATTCCCACGCTGTCACACGGCTGACTTTAATCTCGGGGTCATCCAGCGACACGGACAATCGTTCTGCCACGTACCTTGCGATATTTTCTGAAGAGGGATTCTGGTCCTTGAAGGTCTCCAGATCGTTCAGGAATCTATGGTCCAGGTCTGCCATTACAGCATTGACATGTTTCTTCAGAACCCTAAAGTCCATGACGATACCCGCCTCGTCTATGTTCTGTGAGGTGACATACACCTCGATCTTCCAGTTATGGCCATGCAAGTTCTCGCAGGCCCCCTCGAACTCCTTTAGCTGGTGAGCAGCGGAGAAGCTTGTAATGACCTTCAATTCAAACATATTCTTGAGTGCCTAACCCGGACAAGCCCGAAAATACGTGCTTCGAGTTTTACATTTTAACGACTCAAGGCGGGTATCACATGTTTGCTTTGACTTATGTAAATAACTCCTGAGACATGACACTATTCGGCTTTTCCGGCATACGGCTTTCCGCATTCATTGCAGACGCCTTTTTCGTTTATTAGACCGATGCAGGTGCCGTCACTGCACAGAGTGCGCTCTGAGAAATCGACCGCGTCCTCGCCAGATTCTGCAGTTGACTCCAGCAAAGGCATCTCTGCGCCGCATTGGCAACAGAATCTTGCTTCAAGGGGGGCGCTTTCGTGGCATTCAGGACACTCCCGTGATGGGAGATCAACCTCGCAGTGAGGACATTTTATCATAAAGCCTTCTAACCTCCTATCGTTGACATGGGACGAGCAGACTCTCCCTGTACCAGGATTTCAGCATGATGCCGCCTTGGTTTCCTGGCTATGGCCTCTTGAAACACCTCTTTCAAGTCTTCCTGGCTGCCACCGTTTCTAAGTGTCGACTTGATATCAACCTCGTCGTCTGCAAAAAGGCATGGGCGAAGCCTGCCGTCTGCGGTAAGCCTGAGGCGATTGCACGAAGGGCAGAAGTGGTGACTCATGGCACTGATGAAGCCGATCTCTCCAGCGGCTGATTCAAAACGATATCGCTCCGCGGGCCCGTCGTGGATGGCGTGCGGAATCTTGTGAAGCGATCCGAGGGTCTCGAGTTTACACCTTATCTCGTCTGAGGAGATATGTTTTTCAGGCCCCCAGTTACTGTTTTGCCCGATCGGCATGTACTCGATGAATCGAACATGAAAGGGCCTTTGCATAGAAAGGTGCGCAAACTGCCGTAGTTCGTCATCATTAAGTCCTCTGATGGCCACGACATTCACCTTGATCGGTGAAAATCCTACTGCCTCGGCGACCTGAAGCCCTTTCCAAACAGCATCGAAACAATCCCCACGGGTGATCTTCCTGTACTTCAAGGGGTCCAGTGTGTCCAGACTAACATTGATGCGACGAAGACCCGCCTCAAAGAGTGGTTCAGCCATCTCCTGCAAGAGTACACCATTGGTCGTGAGACTCACATCTTCGATCCCGGGGATCCGATTCACAGACTCAACGAAGTTCACAAAGTTCCTGCGAAGAAGAGGTTCGCCGCCCGTCAGGCGGACCTTTCTCACGCCTAGATCAATACCTATCCGGATCACCTCAAGAATCTCCTCATAGCTCAAGATGTCTGAATGATCCAAAAGCTTCAGATCCCGTACAGGCATGCAGTAGATGCATTGCAGGTTACAGCGATCTGTTACAGAGACCCTAAGGTAGGTGATCTCGCGGTTGTATGGGTCTAAACTTGGAGCCATAAGGGACTGCCGCTTTCAAGGCCTTGTTCTTGGGCCAGCATGTCAAGGTGCAAGGTAGATATTTGCTCCACTAGAGCATAGACGGGATGCTCTATTTTCCTCGCATCAACAGTTTTAAGATACTTCTTGCAGGCATCACAGACATCCACCCGATAGTCCTTTTCTTCTTCGCTGAAGAAGTAATGCAAGGTCTTGTGGTCCTCATTATCACAGAACGGGCAGTAGATTCTCCGTGCCTGCCACTCGTGGCCACAAAAACTGCAAACCAGTGATCTTTCCCCTTCATCCCGAAGGATTGACAGGGCAGGCGGGCTGCCGCAGATAGGACAATACCCCCTTTTCCATATGGCATCCTTGTCGAAATAGGTCGCCAACTGTTCGGCACAAAGAGACAAGGAAGGCCTTATGCTGCTGTAAACGAGCAACGCGAGGATTTTTTTGTCAATGTCAAGTTTTTGTGCACCCTCCGCCAGGTAGTTTTCATCTGTTTTCAAGACCTTTGAAAACAGCACCGAGGCCTCCAGCGTTCCCTTATCCAGGGCACCCGTAACCCGGGTGCCGGCTGCAGCCAGCACCTCATTAGTTTCCATGGCGACCCGGCAGATTTCTCTTAGCAGTGTCTCGGACGCTTCTATGTCTATGGCAAAGTCTTCCCTGTCGATGAGAGGCAACTCCTCTTTTCGCTTAATGGAAAGAAGTTCTTCCGAGATTTGGATGGGTTCGAGATGGACTTGTTCCTTTGCCGTCTCTTGTGCCAGGAAAAGCTTCTCGTAAAAATCGAGGACTTCTTCATAGGCAGGCCTGTCCGCTTTAACAGCGGCTACGGCTTTCCTGATTCGATCAACATTACCCACGATATGCCTCTCTTCTAAGCTGCCAGGGGGTATCTCTTTTTCAATCAGGTCAATCCTCGGCTTCGTTCGTTGGAGGCTTAATGCACGGAACTCTACAGGCTAGGCACACGGCAACACCCCTATACGCTGGTAGCCTGTTTGTAAATGGGTCAAGACTGTGCAGAAGACAGTGCCGTTGTGGTACCTGTAAGGAAATAATCAGTGCCCTGACTTCAAAAAGAGATACCCCCTGACAGTTCCTAATAATGGTTCAAAACGGAACATATTTCTGCAAACTACTCTATTCACAATTTGACATAGCACGAAAAGGGGAGAAGATCAATCGACCTTCTCCCCTTTCTTAAGGTCTCTAATTCTAAATGCTTGTCTCTGTCACAAACGGTCCGTCAGGCTGGTCAACGGCCTGACAAGCCTCTTTAATGCCACGGCCCTCGATATGTCAAAGGCCGTACTAGAGGCCACGGCAAACCCGTGATAGAGTTTGGGATCTTCTGCCACCAAGAAGATCACGCGAATGTCATCAGGATCCAGGAGCTTGGCCTTGCGGTTGGTCTTCTTTACCGCAGCCAAACGTTTCTTGGCCATGGCGAGTATCTCCTTTCGGTCGCCAAAATTCATGGCACCTGTGGGACAGGTTTTCACACAGGCCGGTAGAAGCCCGTTTTCAACCCGGTCGATACACATGTCGCACTTGGCCACGGTCCCGTCCTTGCTTGGCCGCGGAATGTTGTAAGGGCACGAGTCGACAACCGCCTGGGCGTCCACGTTCTTGGTGTTCGCCGTATAGAGCACGGCACCGGTTGCCGCATCGGTGAAGATCGCCTTTGAGTCATCCGCCGTCATTTGACAAGGCGGCTCCAGGCAGTGGCGGCACTGATCAGGGAAGAAAAGCCACTTGAGCTTACCTCCCACTACCACCTCTTCGAACCTCACAAGCTTGTAAGTCACGAAGGAGAGATCCGCCGGGTTCTGGTAGGTTCCACGGTTCACGGTTTTTTCTGCAGGCAGGTCATGCCACTGCTTACATGCAACCTGACAACCCCTACAGGCCATACAGAGCGTTGTATCTATGAAAAACGATTTGCCTGGCATTCAGATCACCTCCTTCTATAGTTTGGACACATTGCACATAAAGGCCTTAGTCTCAGGGATCCTCGTATTGGGATCACCCGTTGCAGGCGTCAGCAGGTTGGCGCTCTCTTCTGCGCCGCTCTCCGGCCAGCGCCACCCAAAGCACCAGGGGAAACCGACTTGGTGAACGACGTTCCCCCCAATCTTAAACGGTTTGAATCGTTTGGTCACAATAGCGGTGCACTTCAGCGAGCCACGCGCAGATGATGCCAAGACTCGCTGACCGTTCTTTATTCCCTTGAGTTTTGCCAGTTCCTCACTCATTTCCACAAATACCTGGGGCTGCATCTCGATGAGCCAGGGTTGTGGCCGGGTCATGAGGCCCGTCTGCCAGTGCTCAACTACCCTGTAAGTGGTGCCCACAAAAGGGTATCTCGGATCACAGGTCATATAGGCGTCTGCGTCTGTCTCGTAAACAGCAGCCGAGGGATTCATCCTCTGCTTGCTCATGAGGTTTTCTTCAAGGGGGCATTCCAGTGGTTCGTAATGCTCTGGGAAGGGACCGTCGGCGCGTCCCGGCCCGAATATCTGGGCATACCCGTGTTTACGCATGATGAAGGCCCACTTGCTCTTGGGGTTGGGGTTTTCGAGGCTGCCGAGGGGCGGCCAGCCGCCGTCCGGCACATCACCGATCCACTTTTTCCCTGTCCACCGGACCACCCAATCCTTCTTATCCCAGGGCTCTCCGTTCAGATCCACCGAGGCACGGTTGTAAATGATCCTTCGGTTTACCGGCCAGCACCAGGAGAAGTTTGGATAGAGCCCGATCTTGTTGACGGCGTCTTCCTGACCGCGTCGGGCTGCCATGTTCCCCTTTTCCGTATAACTGTTGCAGTAGAGCCAGTTTCCTGAAGAAGTGGAACCGTCGTCTTTGAGGTAGGCAAAGCTGGGCACAAGCTGGCCTTTCTTGAAGGTCTTCTTCTTTGCCGGGAAATCAACGTTTTTCAGGAAATAACCGTTGATCTCTTTGGCCACCTTGTGAGAATCGTACTTGCCGTCTGTCATGTAATCCCATTTGAGGTTTCGGATCGGGTCGGGGAGCGTGCCGCTTTTTTCGTAGAGTTCCTTGAGCTTAGATCCGAGCTCCATGATTATATCGCCATCTGCCCTGCTCTCCCCAAGGGGTTTTGGCCCCTGGTAACGCCATTGCATCCATCGTCCGCTGTTGGTGATGCTCCCTTCCTTTTCAAAGGATACACAGGCTGGCAGCATGAAGACCTCGGTCTTGACGGTGGCCGGATTCACCCCGGGCCCTCGCCAGAAGGAGCCGGTCTCGTTGTCGAAGAGATTGACGTTAACCATCCAGTCGAGATTGGCCATGGCCTTGCGGGTCTTGCCGGCATTGGCACCGCTGCATGCAGGGTTCTGGCCCCAGGCAAAGAAACCCTTGACCTTACCCTTGTACATCACGTCAAAGAGGTCGAGCCATGAGTATGCCTCCCCGTCGTCTACCTTTGGCATCCAGTCATACCCGAAATCGTTAGCCTTAGTGGCCTTGTCACCGAAGAACGACTTTAGCATGCTGACTGAATACTTAGGGTAGTTCTGCCACCAGTTGGCGCTCAACGGATCCTTGCTCTTGGGGGTCCACTTTTTGTTATAAGCCGCCAACGACACATTGGATGCCCTTGGTGTCTTGAGATACCCGGGCCATATGTGCCACAGCAGGCAGTGGTCGGTGGAACCCTGGACATTCGACTCTCCGCGTAGGGCGTTTACACCGCCGCCAGCCACGCCGATATTGCCGAGGAGGAGCTGAATAATGGCCATGGTGCGGATATTCTGGGTCCCCACAGTGTGCTGGGTCCAACCCATAGCATACATGATGGTGCCGGCCTTGCCGGTTTCGCCGGTGGCCGCATAAGTCTTGTAAACATTTTTCAGATCGGCTTCCGGGGTGCCTGTGATGTCCGAGACCAGTTTGGTGTTGTACCGGCTGAAGTGTTTTTTCAACAGCTGGAAGACACTCCGGGGATTCTTCAAGTTCCGGTCCATTTTCGGGACTCCGTTACTGTCCATCTCGAAAGCCCATTTTGACTTGTCATACTTGCGGGACTTGGAGTCGTAGCCCGAGAAGAGACCGTTCTTGAAACTGAATTCCTCCCCAACGATAAAAGGAGCGTTGGTGTAAGCGCTTACATACTCTTTGTTGTAAAGCTCGTTGTCCAAGATGTGCTTGATCATTCCGCCCAAAAAGGCGATGTCAGTACCGGACCGCATGGGGGCATAGATGTCCGCCTTTGAGGAGGTCCTGGTAAACCTGGGGTCTACACTGATAAGTTTGGCCCCTTTGCTCATCGCCTCAGCGACATATTTGAACGATATGGGATGGTTTTCGGCTGCATTGCTCCCGCTGATCAGGATGCAATCGCTGTTGCCGATATCGATCCAGTGGTTTGTCATAGCACCGCGTCCGAACGACTCTGCCAGAGCCGCAACCGTGGCGCTGTGTCAGATACGGGCCTGATGTTCGATGTAGACCAAACCCAGAGCCCGCATGAGCGCCTGGTAGATCCAGCATTCTTCATTGTCCAGAGCAGCGCTTCCGACAGAGGCAATATCGGTCGTACGGTTGACCACCTGTCCCTTGCCATTCTTCTTGGTAAAGGTGGCATCACGGGTCTTCTTGACGCGCTCGGCAATCTCGGCTATCGCCTGATCCCATGATATGGGTTTCCATTCCTTGGCGTACGGCGCGCGATACATGGGCTGAAGCAGCCGGTTTTCGTTTTCGCTCAGCCCGGACAGCCCAGCTCCTTTGCTGCAAAGTGTGCCCCTGTTGATCACGTGGCCGGGATCACCTTCAATGTTGATGACACGACCATCGCCCTTTTTGCTGGTATGCACGATGGCACCACACCCCACCGCGCAATATGGGCAGATGGTGGTGGTCTCCTTGGCATACTTGGTCTTGAGCATCTGGGCATGTGACCTGACCGGTGACAGGTCAAAGCCTAGACCGCTCACAGCAAGCCCGGCAGCCGTGGCACCAGAGATCTGCATAAATTCTCTGCGTGTTATTTTCATACAGGCCTACCTTCCTTTCCGAGAAATAAAAGGGTTATCGAGAAATTTGGAGTTCACCCCCTCTCGTTACATAATTATAGACATGGTCAATAAATCATTAATAGTTGTGGAATGGTTTCTGGCAAGATTGCACGCGAAAGCCGGGAATACGGTCTGCAGTCCATAATCCTTTGCGCTGAAAGTGTGAATACTCCCGTGAGGATCAAATGACAGGAACAATTATGTCAGATATAACATAATATCCTGACTTTCCTATATTTTGTTATGATAGCTGGATCGTCTTGTCAAGCCCTAAATATAGCAAAGTGCCAAATGCGGCATTGATTTTGCCGAAGCCCGCGTATTCATCTTTCAGGTTTTAAAAGAAAGACTCTTGGCATTTGGGTTTCATAATCGTTTGTGAAATGTTGGCGGCTCTGAGCGGCAACATTATGACCTCCTCGCTCAGGTCATCCCTTGTATTGATCGTTGTACCAACTATGCTTCGGTGTCTTGGCCCTGCGAGAAACACAATATCGCGCATGGGGGGACGGTGCTCTTGAGTACAAGAAGAATTGATCATTTGCTATATGGATATCGAATCGAGGAGAAGCGGTCTATTGGTAGAACATTGATTTTTTCGTGGATATTTCTTCAAATATGAGACCTTTGTAGCTGGAAAGGCCTTTGTTTCTGTCGCCTGCTAATCAACTGAAATAGCAAAGGAATATACAAATAAGAAAAGGATTATGTGTTCCTGGGAAATTCCCTGGACAGAGAAAGAACAAGATATTTGTAAGATGGGGACAGCCTTGATTTGGGCTTACAATATCTCGTGTAGTATTATTGTGAACACAGTAGATGATGCCGATTCAGATGAATATCTTTGCGGAGAGACACCGCAGTCTATCACCGTCAGTTGTCAACAGGGCTTTGTGTAACTATTTCGACAACGACCGCTTGACATTTAGTCTTACGTTGGCTAAACAGACTAGAGTTCTGTAGGGTCTTCTTCATCGTACCTATAGGGTTTGAGGCCCTTTGGAATAACTTAAGCCTCTGGGTCCCTAAAATGGCGAAATCTGCGTTGACCATCCGTCTGTTCATTGTTCTGATCGTTGAGACAATCTTCTTTTGCCTGATAACCTTCCCCCTCCAACCTTACACCTGCAACGTCTTTGCTGAAGAGACGCCCTACTACATTGGCAACAGAAAATGCCGACTCTGTCATTTCGAATACTTCAAGGAATGGGAAAAAGATCCACATGCCAATGCCTTTACTCGGCTGGGGAGGATGCAAAACAATCCGTACTGCTTGAAATGTCATACAACAGGCTATCGTGGCCCACAGGGCTTTGTGAGTGAAAAGATTACGCCAGGGCTTAGGGGAGTTCAGTGCGAGGCCTGCCATGGGCCCGGCAGTAGACACAAAGATAACCCACACGACAAAGGATCCCTTCCGATTGGAAGAAAGATAGATTATGAGACTGTCTGCATCAAGTGTCACGATCGTAACTGGACTCCTGAGTTTGATTACAAGAAGTACCGTAAGCGAATTGAACACAGGATTGCGCCCGAAGCTGAGGGAGAGGTCTCCTTAAGATGAAACTCGCCAAGGCGGCCATCGCCGCCTTTTGTATTTGTGTTGCCCTTTCTCTCATTATCGGGACACTCCTTCTATTACAAGTCAGAGCCATCCCCAAGTACACCCGTATGGTAGATACCGGAAAAAAGATAGCAGAATCAGTACTGGAGATGGAATTACAAGAGCAGGCCTATCTCATGTACCGACGTGAGGACGTCGTGGATAATATCAGGGATGCAATAGACGATCTGCGGAAATTACAGTCCTCCTATGAAAAAGCAGGAATTGCCGGAGAGAGTGCAGAGTTTGTTGAACTTGCGGCGTGGGAAGAGGCTACGAACCTCTATGAGCGATTGTTTGATCAGTTTGTCCTGTATCGCAAAGCCGTTGAAAATAACATTGCTGAAATAAGAGATCTGGAAAAGAGCATTCTGGCGGTCATATATTCAAAAATGAATCCAGAGCGGGGTATTATCGGCTTGCAGGAGGTTCGTATACATGAAAAGGGGTACTTGCTGTACCGAAACCATCCCGAACCTCCGGATGAACGCTCTTTTCAGGATAAGCGCAAGGAGGCAGTCGCCAATCTCCTTGTATGGGCTCACGATGATAAGAGGATTGAGGAATTGATGGGAAAGGATGATGAACTCTTTGGCGAAATTCTGAGCAACTACGAAAGTCAGGATAACACCATCCTTTCGCTGAAAAGGGAAAGCAGAAGAATACAAGACATAGGCGAGAGGCTTTTCGAAGAAGGAAACAAGGGGCTAAGAATCACCCAGCGTCGTTGTGCGTTTCTATCTGTTACTCTTCTGGTTATGTGGATGATAGTTGGCATCGCCATCGTATCCACCCGGCTTCGCTGATAGGCCGAACGCCAAAGAGATAAGGAGAGACATATGCTCTCTATTAAAGATATGGGTATCAGGACCAAGATCATAGCCTCTATGTTCATCTTGCTCGTTTTCATTGGCCTACTCTCCTTTTGGGTCAGCTACATGCATGAGAAAAAGAGTCTGTTGACCAACATGCAGAGCAATGCCAGTATATTAAACCGTGCCTTGATTATCAGCCTCACGAGCCGGAAGAGTATTGGCGAAAAGGTTAACCTGCAGACACTGGTGGAGGAACTATCGCTGACCGAAGGGGTTTTCGGCGTATGGGTCATAGACAATAGCAGCCGGATTACATCAGCCACATTCAGGGAGCAGGTAGGTGAGGTGGCGTCCTCCCGCATGGTTCCCGAATGCATACAAGGGGGCTATTATGTTAGCGGATTTGACAGTAAGATGGGGGAGGAGGTCTATGCAGCAGTTTATCCCCTCAAGAAAGAGGATCAGGTTTTGGGGGTGCTGGAGGTTGCCTTTGAGCTGCGTGAATATCTTAGGTCCACCCCCAAAGACCGAACCAGTCTCCTTGAACAGATGAAGAGAGACAGCCGCATCATGGCTGAGTCGCTCAGCTACAGTATCAAGAACATGCGGGATGTTAATGAACTGATTCATATCCAAAGATTGGTGGACAGGTTAACGACTGAATCCGAAATTATCTCGCAGATCATGATTGTAGACGATAACACTCGGATCATCGCCGCCAATGACTTGAATAGAGTTGGCATGATTGCCGATGACAAAGGAGTCAGGGCAATTATGGATGGGGCGGGCATTTATACCAGGCTCTTCCCCCGTCAGAAGATGTATATGGTTGATATGCCACTGAAGATAGGTGGTGAATTTGAAGGTGTGGTCAGTGTCGGTTATGACGCAACAGATTATTACACACACTTGTCTGAAATCTTTCAGTTCGGCCTGCTGATCTCCGGTATGGGTATTCTCTTGGGAATCGTGCTTTCCTTTCAAGTTTCCAATCCGATTATTAAACCGCTTCACCGCCTGACCGAGGTTACCAAGAAGCTGGCGTCCGGAGATCTTTCCGAAAGGGCGACAGTAGGTTCCAGAGATGAGGTTGGCGCTCTCGCGAGGGCCTTTAACCAGATGGCTCTTGATTTGGCACGCTCCAAGGATGAGATTGATCAATACAGTAAGACCCTTGAGCAAAAGGTACGGCGACGCACACGGGAATTGGAAATTAGTAACCAGGAGTTGAGGAGCATTCAAAACGAACTTATGGAGGCCAGTATGGTGAAGTCAGAGTTTATGAGTATAGCTTCTCATGAGCTTCGTACTCCTCTGACCACCCTGTTGGGATACAGCGAACTTCTGTTGACAAGACCTTTGACCGAGGTCCAGAAGAAGGAGTTTTTGGGCTTCATTAACGAGGAGTCAATCCGCCTAAGCAAGATTGTGGACGACCTGTTGGATATCTCCCGGATAGAATCACAAAAGGATTTTGGATTTGTGAAAGAGCCGGTGCAGCTAGCCGAGCTGTTGGTAAAAAACGTTAAGTTTTATTCCGGGGCAGACATTGGCCGGCGCGTTGTTACAGAGATGGAAGAGAACCTGCCGCTGGTGAACGTGGATGCCGAAAAGATCGGTCAGGTTCTTAAAAACCTTGTTGATAACTCCATCAAGTACTCAATAGTCGGCGATATTGTGTGCAGGGCCTTTCTGAGACTTGATATGGTCTGGATTAGTGTCCAAGATCAAGGTATTGGTATGTCACAAGAGGACATTCCCCATATCTTTGATAAGTTCTTCCGGGTAGAGCGAGAGGAGACAGCAAATATTAGTGGCACGGGGCTTGGACTCTCGATCGCAAAATATATTGTGGAGTCCCACAACGGCAGGATAGATGTAGAGAGCCAGGTGGGCAAAGGGACAACGGTGAGTTTTGGACTACCTATTTGGAAGGATTGAGACTTAAGATGAAAAAAATACTGATTGTTGATGACGAGGACAAGGTTAGAAAGCTGGTAGAAGTTACGCTTTCCGTAGGCAAGCTCGAGATTCTACATGCCTCCTCTGGCGATGAGGCCCTAAAGATAGCACGAGAGGCCAAGCCTGACATTATCTTGTTGGACATCATGATGCCGGGTAGGCTTGATGGTTATGACGTCTGCAGCCTTCTCAAAAAGGACCCTGATACTAAGGATATTTACATTATTATGCTTACGGCCAAAGGGCAACAGGCCGAGAAGGAGAGGGGACTTGCCATGGGCGCTGATGAATATTTCGTGAAGCCTTTTAGCCCCATGGAGCTGATGGATAAGATAGACAGTATCCTTGCCTAAGCGCGGAGGAAAAAGGTTTTGCAGAAGATATGGCTTGGCGTCATTGTCGTTTTGATCGGGCTCGGTATTTATGGCCTATATGGCTATCTTCGCCTGGAAGCCCCGCCGATCGTTGAAGAAGAGGTTCTGAAGCCGCCACGGCTTACCACTTCTGCTTCTGCTCCTGGAGTCACCCCGAATGAGATAGTCATCGGTTCATCTTTAGCCCTCGGGGGACATGCCAGCTTCCTGGGCACCGAGTACCTCCACGGTGCCATGTGTTTGATCAACCAGATAAACAAAGAGGGCGGTATCCACCACCGCAAGATCAGGGTGATCACCTATGATGACGGATACGACCCACCACGATGTGTGGCCAACACACAAAGATTAATCCATAAGGACAAAGTATTTGCCCTCTTCTGTTATGTGGGGACCCCAACCACCGTAAAGATCATTGATACCGTAGAGGACAACAAGATTCCTCTTCTGGGTCTTTTTACCGGTGCCGACAAACTACGATTTCCCTTCCGGCATTATATCTTCAACGTCCGATCATCTTATTACCAGGAGACCAATGCTGTAGTCCGCTACTTCGTGGAACAGAAAGGGTTGCGACGTATAGCGGTATTCTATCAATATGATGACTATGGTTTTGACGGCCTGAAGGGGACACAGATTGCTTTGCAGAGATATGGCCTCTCTCCTGTGGCTACGGGGAGTTTTGTCAGGGGAACCCTGGATGTCGAGGATGCCCTAAAAAAGATCCAGAAATCTGAGGCCCAGGCGGTCATAATGATAGGTACGTATAGCCCATGTGCCAAGTTTATAAAGGAAGCCAGGGCCAGGCGGTACAATCCCCTGTTTCATAACGTCTCTTTTGTAGGGGCAGATAAACTCGTTCAGGAGCTTGGTGATGCCGGTGAGGGGGTCCTCATAACCCAAGTCGTTCCCCCGCCTACGCAACGAATTCTTTTGCCCGCGACCGAGCAATATTCCCGACTGCTGTCACAATATTATCCGCAGGACAGACCGAATTTCGTTAGTTTTGAAGGCTTTATTAACGCCAGGGTTTTGATTGAAGCCTTGAGGAGGGCAGGGCGGGACATTTCTCGGGAAGGTTTCATCAGGGCATTAGAGTCTATTAAGGAACATTACGTTGGGATTGGGGCGGTTATCAATTTCGGACCCCAGGACCATCAGGGGATAGACGACGTATACCTCACTGAAGTCAGGGATGGACAACTTCAGCTTTTGTTCTACAAATAAGGCCAGGT
>PVMS01165236.1_pt1 | contig 13626 bp, 19 predicted proteins | sample 1853461 | NCBI WGS metagenome assembly PVMS01 (sample SAMN08582032, study PRJNA380276) | Marine sediment metagenome, whole genome shotgun sequencing project. | isolation source: ocean sediment barecode stripped | collected 2017 | reverse complement strand
ACTCACGCCTCCCTGCACGGCAGGCTACTTTCCCCACTGCTTCCGCAACGTGTAAAACACCGAGAAAATGACCGTGACCGTCACGAAAATGACCCCCAACGCGTTGATCACAGGCGTGTGTGCCCTGCGCGCCTGAGCCGCGATCTCAGTGGTCAGCGTGCACGAACCGCCGATGGAAAAAACGGTCGTGTTGTAGTTCTCGAAGGACATCAGGAAGGCCAGCGCCGCGCTGCTGATGATGGCCGGCAAAAGGAAGGGCAGGGTTACACGGCGGAACAAGAAGAATGGCGCAGCGCCGAGGTCAAGCGCTGCCTCCTCCTGGGAACGGTCTTGTCGCTGCAGCCGGGCCATGATGATCAGCATCGGGAACGAAGCAATAAAGGTGGTTTGCGCCAATATCGTCGTGTAGAGATCGGCGCCGACGCCAAAGTTACGCCAGAATACGATGGTGGCGATGCCAAGTACGATTCCCGGCGTCAGCATGGGGGAGATCAAGAATGCATAGAGCACATTCGTCGCCCGCCCTTCGAGTCTGGTGAGCAGGATGGCAGCCGACAAACCGAGCAACACCGCCGCCGGCACGACGAATACGGCGATACGCAGAGAGTTCTGTAGACAGCCGATCAGGCGATCTTCCGCGAGCAGGCGCGGGAACCATGCTAACGTCAACTCCTGCCAATCGGTTACCGATGGTGGCGACGCACTGTTAAAGGCCGCCAGCATCATAAGAATGAGCGGCAGGAACATGAACATCACGAACATGCCGATGAAGACGTTCAGTAGGGTGTCACCTCTGTTCATTTTCTTCTCGGTTCATCGCGCTAGCTGTCTGAGTTTTACGCCGCAAATCGCCATGATGGCGAATATGAACACGATGCAGATGAGCAGTAGAGTGAATGAGTAAGCTGACCCCAGATTCCAATTTGACGATTCAAAGAACTTGTCGTAAATAAGCTGCGTGAACCACTTGGGCTGCAGTCCGCGAGTAATGATATGAGGCACCGAGAACGACCCTGCTGCGAGCATGAAGGTCATGATGCAGCCAACGGCAATTCCGGGTTTTGTGTGGGGGATAATAATGCGCCAATGAATGCGCCACGTCTTGGCCCCGAGATCCCGGGCCGCTTCAACCTGGTTCGGATCCAGCGTCGCCATGGTGTTGTATATGGGAAAAACCATGAACAGGATGTAGGTGTAGACCAGAACCACCAGCACCGTCCCCGGGAATCGATACCAGATGATGACCTCGTCGCTTGCAAACGAGGCAAAGCCGGCAATGGCCAGCAAGGTATTCAAGAGTCCATGCAGGTCGAATACCGTCAACCATGCATATATCCGCATCAACTCGTTGACCGCATAGGGAACGAAAAGGGCGGTGAACAAAATCACGGTTTTGACCGGTCCGGACCGTAGCGCTACGGCATAAGCTATCGGATAGCATGCGGCCAGTGCGATCAGCGTGACGACCAGGGAAAAAGCGACGGTCTTGGTCAGCGTCCACGCGTGCAGCCCCGTCATTGCGGTGTAGTTCTTGGCGGAGTAGGGGAACTGCTGAGCCTTTACCTCTTTGAGGTTCTGCTCCTCGACTAGCAGTGATTGAATTTCATCTTCAATCTCGCGCACTTGTTGTTCCAACCGGAGCTTGTCCTCTTCTCCGAATTCCGCACAGCTCGAATCGTCGGTCATCATGGGATTGACCATGCCCATGGTGTTGCAAGCCGGTCCGTTCGCTAGATCGTATTTCTTGGTTCCCTTCTCGCGATACAATACGTCCAGATCGTTAACAATCTTCGTCAGGCGGTCGCCGCGTTCCTCGAAGCGAAAGCTGAGTTCAATCATGAAGAACTGAGGTGCGACGATGAGGACAGTCAGCCACAACGCCACACAGACGGAAAAGAACGTGGTCAGCGGCCAGCCGTAGATTTCAAACAGTTGCTTCATTGCCTTGACGACCCGTATCAGCAAGTTCCCCGCTGGCCATGACGATAGCATCATCCGCGGCAAAGCCGACATGCATCGAACGACCGTGGTCGATCCCGGCGTCGGCGGCCTTGGTCAAATGGGCTACGAGTGAGTGCTCTTCCGTAGACAGTACCCAATTCACGAACGCGCCTTCCATGTCTCGGCGCTCGGGCTTCACGGCCACGCGATTGTCCGATTGGGACTCATCGCCGATCGACAAGGCTTCGGGGCGCACGAACAGCATGGCGTCGACACCGATCGTCAGCTCAGGGGTCGTCCTTCCACGCAAGGTGCCGAGTTTGGATTCGAGCGATGCGATGCCATTTTCTATCGATGTGACGCGCCCCCTCAGGATGTTGTTCTCGCCTACGAAACTCGCTACGAATGGTGTCTTCGGATGGTCATAGATTCGATCGCTCGTATCGATCTGCTCCATGCGGCCGTGATTCATGACCGCCACGCGGTCCGACATGGTGAGTGCTTCGCCTTGGTCGTGCGTAATGTAGATGAAGGTGACGCCGGTCACGCGCTGAATATGCCTTAGCTCGGCGCGCATGTGCTGGCGGAGCTTGAGGTCGAGAGCGGACAAAGGTTCATCGAGCAGAAGCACTGAAGGTTCTACCGCTAAAGCCCGGGCTACCGCAACGCGTTGCCGTTGACCACCCGATAGCTCATCCGGTTTTTTCATCTCCTCGCCGTTCAACGCAACGAGGTCAATAAGTTCCATGGCACGCTTGCGGCGCTCAGTCTTGCCCATCCCCCGCGCCTCGAGCCCAAATGCGATGTTTTCCCACACGGACATGTATGGGAAAAGCGCCAAGTTCTGGAAGATCAATGCGGTGGGTCGCTGATTCGGCCGTACCCCCGTCATGATATCCTCACCGATACGAATGCTTCCGCCTGCTGGATTGAGGAACCCCGAGATCATGCGCAGCATGGTCGTCTTGCCACAGCCCGAAGGCCCGAGAATCGAGAAGAACTCCCCCGCGTTGACCACGAGGTCGGTAGGATATACGGCGGTGAAATCGCCGAACTTCGCGGATACCTTTTCGAGGACTACTTCTTTGCCATGCACTGCTCGAGCCCCACATGAGATACCGACAGCCTCGCCAAGGAGGCTCGTCTCGTCAGTCGTTGCACGGAATGACGGGGCCGCCTGTCGCGAGCGCGGCCCCGCCAAGATTGTATAAAACCAGCGTCAAGCGTTGCTGATTTTCTCGACGTACTCCTGGCGCAGGGGGGCGAACCACGGCGTGTCCGCCTGCCACCACCACATGTTGCTTAACACGTCAGGGCGATAGACTTCCGCGAACTGCCGTTTGAAGGTGTCAGAGGTGAATTCTGATGAACCGGCGACCGCGGAGTTGTATCCCGTCTTGTTGGACATCATGCCGCCGACTTTCGGCGTCAAGATGTAGTTGATGAACTTGTAAGCCTCGTCGACGTTCTCCGCACCGGCCAGCATGCCGACGGAGTCGAGCCATGTGATGATGCCTTCCTTGGGCGCTCGGTACTTGTAGGCCGAGTCCTCTTGGGCGAGCAACAGACCCGTGGTATCCCACGTCTGCCCGATGACGGCCCCGGCATCCTTGAAGGCGGACGTGGCTTCGGTGGCGTTGTTCCAGAAGGCGCCGAACCAGTCCTTACGCTCGATAATCCAGTCCGTGGTCTCGGACCATACACGCCGCGCGCCCTCTTCGGACGCGTAGACGTCGAGCATGCGATTGGATTTCACCACGCCGATGGAGTCCAAGTATAACCCCGTACCCATGATGACGGATTTCTGCCGAAAGGCGACCTTTCCCTTGACCTCCGGCCGCCACAGATCACCGTATGAGACCTCGTCGTCTTTCAAGTTCAGGGCTTTGGAGCTGTAGGTGATGCCCTCGGTCCCCCAGTCGTACGGAATCAGATAGCGTTTGTCGCGATACACGGCACCTAGCTGAATCGAATCACGCATGAACGAGGGGATTACGGCCTTGAGATTCGCCCGTTTCTCGTCGATGGGCGCCAACCAGATACCACCCGGGGCATTGGGATCCTCGTAGTTCGCCCGGTTGGTGACAGACGGGAAGATGACATCCCAGCCTTTGCCCCCGGAGGCCTTGGTTTTTTGCTCGGCTTCATCATTGGATCCGAAGGTGGTCAGATTGACCTTGATGCCGGTTTCCTTCTCGAAGCCATCGATCATGTCCTGGTTGACGTAGTCCACCCAGGCGAAAACATTCACCTGCCGGGACGCCGCGAGTACCCGTGAATTGACGATCCAGGGCCCAGTCGCCGCAGCTGCGACTATGGCGGACTTCTTGAGAAACGAACGCCGCGAAGCGTCGCGCAAGGCACGTGAGATTTTAGTTTTGTCGTTCATGTGAGTTCTCCTTAGGTGACATCTCCTCTGGAACCGGATTGCTCGCAGCGAGAACTCGCCGCAAATCGCCGGTGTGCGGTATTGCTAAGATTCGGCGTTCACAGCCAACATATCTTATTATTCGAATGAGATTGCGTTGTCGCCGACCCCCTCAGGAACTCTAGTCCCGTCGTTCGGGGGCAAACCGCAACGCTCCAATATACGCTCTACACCCCCCAAATCAAGGCTCGACGTGTGGCTCTCGAATTGCCAATTCTGTACTGAAATCACGCCACCAGACAATCTGCGAGCGGCACCGCCATTCCCCTGGTCTTCGCGACCATGAAGACGGTATTGGTTCTTTTCATCCACCTTTTAGCCACTGTCGCCAAGTGCCTCGGGCCGGGGGGCGGCCCTCGGGTTGTGGTCGCTGAGAATCTCCTCCTCAAGCACCAAATGTTGATTCTCAGCCGTTCGCGGCAACACGCGCCAAACCTCTTCGTGGGTGACCGATTCCCTCTCAACTTTTGTCCGCGAGATGCTCTAATCGGATTTCCGGTGACAGGTTTTCAACTAGAAATAGCGCAACCCACCATTCGCCTGACTTTCCGAACCCCCCTCCCGAACTGATGTCTCAGTCTCCGGGATTTTTGCTGGTAGAATTCTGTAAGGGTCATACCTCGATTTCTCGACAAAACTCCGCGGAGTTTCGGGAGGAGAAGCCATGTCCGATCGCCGTCGTTTTCTCAAAGGATTAACCTCGCTGCCACTCGCCACCATCCTCGCCAATCCCCGTCTAGCCGCCGCAGTTTCTGCGGGATTGCAGGAGGTTGACGCCAAGCTCGCCGATGGGAGAACCATCAAGGCCGCACTGGCCACGCCTCAGGGCCAGGCCAAAGGCAGCATCCTACTGGTCCATGAGTGGTGGGGACTCACCTAGTAGCGACAATCGCCGCAAGGCATGCGACTTTTCAATTGGGTGGCGAACCCTGGTGCGGATACTGGTATGGGGTAATCCGCCAAGTGGTAGACGACATGTCTCGGGATTGGACTATGTTTCTCGGATATCCATAGGTCACGAAGCCTTGAACTCATTGCCTTTACCCGAATCACGGGGCGGATTTCGAGATTTCTCCTCCTAGTCCGCACCCGAGGCGTCCAATGTTGCTCACTACGCATCGGCGGACCGCGAGTACGCGTCCCGGAGCCGACCGTAGTGCACATCATCATCGACGTCACCTCCATTGACGACCACGTGGACAAGGAATTGCCAAAGTCGGGCGAGGCACGAGGCAGAGATGGGTTGCTGACTCCGGCGGCGATCTCGAATGTGTGCGCTCAAATGCACTCGCAGGACCCGGGCGCCTGGACGCACGCGGTCGATCTCAGGCCCAATATGGAGCACCTGTAACAGGAAGATAGTCAGCCTGTCATAGAGACGAACGCGGGCGTGGTGCGAAGCTGATCGATCGTTGTAGTGGACGGCGGACCTGGCGGGCCGCAGAAATAGTGCAGAAAAGCTGGCAATCGGTCGGAACCTTGGCCTACTCTAGTCCATTAAGAAACGTAAAAAGGACCGCGACTCTGAACTCGATCACTACCATTCGTAACGGCAGCTGGGTCGGCGATCCGGGCGCACCAAGTCGATTGATCGAGTTGCTCGAGTCGGGGTCCGTTATCTATATCCCGGATCTCGGGTTTCCCACGAAAGAGGAGGAGCGCGGGTTCTTCGGACCGAATTTCCGGCGGCTGAACTCAAAGAATGTGAGCTGGGACCCGACGACGAACGCGGTTCGCGGTCTCAAGTCCAGCCATCCGGCAAGCGATTCCGAGCTAGCCGCGCTCGGTGCCATGATGGCCCGCTTCGCACATTTCGGCGAGGAGCTGTTTAGGTCGCTCCTGGGCGAGTATGCTAATCGGCTGACCACTGCCCGGACAAGTTTCCGTCCTGTCGAGATAGAGGGTCGCAAATCCCGCACCGTCGGCAGCAACGACACCCTCCTGCATGTCGACTCGTTCTCCTCGCGCCCGATGGCGAACCAACGAATCCTCAGGATCTTCACCAACGTCAACCCGGGGGATCGCCCGCGCGTGTGGCGGATCGGCGAGCCTTTCGAGAAGGTTGCGAAACGATTCGCCCCCCAGCTTAGAGGGCCCTTTCCGGGCCAACGTGTAGTGATGTACTTGTTCCAGCTAACCAAGAGCTACAGGACGCTGTACGATCATTACATGCTGCGCTTGCAGATGAAGATGAAGGCCGACGAGGAGTATCAGCGGTCCGTTGAGCAGACGCGTATTGAGTTTCCGCCCGGCAGCACCTGGATATGTTTCACCGATCAGGTGTCCCACGCGGTGTTGTCCGGCCAGCATCTCCTGGAGCAGACCTACTATCTTCCCATAGAGCGAATGTCTAGAGCAGAGCGATCTCCCCTGAGAATTCTAGAAACATTGCTCGGTCGGCCTCTTCTGTAGTCTGGTAAATGCCTCTTCGTGAGTGAGACATCGGGTCAGAACGGCAGCAGACCCCTGGTCATCTGGAAATTCAATGATGGATTGCGCGGTCACGAGAACCAGACCAGCGGGTTCGTGGAGGCGTTCGTCCGACGCACCGACGTGCGCCATTACATCGTCTGCGTGCCGCGTGGCGCTGCGCAATTCCGCGAGGCCTGGCAACTTCTCCACGGCAGAAAGTATCGTCACTGGCCGGATCCGGATCTCCTTGTAGGCGCCGGCCACTCAACCCATATACCGTTGCTTGCGTGCCGACGCGCCCGTGGCGGACGGGCGGTCGTAGTTATGTCGCCGAGTCTCCCCGCCCGCTGGTTCGATTTGGTGATTTGCCCGAACCACGACCGAATCCCCAACGCCGAGAACGTAATCGTGACCCGGGGCGCGCTAAATCGCGCCCGATGCAGCTCAGGGAAAAAGACCGACGAAGGGCTCATCCTGATCGGCGGTCCGGATCGGTACTACGGATGGTCGGCCGAGGAGCTCGCCGCGCAGATTCGGCGGGTACTGGAAAGATCGCCGGGTGTGCAGTGGGTTGCGGCTTCGTCGCGGCGAACACCGATTGAGTTCCTCGCCCACCTCAATAGGCTCGGAATGCCGAGTCTGCGCACTTTCCCGGTGGAGGACGTCGACCTGGACTGGTTGCCGAAGAAGCTCGAGAGCGCCGCTACCGTATGGGTGACCGAGGACAGCGTGTCGATGATTCACGAGGCAATCACCGCGGGAGCGGCAACAGGCCTGCTGGCGGTACCCAGGCTGAATTCTCCCGACCCTAGCGCGACACGCTGGTTCGAGAAAGGCATCGACACTTTGATCGCCGACGCGATGGTTACTTCCTTCTGCGCGTGGGACGGCGGCCGGGCACTGGCGCCGCCTGCTACTTCCCTCGACGAGGCGAAACGTTGCGTAGACTGGATTCTGGAGAGGTGGTTCCCGGCGCTGTGAAAACGGCGTGGAAACGGTCAATCGGGCGTTACGGAGCCCGGCTCAACGCGCCGTGCAGTTGCTGCAGACAGGAACCTTTTCGAACAGGCCGGCATTGTGCCAGTCTCGAATTTGTGCGAGACGCGCGCCGTTCCAGATTTCCTTCATGGTTCCCGTGCGCATTTCTCCGAGGATCTCGCTGCCCTCGTAGTCCACGCAGCAAATCGACACGCGGCCGTCCCAGAGAACGGTGAAGGTCTGCCAGAGTCGCATACACTGGAAACCGGTTTGGTTCTTCGGCTTGGACGTCCCGGTAACGTGCTCGCTCCCGCCCCAGTTGTGCGCTCTCGTCACGTCCACCCGATCGACGACTCCGCGCCAGCGATCGACAAATCCTTTCTCTTCGAACTCATTCTCCTTGATTGAGACGAACATGAGCTGAACTTTCGGATTCGACCGACCCATCTCCCCACGAATTCGTATCAGTCCTTCAAGGTTGTCGGCAATCTTCTCGTACTTGAGCCCGACTCGGACCTTCTCGAATACTTCCTTCGAGAGACCGTCGAAACTGATCTTGATCTCGTCGAGACCCGCCTCGATGAGCTGACGGGATTTCCTTTCGGTCAGCGCAGAGGCATTGGAGATTATCTTGACGGTACCGATTCCTCGGTCCTTCGCTATCTTGATTTTCTCGGGCAGCTTTCTATCGATGAGTGGTTCGCCGAAATTCTGCAGATGAATCTTTTTGACCCCCATGGCGACGCATTCGTCCACCACCTTGAGATAGAGGTCGTCGTCCATGATCCCCTGCACCCGCTCATGGTACGGGTGTGGGCATGTTAGACACTTGGCGTTGCAGTGGCTGGTGCTTTCGATATTGACTGTGCGTGGGGCACTAACGTACCGCCAGTCGAGGAAACGGGCAAAGATCGGCCTGAGAATGATTCGCATTCAGAGATTACAGCCGAATTGAGGCCAAGTTGCAACTGCAATCATTGAGCCCGGACCGTCCTGCAAGCCAATGACTGCGCTGTCACCGTTTGGGTGGTCCTACACTGCCATGAAGACGTTACATTCGAAATCCCAATCTTTCGGTACGATTACAAGATCCGCGTCTCGGTCTCTGCCTGGCTTCCCCTTCGTCAACTTCCATTTCCTCAGGCAGGGGACGGAACAGCTGTTCATGAACTTCGAAGGCCGAAGAGTTCTCAATTGATTGCCGAACAGGTGCCGCATCCCATATGCCATTGGCCGTCTTCAGATGGTCGAATTCCCGTTGCAATGATCGGCAGTTCCAGATGCGCTATACGCTCTCGAACGATCGACCGGATCCAATTCCAGTGTCGTATGAGCGTGCAGCAATAGCCCGAATTCCATTCGAGCGAGGATCTAGAGAAGTTAAAGTCGAATCCCGGAGAAGGGCAGATAGTGCGCCGTCTATAAGTGAACATACTCATGCCCAGAGGTCGTATCAGGCGAGTCTGTTGAACGTAGCCTAAAGCCAGTGATCCGTTTCAAGAGATGCGCAGCTCGGGCTTTGATGCAGAAATTGAATTTGTCGGTGCTTTCTGTCTCCTCGGAGTCATCTGTTGTCCAGGCTGTGGATGGGTACCTCGCTGATTCCCGATACTTGGCAGGCCGGGAGCTGAGAATTGACGTCTTGATTCAGATGGTCAATTTTGCGGAAGGATTCTCGGGTCAAATGAACCCCGACACAATGTCACCATTCGCCCCCCGTTAGTCTGACACCGCGATCTCCCCTCCCGAACTGATCTCTTAGTCTCCGGGAAATCTGCTGGTAGAATTCTGTAAGGGTGATACCTCGAATTTCTACGATAATTCCACCGATTTCCAAGGAGGAGAGCCATGTCCGATCGCCGTCGATTTCTCAAGGGATTAACGTCACTTCCGCTCGCCACCGTCCTCGCAAATCCTCGCCTGGCCGCCGCAGTTTCCGCGGGATTGCAGGAGGTTGAGGCCAAGCTCGCCGATGGCAGAACTATCAAGGCCGCCTTGCCTGTGCCCCAGGGCCAAGCCAAAGGTAGCATCCTACTGGTACATGAGTGGTGGGGGCTCGTTTAGGAGCGGCGATGCCCGCGAGAGATGCGGTATTCCAGTTGGGTGGCGGACCCTGGTACGGATACTGGTATGGGGTAATTCGTCAGGTGGTAGAGGGAGAAAGTTACCTAGGCCTCAATCAATGGCGAGGGTTCCGAGGTGCATTATTCCATGAAATCTGCACGGTGGTTAATCCACGGTGTGTGGTGGTGTGCCGGGACCTCTGGCACACGCACATTCCACTAGGAACAGGCACTGGTAAAGCGGGGCAAAAGGTCGAATTCCCTCCGACTCACAGCTGGTTCATGCAAGATTTACACGGTTCCAGATTGACAAGAGTACGGCATTGCCGTATCTTTAGTCTGTGTACACTGTCATCGAAACACCTGTTTATATTGGCAAGGTTAAACGGATTCTGACCGATGATGAGCGAGAAGCCTTCGCGGTGTTTATTGCGCAGAACCCCAGGGCTGGCTCGGTTGTGCGGGGATCCGGTGGCATACGAAAAGTGCGATGGGCTCAGAAAGGAAGTGGAAAAAGCGGTGGTGCTCGAGTCATTTATTACAATCGCTTGGAGAACGGTGAAATCTGGCTACTAACGCTGTATGCCAAAAGTGATCGTTCAACCATTCCGGCACACGAGCTCAAGATGATCAAAGAGGTGATTGACCGTGGCTAGGAAAAAGAAGATGAGTACCGAGGGCAGTGAGCTGCTCAGAGCCGTTAAACAGATGAATGCTCGAAAAAGGGGGCGGGTCTATACGCCCGAGCAGTTGCTAGCTATTTCTGCGAGGCAGTCAGTCAATCTTACTCAAAAGGAGTTCGCGCGACTGCTCAATGTTTCGATTGATTCCGTACAGGATTGGGAACAAGGACGACGCTCGCCACGTGGCGCTGCAAAAACGCTTTTACTTGTCGCGCAAAGCTATCCCGAAGTACTGGGACAAATCAATTCGTAAGAAGCGAACACTCCAGAGCTGTGAGATTCCGTTCGAGAACAGGTCCTAACCTGTTCTCGACCACGGCCATGCTCCGGAAAGTGACCATTGAAGAGCAGCGCATTTATTTGATCGTCTCGTGGGACTCGATCAATTCTACGAATCGTGCGGTGTCAGGCTGCGGCTTTCCGCAGTCCGTATCAAGGACGATGTGCAGGGCAGGGGAGCAATAATGTTGTCTGGAGCCCTACTGGTCCATAAGTCTCTATGGCTGATAGACCAGTACGAAGCCGCTCGGGAAATCAAGCAGTTAGAACGCTATGGTCCTGGGGTGGTAGGAATGTGTAAGGGGCAAGGGACCACAGATCTGTGGAATCCCGGAAATTCACCTGATCGATTTGTGGCCCTGGGCGTGAATTCTGAAGATTTTCCTGAAAATGCGCCCTCTGGCCGGAACCCATAACTCTTCAGCCGGATTCGTTTAGTAGCGACGATGCGCGCAGGATATGTGGTTTTCCAATTGGGTGGCGGACCTTGGTACGGATACTGGTATGGGGTAATCCTTGAGGTGGTAGAGGGTGCTCTGGTCTTCAACCCAATACCCAGCGCGCAGACATATCCCACATCACCTGGCAATCACATAGCCACGGACTCGTCCAGCTCCCCATCGCGGCCTGATTAACAATTCGCGACGTACAGGTCAAACAGCCAGGCCTACTGTCCCCTCAGTCTTCGCGTGTGGGACGGCCACTCCCAATCGAAATACTCAAGCTCCTCGAGCGGCACGAGATCGTCGACTAGCACGTAGACTGCGCGCAGCCCGTCCGTCCAGTAGGGGTCGCCCGTGTAGTTGTACCTGGGCGCTGAAGGCTCGAGGGCTCCGACTCCTGTCACATACCCGATCTTCGCGACCTGGCGTGACTTGAACAGGTCCTGGCTCAAGTATTCACGGGCCTCGTCAACGTCGGGATCGATCTTGTGCGTCACGAACGTCTTTGACGAGAAACGCACGCCGATGTCGCGGCTGATTTGACCGACGAACACGGGCATTCCCCGATAACGGTAGGGGCTCATCCACAGCCGCAGGTGATTGCGCTCGTCCACGCTGGCACGTGCCTTCTGAAGTGCAATGTCCTGGGGGCGCTCGAAGACATAAAGCGGCGACACTGGAGAGTAACGGTATTGGCTACGGAACAAAGACGATTTGATGGTGTTCCACATCGAGGCAGTATGCGCGGTCTCGGTCAGATCCCAGCCGCGGCGGACAAAGGGGAAAAGGAGTTCGTCGTCTTCGATTTTGCTGATGACGACGATGTTCAAGGGGTCGCCCGGTGTCTTGCGGTCCCCCCCCAGTGTGCAGCAAGGGAGCTTCTCCAGCAGCTTGCGAAGTTCTTCGGTGTCGAGATCCACGAACTGGGTGTCGGAGAGCATGGCATCCCAGTCTTTCTCGAAGTAGTCCGCCTTGAGCCCCGGCACTTTCACCACGAATTCGAATGTTTTGACGTCATGGTCCTCGCCGACCAGGTCGATCGCCACTGCTTTCGCCCCCTGGTCCTTGTTCGCATAGACGAAGCCCGAGACGGTCTCGCGAGGGGCAACGAAAAACGGCATCTGGTACTGCTCGAAGTGCTGGCCAATCTGCCGGAGCGCCTCTTCGGCGTTCGAGTAGCGGTATTTCCATGCGAGCTCGAACGAGGAGAAATAGTCGGGGTCGAGGTCGATGGGAAAGAAAACGTAGTGCTGATCGGATTCATTCTGGACCTCAACCCATACTGGCTGGACATGGTCCTGGGCGAGCGGAACTCCGAATATCGCTATACTTTCCTCGGCACTCAGCGCGGCTACACGCACAGTCACATCCCCGTCGCGCTCGACCAGGGCCCGGTCAATGAAACCGACTTCCTCTGGGGACTTGAGGTAACCTATCGCCTCCGGATCGAATTTTGTCGTACAGGCAATGAGTAGCAGTACGGGGACTAATGCGAGAGTTCGAGCAACTACTGGTACTTTTTGGTCCATTTCTGGCACCCTTATTGAACGAAAGATGTTTGCGGTCACAGAAACATTTTCACTCATAGGAATGACTACATCACGCTCGCACAAGATATCCGATTCCGGTTTGGTAAGTTCAGCCTGAGGTTTCAAAAGCTGACTGCATTTCACAGCATTGCCTACTAGTGGACCAACAGCCTCGAATGTCCGAACTATTTCTGTGAGTTCTTCTTTGAACACAACCTCCACGGCCGGCCCTTTTCCCTGAGTTACTTAAGCCCTGATAGGTCAAGAGAAATATCGAGCACGTTGTTCTCTATCTTGTATTGTTCCCACAATGCAATCATTTCCTCGAGCTTGCGTGGATGTTGCTCGCCAAGGTCGATCATTTCAGCCGGGTCCTGTTTCAGGTCGAACAACTCCCATTCGCCGGTACCAAATGGTTTCGGCATCCGCAGGATTTTCCAGCCGTCAACAAAGAAAGCCTTCAAGCCAAAGAGTTCGTAGCCGACCTGGCTCGCGCCCGCATAGGGCGATTCGACTTTACCCGCAACCATGTCCAATACGGACCTGCCCTGCATCGGTCTAACCTTGCGGCCTTGGAAGTGTTCGGAGTGCGTGACACCTGCCAGATTGAGCATTGTCGGCATGATGTCCCGCACATGGATAAACGAGTGATTCATGGTACCGGCGTTAGCCATCCTGCCCGGGAGCTTGATCAGCAGGGGCGATTTGATACCGCCTTCGGAGGTAAACGCCTTGAACATCCGGCTCGGAACCATGCTGACCTGGGCCCAGCCCGATCCTGGCTCGATGAAGGAAGTTTTCAGGCCGCGATTTTCCAAGCTGTTATCAAAGGAGCTTAAGAATTCTTCTGTTTGACCGGGATAGGCAGTT
>PVMS01045861.1_pt1 | contig 13628 bp, 13 predicted proteins | sample 1853461 | NCBI WGS metagenome assembly PVMS01 (sample SAMN08582032, study PRJNA380276) | Marine sediment metagenome, whole genome shotgun sequencing project. | isolation source: ocean sediment barecode stripped | collected 2017 | reverse complement strand
GATGCCGATGACTCCGATTTTCTTGATTCCGCTCGTGCTCACGGGGGCCTCCTTTAGTCAATCAGTCAGTCAATCAACGGCATTCTACGCTTCCAGCTTCGGGCGTGCAGGAACCCCCCCAGCCAGATACAAGATCCAAGATCCAAGATCCAAGATGGGAAACCTGCATCTTGAATCTTGCATCTTGAATCTTGGATCTTGGATCTGGCGGGCAGGTTCCGGTTGACCTGGCGGATCACCACCGGTATACAGTTTGGGCCCGGAAGAGCGCAGAAGAACATGATTCTCGATATTGATCCCGTCGAACCGGAACCGTGGCTGTTGGCGCGCGCGGCACACGTCCTGCGCAACGGCGGTATCGTGGTGATGCCGACCGACACGGTGTACGGACTGACCTGCGGCATCACCCACCACGAGGCGATCCGGCGCATCTACACGCTCAAGGACATGGACCCGAAGAAACCGCTCTCAGTCCTGGTGAGCGACATGAGCATGGTGGGCCATTATGCGAAAGGCGTTTCGACCCCGGCCTACCGACTGCTCAAGCGGGTCCTCCCCGGGCCCTACACCTTCATCTTCGAGGCCAGCTCCGACGTTCCCAAGATCATGCTCCGCAAACGCCGCACTATCGGAATCCGCATGCCCGACAATCCCATCGCCCTCGCGCTGCTGGAGGAGATGGGTGAACCGCTCCTCAGCTCCTCGATTCGCGACCCGGAGCACGACTACGTCAACGACCCGGATGAGATCGAGAGATCCCTCGGAAGCGACGTCGAGATGGTCATCCACGGCGGCATTCTGCTGCCCGTCCCCTCCACGGTCGTCGATCTCTCCAACGACGAGCCGGTGCTCATCCGTGACGGCAAGGGGGATGTCGACAGCCTCGAGCTGTTTGGCTGAAGAATTCTCAATTCTCAATTCTCAATTCTCAATTTTGAATTTCCACCCATCCACACTCTTGGATGGGTTTTCAGTCATCGTGGCGGCGGGCCCTGAAGGACCCGCCTACCCTGTTTGTGAGCTCCAACCGTCGTAGGCGCGTCCTTCAGGGCGCGCCCCCCAATGCCAAAACCTATTCAGAGAGAGGGTGGGTGACCGGGAATTTCGAATTCCGAATTCCGAATTCCGAATTCACTCCGTCCCCCGCCGCTTCCGCAATGACCTCACGAATCTGCTCGGCGACCCGTTCCGGGTGGTAAACACGTTGCCACAGCGCGTGGCCACGTTCTCCGAGGTCACGTGCTGCCTGCGAATCGGTGAGGAGGCGTTCGAGCGCATCGACCCACTCCGCGGCGTCGGCTGCGGCTACCACCGCCTCGCCACCTTCGTCGGAAAGCCCCTCCGCCGCCCAGGGATGCACCACCGTCGGCAGACCCGCAGCCAGCGCCTCGAGCACCTTCATCGGTACGCCGGAACCGCTGCTCATGGGTGCGATCGCCGCCCCCGCCGACCGGAGATAGGGTCCGAGGTCTGCCACATCGGCGTGAACCTCGACACCCGGCAGTTCCTCGAGCCGCCGCACACCCCGCGCCGGCCGCGCACCCGCGAGAACCCATCGCGCTTCGGGAATACGTTGGTGTATACGCGGCCAGACCTCGCGCGCAAACCACTGGGCGCCCTGCACCGTCGGCCGGTAGCCGAGGTTGCCCGACAACAGCACCACCGGCTCGGTCCGCGGTAATTCGGATCTCACGGTGGACCGCCCGGCAACGGGGATCATCCGCCCACGGCCTTCGGGCACACCGAGAGCCGCCAGGTCGCGCTCGGACACCGCAACGCTGAGCCGGGCTCGAGCGACGAGCGTCTTCTCGCGGCGACGGCACCTCTTGGCTTCGGCTCGGTAGGCTGCAGCCGGCAACAACGGTGCCGCCTGGGCCGCGCGGTCGAAGTGCAGACCCATCGCGTCGATCGAGTCAAAGACCATCGGCACCGCGGGCGACACCTTCCACACCGCCGCCGCCGCCCAGGCGCAGCGCACCATTTGGACAACAACCACATCCGGCCGCCAGCTTCGAAGCACGGCCGAAACGGCTCGGCGGGCGGTCCCGCCGTCGTACAAACCTTCTTGCAGAGGGAGGCCAGAAACGGCAGCCCGCAGCACGCCGGTGCAACGCGACACGGCGCTCAGCGAGTAGTGAGAAACGTCCGCTTTGAGCTCACCGCCCGAGCGGCTCGGAGGTTGGGGACACACCAGGATGAGATCGTGCCCGTGAAGAGCCTCCAACCACTCGATGGTCCGAACCTGGTTCCCCCGCCACGGGGGCAGAGGGAAGCGGCTGGTGACCAACAGCACCCGCATCAGCCGGCGTAGAACTCCGCGATGGCGGCCACCACCTCCTCCTGCTCACTCGAATCGAGCTCGGGAAAGACCGGCAGAGCCAGCACCTCGCGGCTCGCTTCCTCGGCGACCGGGAGATCGCCTTCAGAGTACCCAAGGTCTTGAAAGCACGGCTGGAGATGGAGCGGCAGCGGGTAATAGACCGCGGCTCCGATGCCCCGCTCCACGAGGAATGCGCGCAGCTCGTCCCTCCGCGCAGCCCGCACGACATACTGGTTGAATGTGTGACCGCGCCCGGGAAGGGCGTCCGGCAGCCGGACGGTGCCGTCGAGGTCGGTGTGGCCGAAGAGCCTCCGGTAGCGATCCGCGTTGGCGCGGCGACCCTCGACCCAGCCCGCTACGTGCGGCAGCTTGACCCGCAGCACCGCCGCTTGCAGCGCGTCGAGCCGAAAGTTGCCACCCACGACCGGGTGCTCGTAGGGACCCGACTGCCCGTGCACCCGCAGCTTGCGAAGGCTGGCGTCGAGGTCGTCGTCCGCGGTCGTGATCAGGCCACCGTCACCGAAGCAACCCAGGTTCTTCGACGGAAAGAACGAGAACGCGCCCATGACCCCGATCGAACCCACCGGACGCCCACCGTAGTCGGCGCCCCACGCCTGGGCGCAGTCCTCGACAACCGGCACGCCGCCGGCCGCCTCCATGATGGCGTCCATGTTCGCGGCCTGCCCGAAGAGGTGGACCGGGATCACGGCCTTCGATCGCGGGCCGACGCGGTCGGCGAGTTGCTGCGGGTTCATGCAGTAGTCAATTGGATCGATATCGACGAAGACCGGGCGCGCACCCAGCCGCGCCACCACGCCCGCGGTTGCGAAAAAGGTGAAGGTCGGCATCACCACCTCGTCGCCGGCGCCGACGCCGAGCGCCATCAGCGCCTCGAGCAGGGCGTCGGTGCCCGAGGTGACGCCGACGGCGTGCGCGACGCCGAGGGCATGGGCGGCCTCGCGCTCGAAGTCCTCCACCTCGGCGCCGAGGATGAAGCGCTGCGATTCGCACACCCGGTCGATGGCCTGCCTGAGCTCCTCGCGAAGCGGTTCGTACTGACGGGTCAGATCGAGCAAGGGGACGGACATCGGCAACCTCCGGTAGGTACAGGGTATGAGACAGAATACCTCGTGAATTCGGAATTCGGAATTCGGAATTCGGAATTTTTCCAGAACCCAGTTACGGAAACCGCGCTGGGCGGGTGGAAATTCAGAATTCAGAATTCAGAATTCCGAATTCGTCCTTTGATACCATGCCCGAGCGGCCCTTCGTCGCCAAAGGAGTGAGAATGCACATCTGCATCGTGGGTACCGGCTATGTGGGTTTGGTCACTGGCGCCTGTCTCGCGGATTTCGGTATCAGCGTCACCTGCGTCGACAAGGACGAGGAGAAGATCGGCAAGCTCGTAGGCGGGGAGATCCCGATTTACGAGCCGGGCCTCGATGCCCTGGTCGAGAAGAACGTTAAAGCCGGCCGCCTCGATTTCTCGACCGAGCTCGCTCCCGCGATCCAGAACGCCCTCGCCATCTTCATCGCGGTCGGCACGCCGCCGAAGGAGGACGGCTCGGCCGACCTCTCGTACGTCGTCCAGGTGGCGGAGTCCATCGCCGACAACCTCAACGGCTACAAGGTAGTGGTCACCAAGTCGACGGTTCCGATCGGCACCGGGCAGCTGATCGAGAAGATCATCACCGAACGCGGCCACGGCGCCCATCCCTTCTCGGTGGTCTCCAACCCCGAGTTCCTTCGCGAGGGGTCCGCGATTGCGGACTTCATGCGGCCCGACCGGGTTGTGATCGGGGCGCGCGACGCGCAGGCGATCGCCATCATGAAGGACATTTACTCGCCGCTGTATCTCATCGAAACGCCGTTCGTGATCACCAACGTAGAGTCATCGGAGTTGATCAAATACGCCTCCAATGCGTTCCTCGCCACCAAGATCACCTTTATCAACGAGGTCGCCGAGCTCTGCGAACTCATTGGGGCGGATGTTCACCACGTGTCGAGGGGGATGGGTCTGGACAAGCGCATCGGCCCCAAGTTTCTCCACCCCGGGCCCGGTTACGGCGGCTCCTGCTTCCCCAAGGACACCCAGGCATTGACCGAAATCGCCCGCGATGCCGGACGTCCCTTCGAGATCGTGGAGACGGTAGTCAAGGTCAACGATACGATCAAGGCGCACAGTATTGAGCGCGTCCGCACGGCGATCGGTGACGATCTCGCCGGTAAGGTGGTGGCCGTCCTAGGTCTCAGCTTCAAACCGGAGACAGACGACATGCGCGATTCGGCGGCAATCCCCCTGGTCGAGGCGCTGATCGAAGACGGAGCCCGAGTCAAGGCGTATGACCCGGTCGCCATGGACAACGCGCGGCAGCTCCTACCGGCCGGCGTCGAGTACTGCGAGGACGCCTACGACGCCATCGACGACGCCGATGCCATCATCATTGTCACCGAATGGAACCAGTTCCGATCCCTCGACATGGAGCGCATTCGGACCTTGATCAGACAGCCCGTTGTGGTCGATCTGCGCAACCTGTACGACCCGCAGCGGATGCGCGAGCAGGGTTTCTCGTACTTCAGCGTCGGCCGGGCGGCGGAGGAGCTGCCCTGACGAAATTGGAATTTCGAATTTCGAATTTCGAATTTTCCACCCGGCCACCCACCGCCCATGCACGCCCGAGCAATCAGGGCCGGTGGGACAAGGTGCGGCGGAGGTGCCATTCTTAACATTGTTTGAGCCCCGCACAGTCGGGTTTGGTGGGACGACTCGGGCAAACAATGTTAAGGGTGGCTCCTCTCGGGAAGCGCTCTGAAAAACGGGCCGCGTCGAATCCGGTAGCTCCTCACCGGAGCGCGGGCACGGAAAGGGAGATGGACAGCCGGCCCCCTTGACCACGGGCGGGGCGAAGGCGAAACTGATGCCGATGACGAAGGATGACTCCGTGCGGCTCGATGTCTGGCTCGACGTGGCGTGTCTCTTCAAGACCCGGGCACAGGCGCAGACCGCCTGTCGTCGTGGACGGGTGGAGGTCAACGGCGACCATGGAAAGCCGCATCGGGCCATCCGTCCCGGTGACCGCATTATCATCCAAGCGCGAGGCGGCCACCGACGCATCATCGAGGTGCTCGAGCTCGAGACCACGAACGTGCCCAAGGCGCGCGCCCGAGAGCTCTACACGGATCACACCCCACCGCCGACTCCCGAGGAGATCGAGCTGCGCCGCATGCAACGGCTATCGACACCGCCTCGGCGTCCGCGCGGCGCCGGCACACCGAAGAAGAGGGAACGCCGGGACCTCAGGAGATTGAAAGAAGGGCTGGAATAGAGTTCGGAATTCGGAATTCGGAATTCGGAATGCCGGCCATCCCAAGAAATTTCGAATTTCGAATTTCGAATTTCGAATTTTCCATCCATCCAGCAGCTGCCTATGGCCGTGGTCAGCGACAGTGGCGGCGGCCGGAGACAGCGTCGGCGGCAGTATTCAGCGACAGCGCCTCGACGAATCGCTGCCGACGCATTCATCCTTTTCTGGGATTAAGCAGCCGCCAGGTCATGGCGCGAACCTGATCAAACGCCTCCAGCGCACGATCGACCCTTAATTTGTTGATTGCCCCAGTGGATACGAGGAGTCTCAAGTGGCTATCGACCTCCTTGGCTGATGCATAGGCGATCCTCCAGAAGTGCATCCGGTCTCTTCCTGACCGGCCATGTCCCTCAGCTAGGTTGGCCGGTACCGAGCTTGCCGACCGGATGACCTGATCGGCGATCGACTTCAAAGGGGCGGGAATCCTCATCACGAGAATTATTGCGATGCCTGCCGCTTCGAGGGCCTTCACATGGGCCGTGAGGTTGGTGTTGGCGAGGGCGTTGGGCATGATCACCTCCGGGTCGTTCATACCCTCCCTCGAGCCGGTGGGCATCCGATGTCAAGGGTGCAGAGCACCTGGCCTTGGGCCCGGCCTGCCCTTGACATCGGATGCCCACCGGCTACACCTCGTTTTAAACGACCCGGAGGTGATCGTGTCGCCGTCGCTGCAACTGACCTCTGTCCCTGTGCGCTGCCCCTGTCCGCTGACCCTGACCGCTGTCCCTGCCCCCTGTCACTGAATGCTGTCGCTGACGCTGTATCCCGGGCACGGAGACGGAGACGGGCACGGGTCGGACGCGGACTCGGCTTCGGGAACAGGAGCGGGAGCGGGAGCGGTTAGAATAGCCAGACCCACACAACGGGTCTGAAGGAATACGCGTTCGCGAACGATGGAGGATTGAATGAGTCAAGAGGCCAACTGGGACATGCTGGTGGTCGGCGGCACCGTCCTGACGATGGAACCGAACACTGAACCTATCAAGAACGGCGCCGTCGCGGTGACCGATGGACGCATCGCCGCTGTGGGACCGGCCGAGGAGCTTCTCGAGCTGTCTCCATCCGGCGCAGTGCTCAACGCCGGCAACAGCATCATCCTGCCCGGCCTCGTCAACACCCACTCTCATCTCGCAATGACTCTACTGCGCGGAATCGCCGATGACATCCCGCTCAAAGAATGGTTGGAACAGCACATTTGGCCGGTAGAGTCCGAGTACATGAATCGCGAAACGGTTCGCCTCGGTACCGAGCTCGCGACCGCCGAGCTGCTGCTGGCCGGGGTCACCACAACCGCCGATATGTACTTCTTCGGAGACGAGGTGAGCGCCGTGCTCGCCGAGGCGGGCATGCGAGGTGTAGTTGCCGAGTCGCTCATCGATATTTCGACTCCGCGCTGCGCCACTCCGGAGGAAATGTTGGAAAAGCAGCGCGAGCTGCTCGAGGCCTACTCCAACCACCCGCTCATCACCCCGTCGGTGGCGGCACACTCCCCCTACTCCGTGAGCGCGGCCAATCTCGTAAAGGAAGCGGAGCTTGCCGAAGAGTACGAGGTGTCGATGCAAATCCACCTCTCGGAAACAACATGGGAGGTCGAGAAGCTCCTTGGCGAAAAGGGCGTGTCGCCCGTCGCCTACCTTGCGGATCTCGGCTTCCTCTCCGAGCGCACCGTGGCGGCTCACTGCGTCCACGTGTCGTCTGAGGATATCGAGCTGCTGGCCGAGTTCGAGGTCGGCGTTTCGCACAATCCGGTCAGCAATCTCAAGCTCGCTTCCGGAGTGTCACCAGTGCCGGCAATGGTCGCACAGGGGGTCAAGGTCAGTCTCGGCACCGACGGCGCCGCATCCAACAACACCCTCGACCTGCTGCGCGACATGCAGCTGGCCGCCCTGCTCCACAAGGGTATTACCGGCGATCCCACCGTCCTTCCGGCGCGGACCATGCTCGAGATGGTAACCATCAACGGAGCGCGGGTGCTCGGCCTTGAAAACATCGGCACCCTTGCCGAGGGGCGCGAAGCCGACCTCATTTGCGTCGCCGTGGACGGTCCCCACACCGCTCCCATGTACGATCCGTTCTCCCACCTTGTCTTTGCCGCGCGCTCGTCCGACGTCCGCCACGTGATGATCCGCGGCCAGGTCGTGGTTCGCAATCACGAGTTGCAGACCATGGACCGAGAACGCGTCGAAGCACAGGCGAGGGAGTTTTCGGAAAACGTTCGCTCGAGCTGACCCGGGACCTCCCGGGTCCAGGAATAAGGAGGGTTCGATGCACGTACCACCAAGGAATATCCTCGCGGCCACCGATTTCTCCGAGACCGCGGAGCGGGCGGCGGCGTTGGCCGGGACACTCGCTCGTCGTTTTTCGGCCGACCTTCATCTGCTCCACGTCGTGGTTCTCATCGAGGATTCCACTCTCGATGCAGGCGGCCGCGATCAGCTCGAGCGGCTGTTGGTCACCGGCGAGGAGGCGCGCCGCGAACTCCTAGAGAAAAGCCCCGTGAACCACGACCCATCCGTAACTCCCCATTTGGTTCGCGGAATCGATCCCGACGAGGTGATCGTCGAGACCGCCTCCAATCTGGGCTGCGAGCTGATCGTCATGGGAACGCACGGGCGCCGTGGCCTGTCCCACTTCCTTCTGGGCTCGGTGGCGGAGAGAGTGGTGCGCACGTCGCCGGCACCGGTGCTGAGCTTGCGCGCCGACGCAGTGGTCGAGCCCGACGGCATCGCCCAAATCCTGGTACCGTACGATTTCTCTGATGCGTCGGCCGAGGCGGTTCGCCAAGCGGCTGCCTGGGCGAACGCCTTGGACGCCGAGATCACGTTGCTGCACGTTGTCGAGCCGGTGGTCTATCCCGAGTTCTACTCGGTGGATGTGCTGCCGGACGACCTCATGATGCGCCTCACCACACGTTCGGAGGAGGCCCTCGACAAAGCTGCTGCCGAGCTTCTCGAAGGTCGGAGCTGTACGACTCTGGTCGAGGTGGGTCGCGCCGCCGACACCATCGTCAACCTCGCCGATCCGGAGCGATTCGATCTCGTCGTCATGGCGACTCGAGGCCTCTCCGGGCTGGAGCACGTCCTTCTCGGCTCGGTTGCCGAGTCGGTCCTCCGCCGCTCGAAGGTACCGATGCTCACCGTCCCATCACAATAGTTTTGAGTTGAGAGTTTAGAGTTAAGAGTTACGGACCCACTGCGAGCGGGTCGGGGGCTTCTCAACTCTCAACTTATAACTCTCAACTCTTCCGCCTTTGGCGGACGGTTGTAGGTGTTCATCGCCCGTTCGAGCCCATCCCGTAATGCAACCTCGACCGCATCAGCCGCCCGTTGAACCGCGGCGTCAGCCCGAGTTTGCTCGTCCGGAGAAAAGGGAGAGAGCACGTACTCGGCAAGATCCGCCCTCTGCTCGGCGCCGCCGACACCGACCCGCAACCGCGGGAAACCGGCGCCGAGGGCGTCGCACAGGTCCCTGAGGCCGTTGTGGGTCCCGGGTCCGCCAGAGACACGAATGCGCAGGGTGCCGAGGGGAAGATCTACATCGTCCACGACCACCAGCGTGTCCTCCACCCGCACCTCGAACTCCGCGAGAAGTCGGCGCGCGGCGGCGCCGGATCGGTTCATGAAGCTGAGCGGACGGGCGACAACCACCATGCGGCCCGGAGCGATGACCGCGAGCTCACACGAGAACCGCTGCATCCACTCCTCTCGACCCCGCCGACGCAACACCTCGGCCGCCACCTCGAACCCGACATTGTGGCGAGTCCTGGCGTATTGCGGCCCGGGGTTGCCGAGACCGAGAACCAGATCGATGGCCATGACCGCCCGTGGCCGCTACTCGGTCTCTTCTTCCCCCTCGGCCTTGCCCTTGCCGATGACCTCCGGCTCCTCGGCCTCGGCCGTCACCAGCTCTTCCTCTTCGACCTCTTCCTCGACCGGCTCCTCGATGATCTTTGGTATCTCGACCACTGCCACGACGCGATTCTCGTCCTCGAGGAACTTGGCGTTCTCCGGCAGCTGCGACGCGAGATCGGCGACCTTGAGGTGCTCGCCGACCTCGAGGTTCGAGACGTCGAGCACGAACTTGTCGAACATTTCGCGGGGGAGGATCTCGATTTCAATATCTCGAGTCACGAAGTCGATCCGCCCACCGTGGCGCACACCAACGCAGTCGCCGACCAGCTCCACAGGCATCTTGACGGTCAGTTTGTGACCGCGGGTGATGCGGATGAAGTCGATGTGAATGAAGTGTCCGCCGATCCGATCGACCTGCAACTCCTTGATCATCGCCAGCCGTTCCTCATCCGTCCCCTTGAGCTTGAGCAAGAAGATGGTGTTTTCTCCGGCCGCAGTCTTGAGCAGCTCGCGAATCGAGTGCTCCTCCACCGCTATCGGCACCGGAGGTTTGCCGCCTCCGTAAACGACGGCCGGCACCATTCCCCGGCGGCGCATCCTGCCCGCTTCCGCGCTGCCCCGGCCTTCCCGGGTCTCCACCGTGACGACGATTTCTGGACTCTCAGCCATTGCAATACTCTCCCTTGAGGTTGTCTATTAGACGAAAAGGCTCGAGACCGACGCCCCCTCGTGAATGCGACGGATGGCCTCCCCCAGAAGAATCGCCAGCGAAAGCTGCTCCACCTTGGGGCTCCTTTTCGCCGATTCGCTCAGAGGGAGGGTGTCGGTCACCATGACCTTTTCGATCGAACTCGAATTGATGCGGTCGATGGCGGGACCCGAAAAGACCGGGTGCACGCCGGTGGCATACACCGATCGGGCGCCGCGCTCGATCAGCGCTTCGGCCGAATGAACCAGGGTCCCCGCGGTGTCGATGATGTCGTCGACGATCACGCAGTCATACCCTTTCACGTTGCCAATCACGTTCATGATCACGGCTCTGTTGGCCTCCGGACGGCGCTTGTCCATTATCGCCAGGTCGAGCTTCAAACGTTTGGCGAATGCACGCGCCCGTTCAACGCCACCGGCGTCCGGCGACACCAGCATCGGGTTTTCCAACTCGCTGCGACGAATCGCCTCGATGAGGACCGGCGCGGCGTAGAGGTGATCCACGGGAATGTCGAAAAAACCCTGAATCTGCGCCGCGTGCAGATCGATAGTCAGAACCCGGTCCGCGCCCGCGGTGGAAATCAGGTTGGCAACCAGCTTGGCGGTGATCGGCACCCTCGGCGCGTCCTTGCGGTCCTGGCGGGCATAGCCGAGGTACGGGATCACGACGCACACCCGCGCCGGCGACGCCCTGCGGAAGGCGTCGAGCATGATCAGCAGCTCCATCAGGTTTTCGTTTGGGGGAGGCCCCGTCGGCTGCACGATGAACACGTCCACGCCACGCACGTTCTCTTCGATCTGGCAGTACAGCTCGCCGTCGGAAAAATCGCCGAGGCGCACACGCCCCTTCTCAATCTGCAGATAGCCGCAGATCGACTCCGTCAGCGCCGGATTCGCACGCCCGGAAAACACCAAGAGACGATGTTCTCTCAACATGAGCTACTTACCGATCACGCCCCGTCGCTGCCTTCGTCGAACACCCGGCGAGAAGACCGGGCTCGTGGCTGGGGCGGCAGGATTCGAACCTGCGAATGCCGGATCCAAAGACCGGTGGCTTACCGCTTGCCGACGCCCCAAACGCCGCAGAGTATACCCGATTAGGAAGGTCAATCCTCGATCTCTTTCCGACCGGGGGCCTCCGACGTCCAGAACTCCTCGTTGAACAGCTTTGCCGACAATCGATCCAGGACGGAATGCTTGGAATCCTTGCCGTGGGAACCGGAGGCGGGTCGGTCGCTGACGACTCTGGTGCGGCGGGCCGACTCGTACTCTTCGAGCACCCGCTGCTCGATATGGTCGCGAGTCTCGCTGTTGAGGGGGTGGGCGATGTCGCGCATCTGGCCGTTCCGCGTCTTGCGACCCGGCATGGTGACGAAGACCTGGCCCTCGCGACCCTCGATCACCCGCAAATCGTTGACCATGAAGCAGTCGTCAAACACCACGCTGGCAAACGCTCGGACCTTTCCACCCTTTGCAGGGCTGATTCGCACCTCGGTTACCTTCATTCTCAATCTCCCTCTCGAAATCCGATTCCCCGAACCTGCAACCGCTCGGTGAGCGGTTTTTGCCCATTTTGTCCCACGGCTGAATCGTCGGGCCGCGCCCGGGCAATCCTACCAATATGGCGTACACAGTAACGACCGGCCTGCCGGAGGTCAACCTGGAATGGTATTCAATCCTCTCCAACCACGACGCAAACCGGCAGCTCCGGGAGAGGCGGTAGCTCGTCCACAGCATTCCACTCGAGTCGCACCAGCTCGAGCTCGGCCCAGCGGCCGTTCTCTCGCCGCACGTGCACCATGCCCGGAACCGAGGCGGTGTGGTCCCCGAGCTTGATCTTCCAGCCGCCTTTCCCCGCTTTCTCCTGGGCTACCGACATGACTCGCCAGGGCTCGGGCGCCACCTCGATCAGCGCCGTCCACCCCGCCCCCTCGACGAGCAGGCGCCCGTCCGAGCGAATCGAAACCCGGTCCCCGTCGGCGGCGGGGAGCCTCCCACCGAGCAAACGGACGGCCTGCGGCAGAGGCATGGCCGCAATACCCAGGACCTGCTCGAGATCCACGGCCTCGAGCCGGCATCCCTGGCGCAGGTCGAAAAACGTGGCCGGCGCGGCGCCGTCCCAGGCGGTCAAGGAAATTGCGGAGCCGAACGGCTCGGAAACTGTGAGGCGACCCGCCTCCCCACTGGTCAGCAGCGACAGCCTCATGCCGCTGGAGGACGGCACGCGAAGGCGATACAGCGCCGCCGGATTACCGAGGAGAGGCCGGTTCAGTCGAAGTCGCGCCGCCTCCAAATCCGCCGTTCCAAGCACGGGAGCGGCCGACCGGCACCCGACCAACAGCAAGAGCGCGATCAGGATCACCGCGGACGACGCGGTCGAATGGGTCAAATTGTCAGCGCGACCCATCATCCTCGGACTCGAGCAACGACCGCGCGTGCTCAGGGTCTTCACATCCCATGTCGAGCCCGAGCAACAGGAACCGACGCCCCTCCTGAGCTTGGCCGTCGGCGAGAAGCACCTCTCCAAGGTGGCAATAAAGGGTACCGTCCCCGAGATTTCCGTCGACGTCGATGGCGCGGCGCAGCCAGTGCTCAGCCTCGTTGAGATCCCCAAGGCGGTAGTGGACCCAGCCCAGGCTGTCCAGGTAGGCAGAGTTGTCCGGATCGATGGCGACCGCACGGACGATCAACTCCAGCGCCTCGTCGAGATGTACCTCGCGGTCGGCCCACATGTAACCCAGGTAGTTGGCGGCGCTGGCGTCGTCCGGCTCCTCTGCCAACAGGCGACGGAAGAGCTCCTCTGACTGCTCGAACTCTCCCGACCGTTCCAGGGCCGCGGCGCGGATGAAGAGAAGATCACGCCTCTCTCCGATGCGTGTAATCGCCGCCGCCGCTTCCCGATCCACATCCTGCCACCGCTCGAGGGTCTGGAGAATCTGCAGACCCAGGAGCACGCCTTCCGACGAATCCGAGTCGAGGAGCGGGCGCAACCGACGCCAGCCTCGCCGGTCACCGATGCGCAGTAAAAACTCGGCCTCCAGCGCCTCCGCCTCTCTCTGTGCACGACCCTCGAGAGACGGCTGGATGCGGACGAGTGCCGAGACACCTTCCTCCCATTGTTCCTCGCGCCGGAAGGTCTCGGCCACGAGACGGACGTAGTCGGCCCCGGCGGCCTTGACGTCACCGACTCGGTCCAACCACTCCCTGGCCAGAATCGGATTGTCGGCGATCAGCTCGAGACGTGCGGCGGTCAGGGCAACCCTCACCGCCGGGAGCGAGCCCGCGTCGTTCGCGACTTGCTCCCATCCGCGGTCGATCCACTTGCGTCCTTCGGCCTGGTTCCCAGTGCGATAGGTCGACCAGGCCATTGCGAGGATCAGGTCG
>PVMS01070638.1_pt1 | contig 13629 bp, 11 predicted proteins | sample 1853461 | NCBI WGS metagenome assembly PVMS01 (sample SAMN08582032, study PRJNA380276) | Marine sediment metagenome, whole genome shotgun sequencing project. | isolation source: ocean sediment barecode stripped | collected 2017 | reverse complement strand
GAGGTGCGCAACAGGATTGCGGCAGCAGGAGATCATCGTGAAGCGTCTCCCACCGTCGTCGCAGACCTGTCGTATATGGTAGCCAGCGCGAAGCGCGCCTGCACCGTGTAGGTTTCGAGCCGCTGTTTTTGCGCCTGTAACTCGTCAACTGCGATGTGTTGCAGGAAGCCGCGCTGCGCGAGCATGCCTTCCTCAACCCGCAACCGCATGCCATCAATTCTGGGGCTGAGTCCATCGACCCGCGCATTGAGTGCCTCAAACAACAATGGCTCTTGCCGCATGGATTCATCGACCTGGCGCCGCGAGCGCTGCGACTCAACAAGCGCTTCGCCGGTCTGTCGAAGATTTCTTCGAATGCTCCAGAGCCGTTCTTTGAAGTCTTTGTCGAGATTCCACTGCAAAGCACCCTTGAGCATCGCAACTTTGTCGCGAACCTCCGCCGCTTCCGGAATATTTGCCCGCAATGCCGGATTACGCTCCAGGGCCGCAATCTCACCCCACATGGCGAACTCTTTCCCGGTGGCTAACGCCAGAGAATCGCTGTCCTGCTCGATGCCGTTCAGGCGTGCGTCAAAGTCCAGTTTACGATTTACCATGCCGTCGAGGTCGGCTTCGGCGAGGCTGCGCTCAACCTTCGGCAGACGCTCTCGATATGCAAGTTCGCGTGTATCGAGCATGTTGCGATACACCTCAAGACTTTGCTGCCACTCATCGAGGTTCTGCGACAGGTACGCCAGATCGCGGTAGTTTTTCAGGCCTTCCTGAAACTCGTGAGTTGCCAGCAGATGGAACAGGTAGCGTGATTCCGGTCCCTCCGGCAGGTTTTTCAGTTTCCAGAACCAGCCGGCGCTTGAGTTTTCGTCTTGCGCCAGGAAACCGTCAAAAAGAGTGCCCGATTCGATCTTGTCGATGGTTTCATCGATGCGATTGGTTTCTTCGTAAAACGCCTCGATCGCATTCAGGTAGTGATCGGCGGCCTGGCTTATCGAATCCAGCTTCGCCATTGCATACGGTATTGCCAGCATCGACTCCTGCACCGCGGGGTCCAGCAGGTCTCGGCCGCGGAGTTCCATCCAGGGCACCAGCGCACGGCCGTAGTTATCTATTTCGGCATCAGCCCAGCCAACACCGAGCAATGCCTTGTTGGAAAAAGGTCCATCGAGCCGAACTCGCTGCAACACCGATTTCGCAGCCAGCGGTTGCTGATCCTGCAAATACGCATAGCCAAGTGCAAGATTCGCCTTGTCCCTCAGTGAGGTCAGTTCTTCGTTGAATGGATCGGACTCACCGAGCGCGTCAAGAATACTCGCAGCGCCGTCGACCCTGCCACTCCTGACCATTGCCACACCCAGGTTGAATTTGGCGTAACTGGCCCACTCGTTCTTGCCCTTCCAGTCCTGCAATAACGCGATCGCCTTGTCATGCTCCCCACGCTTGATCAGCAGTTGTGCCTGCAGCATGTAGCGCTCATCTTCCATGCCTTTGGGTAGCTTGCTCTGAATACTGTCGAGCGCGTTTTGTGATTCGGCCATATAGCCGCGCTGTTGCCAGATCTTGGCCAGGAAAAACCAGGTTCGGTCGCGAATCGCGGGATCGACGTTGTCGGCCAGCAGGCGCTCGAATATCTCGGCCGCTCGCAAGTGATGACCGTAGGAAAGATACAATCCGCCAAGCAGTAATTCAGACTCGGAATCATGGTTGGGCATGCGCGAGCGCTGCTGCGCCGCAAGTAATCTCACAATCGCCGGAAAATAATCTTCCTGGTAGTAATAGAAAAGCACCTCACCGAAGGCGGCATCCTCAATAACAATCGGCTCACGCTTTTCAGCCGCCTGCACACCACTGCACAGCACCACGGCCAGTAGCAGCGTCAAACAGAGGTGAGACTTAAGACGATGAGGAATCAACGATCATTCCCACTCTTGGATGATGAATTCCGGCTGCTGCTTTGCAGCACGATCGGAGATCTTGAGTTCAACGTATTTGGCGCCGATGCCTTTCTCGAAGTTCAGCGTCGCTCCGCGGCGATAATCCCGGATATGCGGTCCTTCGCCGGTGAAGACAGCAACCAGTTCGTGCTCGCCGACTTTGAGGTTGCCCATATGCACGCGATGTACGCCGCCTCTGAGCAAGGCCTTGACTTCGCGATTGGTATACAGGTAATTGCTGACTTCCTTGCCGTCAATCTTCAGACTGACTGAATCAAGATCAAAATATTCGCCGACATCCATGGAAATGAAGAATGCGACCTGTGAATTGGCGGGGAACAAAAGCTCCTCTTCCAGAAGAAACAGATCTCTGTTGAGATCCAGCACCTCTTTCTTCAGGTCCTGCACATTTTCGTCGAGGCTTCGAAACTCATTCCTCGACAGCGCTTCGTCCACGGCAAGCGATTGCGAATCGGCCAGGGTGGCGTCGGTATTCATCGGCACGGCATCCTGAGCAGGCGCAGCGGCGATACCTGCCGCCCACATGACTGAAAATGCTGTCAAACCGATTGCTAGTTTCTTAAACACGTTAATTCTCCTGCCGGCAATGAACTGGCGCCGGATGTCTCTTACTCTCTCAAAAGCGCTCGAATTTCAGTCAGGTATTTATCCTCGTACCCCGGCTTATAACCATGATGGATATGCCGCACGGTGCCTTCACGGTCGACCAGGATGGTTGTCGGCATCACCTTGACGTCATAGAGCTCGCTGACTTCTTTTGATTCATCGAACAACACCGGGAAACTCACGCCGAGTTCCTTGACCATCTGCATTGCCTGTCGTGAATCGTCATCGATGTTGACGCCCAGCAAGTTGAAGCCAACTCGTTGATAGCGGGTTTGGAGTTCATCGAGCAACGGCATTTCCTGGCGACATGGCCCGCACCAGGTAGCCCAGAAATTGATCATTACCACGTCACCGCGGTATTCACTGAGTCGCAGGTTTTCGCCGCTCGCACTCTTCAGCACGAAATCGGGCGCTGCCTGACCGGTCAGGCCGGAGGAAGCCACGCTGGTGGCAGTCAAGACGATCAGTAGTGCTCCCAGCACTGTGCTTTTTATTCCTTTCATAGTCCTTGATCCTTTGTTATCCATAACTTAAGGCGCTGCGCACACGCGCAACACCACCGTCGTCGATCGTTCAAAAACGGTCCATAAGCGACGTCATGTCATTCCCTGATCAAACTGGAGACGTCCGGCAAAAAGCCGTAAAAGCCAGATATGTTGCCGCTGCCCACAGCGCGTATGACGCCAATCTCCGTATTTCCATGGTGCAGCCTGAGGCGCACAAGAGCCGTGATGATCGTCACAATTGGCCAGTCCGGTCTAAACATAAGTTCTTCCATCATGGCGAATAATCGCGGTAGGTATGGCGTTGGCCAGGTGCAGGACCCGGTCACTTTTTACATAAAACAGAACCACAAAATGCTCGCTTTGTATCAGGCCCGGGCGCTTGGCGCAGCCGTATCAGTCCGCTCAGGGACTTTCTATAATAGCTGTATATTTTTGAATTTAAAGGGAAAAAGCGTCGCCTTTCAGCGACAGGGGTGGTCGCGAATGAACCACAAAAGAAACGAAATTCGTCATCTAATCAGGCGCTTCCGAATCGGTGCCCGGCTGTTCCGGTGGACGCAATCCGTCCGAATAATACATCCGGCCACTGGCATCGATGACGATGCCTTCGTAATCGGGCAACGTCGCGATGAGTCGCAGTCCCTGGTCAACGCCCATCACAAAAACCGAGGTCGACAGCGCGTCCGTAATGACTGCATCCGGCCCGACAATGGTCGCGCTGTGGACGCCACCGGCCGGCAGTCCGGTTTCCGGGCGAATAATGTGATGATAACGAATACCGTCTTCATCAAAGAATCGCTCGTAGTCGCCGGAGGTCGAAATTGCATCGTTCTCCAGCGGAATTCGCACCGCTACTTCACCATCTTTTCGCGGATCCCGGACGCCGACTACCCAGGGTTTACCACGGCGGTCGCCAAGCAATCGGGAATCCCCGCCGGCCGTGACAATTGCGTTGTGCACGCCACGTTGCCGCAAGATATCGACCCCCTGCTCTACCGCATAGCCTTTTGCAATGCCGCCAAGATTGATGCGCACACCCTCTTGTGCGAACTCGATCGATTGGGTATCGGTATGCGTTATTACAAATCGGTAATCAATATTGTCGAGTTCCTGTTGTATCGTTTCCGCATCCGGGTGTTGCCGCTCGCGAAAATCGTAGTGTTGGCCCACGCTGTCGTAAGTAACGTCAAACGCACCAAGCGTCAGTACTGAAATATCCAGCGAACGCAGAATGAGACGATACAATTCATCGCCCGCAGGCACCGGGCCATCCGCTGCCTCTCTGTTGATCTTCGACAGCAGACTCTCTTCTTTATAGGTGCTCATCAGATCATCGATTCGTGCAACTTCCGCGAACACCGCTTCGACCGCAGCATTGCCTGCCACAACGTCATCGTGCCAAAGATATACGGTGATCTCGGTTCCCATCATCGGGCGGGTTTCACCCATCCATTCCGCACGAGCAATACTTGAAAAACCGAATATCGCTACCACAACCAGAGACATCATCGTGTAACATCGCGAAATCACTGGAATTCCCAGAGAAAGAATCAGCCAGGGTTTATCCTTGCTGCCACTTATGATCACCGGGGAGGTGGATTGTGACGTCATTTCTGATATTCCTCGCGATAGTCGGCGGGTTGGTCGCTTATGTTATCGGCATTTACAACAATCTGGTCAATCTTCGCAATCGGGTCAAGAACGCATTCGCGCAAATTGATGTACAACTTACGCGCCGCTACGACCTGATCCCTAATCTGGTCGAAGCCGTCAAAGGCTACATGTCTCATGAGCGTGAGACGCTCGAAGCAGTAATAAGTGCCCGCAATGCCGCATCCTCCAGTCTTGATGCCGCCAAGCTTGACCCCTCGAACGCCGCCGCAATGAAGAAACTCGGTGCCTCGGAAGGCATGCTCGGCAGCGCCCTGGGCCGCCTTTTCGCCCTGTCCGAAGCTTATCCTGATCTAAAAGCGAATCAAAATATGATTCAGTTTCAGGAAGAGCTGTCCAGCACCGAGAACAAGGTCGCGTTCTCGCGCCAGGCATTCAATGACTCGGTCCTGGGTTACAACAATGCCACTCAAAATTTCCCGAATAGCGTCATAGCCGGCATGTTCAACTTCGAGTCGTCCAGCTTCTTCGAAATCGATTCCGCCGTGAAACGTGACACACCGAAAGTATCATTCAACTAGGCAAAGGCATCGCCGGGTCAGTGACATCACATTGGCCTGCTTGATTCTCTGACGGAATTACCGTGAACTTTTTCGACGCACAGGACCGGGCCAGGCGAACGACTCGCTGGCTCGTCGTTGTCTATTTTGTCGCAACAGTCCTCATCGTTGCCGGCATCACCGCGGTAATGACGGCTGCCCTCTATTCATCCGGCGAGACACACAACGCCCCACCGCAGGAAGTCGTGCTCGGCATCGCGGCCTTCGCGACGCTGCTTATTTTTGGCGCAACATTTTACAAGACCGCGCTGCTGTCATCAGGCGGTTCGCGGGTCGCAAGGGATATGGGAGGCACCCTTATTTCACCGGATGCACAGGATCCATTACGCCGCCGGCTGCGTAACGTCGTGGAGGAAATGGCTATCGCCTCGGGTGTCCCGGTGCCGGAGATTTACGTCCTCGAGGAGGAAAACGGCATCAATGCATTTGCCGCCGGGTTTTCACCGGAGGACGCTGCGGTTGCAGTAACACGCGGCTGCCTTGAATTACTTGACCGCGATGAACTCCAGGGCGTCATAGCGCATGAGTTCAGCCATATCCTGAACGGGGACATGCGACTCAATATCCGCATGATGGGCGTACTTTTCGGCATCATGGTGATCGGCATAATCGGGCGATACATTTTGCGCAGCAGTCGTCACAGCGTTTCATACAGCACCAGCCGGAACAAGAATGCACCGGTTATCATGATCATCGGATTTGGTCTTGCTCTGCTCGGCTGGATCGGTGTTTTTTGCGCGCGCCTGATAAAAGCTGCTGTATCACGCCAGCGCGAATTTCTGGCCGATGCCTCAGCGGTGCAATTCACGCGCCAGACTGACGGTCTGGCGAATGCACTGAAGAAGATTGGCGGTTACAAGGACAAATCGTTTATTCAGAACGTTGACCCTGAGGAAGTGAGTCACATGTTGTTCGCCGGCGGCGCGGCGCGACTGACTGCGTTGTTCGCTACCCATCCACCATTGATCGAACGTATCAACGCGCTCGATCCGAGTTTCAGAGAAAGCGACTATCCCACAGTTGATTTGAGTACCCGGGATCTTGCCGCCAAACAGGAATCGATCGCCGGCTTCAGCGATGTTGTCAGCGAGTCGACCGGTGAAATTCAGAGCGTCGCCATCAGCGCTTCGATAGCCGACGCTGTTGGCCGCCCGGAGCCAAAACATGTGTTGTATGCACAGAAGTTGCGTTCATCGATTCCACCGCGCCTGTACGCGGCGGCACACGCACCGGACGATGCCCTGCTTCTTGCGATAGCGTTGTCGCTCAGCAGTGACGATTCACATGCACGGCAACAGCTGCGCGTTATCGAAGAACAGATAGGACAGGAGCGGGCTGCTGTAGTGGACGAGTTCCATTCCCTGATCATCAAAGCAGGTCCGCATTACCGGCTGCCCCTCCTTGAAATCGCGTTTCCGGCGCTGAAGAGCCGTCCAGCGCAGCAGATCGATTTCTTGCTTGAACTTGTACAAAAACTGATACAACTGGACGCCCAGGTTGATCTGAGCGAGTACTGTTATTATCGAATTCTTGGCAGCCACCTTTTGCAGGCCGCTGCACCCTCCAGAACCAGGAAGGGAAACCGCGTTGCCAGGCGCGAAGCGCAGACGGCCGCGATTAACCTGATCCGCATTGTCGCCGATCACGGCAACGAGGACCAGCAGGCAAGGCAACACGCGTTTGAAGCCGGCATCGCAGCGTTCGGCAGCTGGGCGGAAAATTATCAAAGCGACATCGGCGACAATGCAACCGTGGCGGCGCTCGACCAGGCGCTGGATAATCTCAGCCGCATGAATTCGGCTGGCCGGAAAAGCCTACTGCGGGCGGTCAGCAGCGCGGTGGCGCACGACGGAAAACTCAAGCTTGCCGAGGCCGAGCTGCTGCGCACAATCTGCGCCGCATTGAGTTGCCCGCTGCCACCGATTCTGGTGGATCATATTGGCCTTCCCCAGTCATGATCCGGTTTGCGAAAGAGTATTGATTTCAAGCCACTAGTGAGACATTCGAGAAATTGGCGTATGATTGCGGCTGTCAGGCACTTTTCGACTCGAATTGTGGTCTGATGAGGTAGCTGCAACATTCCGGCGTTGCAGAGACTTGGGCCCTAACACTAAAATTTGGAATAAAATCATGCGTATACGCTCATTTATCGCGTTCGTTTTATTGTCGCTCCTGCTTGCAGTACCTGTACAGGCCGCTACCAAGCAAGAGACGAAAGTCGCCGATGCAACCGATGTACTCGACCAGTTCCTGCGAATTCCGGAGCAATCCATTCCACCGGCACTGTTATCGCGTGCTTATGCTGTGGCAGTCGTGCCGAACGTGCTGAAGATCGGTTTTGGCATTGGTGCCCGTCGCGGCAAAGGCATACTCGTAATTCGTCGCGAAGATAACTCCTGGTCAAACCCGGTATTCGTAAACCTGACCGGTGGCAGCCTTGGCTTTCAGATCGGCGCGCAATCTACCGACATCATCCTGGTATTCAAGACGCGCAACGGGGTTGAAGGCATCGAAAACGGAAGACTGACGCTGGGCGCGGACGCATCTGTTGCAGCCGGACCGGTTGGCCGCCATACCGCCGCAGCCACGGATGTCAGGTTTAAGGCAGAGGTGTACTCCTATTCGAGAAGCCGCGGGCTGTTCGCCGGCGTTGCGCTGGAAGGGGCCGGTGTCACGATGGATCGCAAATCGAACGCTGCTTTTTACGGTTCATCCAGCCTTACACCTGAGCAGATTTTTGAGAGTTCCGGCAACATTGCTCCGCAGGCAGCCAACAATTTCGTACAGGTATTGACAGCACAGACACGGCGACTGCCAAAACAGCCGGGCATGGACGCCAATACGGCCACGGCAAGCAATGCAGGCACTGCACCAAAAGAGGTGCGTACCTACGGCATCGGCGATCCGGATGCACCCGATGCGGATGACGATCTGTATTCACAGGATTTCTGATGCATAATCACTTGCAACACATCCCTGCATAAAAAGAAAACGTTGCAAGAACTCAAAGAAACGATCATTGATTGGGCCGGGATTCTCGGCCCGAACATTTACCTGAAGGCTTCAGTTACCGTCCTGGTCTTCATCGCGATCGGCAAGATTGCCGAACTCGTGCTTTCCAAAGTATTTCTGAAAATCGTCAGCCACTCCAGTTCAAATATCGACGACAAGCTCGTGACGATGTTGCAACGACCGATATTTATTAGCTTTTCTCTCATCGGTCTCGCAGTCGCAACCAGGATTCTGGAATTTTCCGAAACGCCTGCATTTATTACTCTGGGCGTCATCCGAACAGCCGCGATATTCGTCTGGTACGGCTTTGTGCGCCGTGCAGTCGCAATGATATTGCTGGCAATCTCCAAAAAAGCCCATGCCAGTAACATGCAGGTCAGCATGCTGCCGTTGTTTGAGACCGTTGCACGGGTCGTCATGCTGGCACTGGCGATTTATTTCGTCTTTCTTGTATGGAATATTGACGTTACCGCATGGCTGGCGTCCGCGGGCATCATCGGCCTGGCGGTAAGCTTCGCCGCAAAAGACACACTCGCAAACTTGTTCGCCGGTGTCGCAATCGCTGCGGACGAGCCATACAGAAAAGGTGACTTTATCGTTCTCGAGTCGGGCGAACGCGGCATGGTGACGCATATCGGCTTGCGCAGCACTCGTTTGCTCACTCGCGATGACGTCGAGATCACCGTGCCAAATGGGATCATTGGCAACGGTAAGATAATTAACGAGGCGGGAGGCACTTCTGCAAAACACCGGGTGCGTGCTGCGGTGGGTGTTGCCTACGGCAGCGATATCGACCAGGTAATCTCGGTGCTTGAATCTGTCGCCACGGAACACGAGGCCATTTGTATGACGCCGGCACCACGCGTTCGTTTTCGCCAATTCGGCGACTCGAGCCTGGATTTCGAGTTGCTAGGCTGGATCGAGCGTTCTATCGATCGTGGCAGAATTTTGCACGAGTTAAATTGCGCTATTTACAAGCGCTTCGCATCCGAAGGTATTCAGATTCCGTTTCCGCAACGTGACCTGCACGTTCGAACGATGCCGGGCTAGTTTATCCTGCCGAATCCTGGCGGCGCTTCAACTCTTCCCGAATTGAATTAATGTCTGTTGGCGGAGCCGGCGGCCGATCTTCGACAGGCGCTTCATCCTGTGGTGGTGAAATGGAAGCGCCTGGCTCGTTACCCTGCAATATGTCGGCGCGCTGTGCAGGCTGGGGCTCAACGTAGCCAGTTGTCGCTGGTAATGCGCTACCGCCCTCAGCGGGAACCGTCTCGTACAAACCCAGATACTCATCTTTTTCTCTTTGACGACGCGCTTCTTCGGCTCTACGACGAGCTTCAGTCGCCGCCTGCTGAGTACGCCGCAATGCCTTTCTTTTGCGTTCTGACTGAGCCTCGAGCTCTTTGCGTCGCTCTTCCCGGTCAGTGGAAGCCATGCGATTGGCGGCATCTCGTGCATTGACACAATCCAAATCGTATTTGGTCTTGGACCGATCCTGCGCGCAACGCACCATCACTGCCTCCAACAGGTTCGGATCATTCACAAAATCGCTTACTGAAATCGGCTGCTGCGGCTCTTCGGCACAGGCACCGAGCAGGCAAATCAGGGCAAAAACAGTGGTTTGGCGTAAGGCATTCATCGTGTCATATATCAACAATAGTCATGCAACAGATAGTCGTAGTTGCGGCAAATAATACCATTCGCCCTTTTTTGCCAGTGTGGGCGAGTTCGCATTTCCGGACGGTCAACCAGGCAGGGCGGGCAGCGTTAGTAACTGGAACAAGGACGTTAAACTCCCATATATGGCACATTGAGCAAGGACGCATCATGAAAAAGTCTATATTTATCCTGATCTTATGTTTTATCCAGGGCGCCTGTGCGGGCACGGGCCCTGTTATCGGCACCAACCAGGCACCGGCGGTCAGTCAGCAAATCGCGGCCGAGATCTCTGTACGGCATGAGTTGCTGGAAGCGACAAGCGACGTCGAGACAATAACGGCGCAAAACAAAGTTGCTGCTAACTGAGTGGTGTGCTAATTGCGATCGCCTGTGGGCCTTGGCAGGACGGTAGGAGCGGCTTCCAGCCGCGATGGAAAAACAATATTCCCGACGTCACCACGAAGCGTCTCAATCAGTGCAACGTTCGAACCCGCGGTATGGAAAAGCATCGCGGCTGGAAGCCGCTCCTACTGGGATTTGCTATAGTTATTGCGCCTGTGGCTACGAGTTACCTCCCCTGTGTCCGATTCCAGTCAGTTTTCGTTGCTGCGACAACGTCGATTCCTGCCTTTTTTCATCACCCAGTTTCTCGGCGCATTTAACGACAACATATTTCGCAACGGCCTGGTCATTCTGATCACTTTCCAGGGCGTGCTTGTTGCCGGCATGGGTCCAGGCCAGTTAGCGAACGTCGCTGGCGCGTTGTTCATATTTCCGTTCTTTCTGTTTTCAGCGATTGCGGGCCAACTCGCTGATAAATACGAAAAGGCGATTCTGTTCCAACGCATCAAGTTGCTTGAAATCGGCTTGATGATGCTGGCCGCCCTGGCATTCATGACTACCAGCTACCTGGGCCTTTTGGGCGTTTTGTTTCTGATGGGTTGTCAGTCAACATTGTTCGGCCCGGTAAAATATTCCTACTTGCCCCAGCAACTGGCGAACCACGAACTCGTCGGTGGTAATGGCCTGGTCGAATCCGGCACCTATATGGCGATCATTTTCGGACTGACCGCCGGCATCATGGCTGTATCCACTGATGGCAGCGCGCAAATCGCAATTTCCTGGCTGCTGATCGGCATCGCGGTCCTGGGATATCTTGCAAGCCGGCAGATTCCTGCAACACGTGCCGTAGATCCCGGCATAAAAATTAATTGGAATCTGTGGTCGGAGACCTGGCATATCGTCGGCTTCGCAAGACGTGACAAAAGCGTGTTCTTGTCAATCCTTGGAATTTCCTGGTTCTGGTTTTTTGGCTCGGTCATGACCCTGCAAATACCGGCCTACACACTGGAAATTCTTAATGGCAGCAAAGAAATTGCTACGCTGTTGTTGGTGGCTTTCGCGATTGGCGTCGGCGGGGGCTCGCTGCTGTGCGAACGTATGTCCGGCCACCGCGTGGAGCTCGGCCTTGTGCCATTTGGTTCGATCGGTCTGAGTCTGTTCGCAGTCGACCTGTATTTCGCACAGCCAGGCGCCAGTATTTCTGCAGTAGTTGGCGTAGAGCAATTTCTTGGTAGGGCGGGAAGCTCGCGCATACTTTTCGACATGGCAATGCTGGGCGCGTTCGGCGGCTTTTACAGCGTCCCGCTGTACGCAATGGTGCAGGAAAGAGCAGACCGCCAGTACATGTCACGCATTATTGCCGCAAATAACATTTTGAATGCCCTGTTTATGGTTGCCGCTGCCGGAGTGGCGATAACAGCGCTCAAAATCGGCCTGTCGATACCACAATTATTCCTGGTTCTCGCGCTGCTGAATGCGCTGGTAGCCGCCTATATTTACTCGCTGCTGCCGGAATTTCTGATGCGCTTTGTCGTGTGGATTCTGGTTAATATCCTGTATCGGATTCATACGTCCGGGCGCGAAAACATTCCGCAGAAGGGTGCCGCTGTCGTGGTTTGCAATCATGTCGGTTACATCGATCCGCTGATACTCGGTGGCTCAATCCGCCGCCCCGTGCGGTTTGTGATGTATTACAAGATTTTTGAAATTCCGATGTTGAACTTCCTGTTCCGAACAGCCAAGGCAATACCGATCGCCTCTGCAAAAGAGGACGAAGGTCTTCTGCAACAGGCTTTTGACAAAATCGATCAGGAACTTGCAAAGGGAAACCTTGTTTGCGTATACCCGGAAGGTGCAATCACCGGTGACGGAAACATTCAGGAGTTTCGCGGCGGCGTGGAGAAAATAATTGCACGTCGACCGGTTCCTGTCATACCGGTCGCGGTAAGCGGCCTGTGGGGGAGCTGGTTCAGCCGCAAGACCGGTGGTGGACTGCAGCGCATCCCGGGGCGGCTATTCGCTCGTGTCGATGTCAGAATCGGTGAAGCAATTCCGCCCGGCCAGGTGACGGCAAAGGGTTTGCAGATGCTGGTTCGCACGTTACGCGGCGACAAGCGCTAATCGAGGCTAGTCTGCTTCCAGCTTACTCCGCCACTCATCGAGCAGTTGATTGCGCGGGCCTATTACGGTTGGTCCGGCAACAGGCGCGAACTGCAGCTCTGCAATTTCGGCAAAACCTGAGTCCCGGCTCAGCAACACCACGCTGCCACCGAGCGGATCAATACCCGCATCCGGCTCAGTCCCTGAATCGAGCACCATCTCCGAGCCGCTGAGTCCTTTTGGCGCTCTGATCGCATCCAGCCAGACCAGTCCGGATGGGTAGACTCCTGCACGATGCACCCACCGCGAAGTACGCAACAGAACCCGCGCCTCGCTCGGACTGAATACGATATCTTTTACAGCGTCGGGCAACTGAAGAATGGATGTGCCCAGGCGCCCTTCCCGGGCATTGAGCAAACTTACCCTGTTCTGGTCATCAACTATAATGATGTGTTGTTTGCCGGTCGATACGGCGACACGTCGTAACGCACGCTCGCCTTGCCAGAGGGTCCTCACATTCCAGCTATCAGTACGATCAGCAGACAGACTTCTTAGTGCGCCGGACTCGCCGGCCAGGTACAAATTTGTGTCCGCAGCAAATGCGATACCCGAGTACATTTCGCCAAGATCCATGTCGGCAATCCGCCTGCCTTGTTCAATATCGATTACCGCGACACGCTGACCCGCCAGCAAAGCAAGGTGACTCCCCGATGGAGAGAATTGCATGTCATCAACAAAACTCATCGATACCGCTGTTTTGTAAGGCCGTGGCAATCCGCTGTGGGCATCCCAGACACGTAAGGTACCGTCGACACCTACGCTTGCGACCAGTGAGCCATCGTCGCTGAAGGCCAGCGCGGCGACGGCCGCCTGGTGTCCGATAAAACTGATCTCGTCTCGTGCATCTGCCAATTCGGCAGCGTCGGCATCCACGCGCAGAATATGTACGTGACCATCCGCGTCGCCTATCGCCAGGCGCAGGCCTCCCGGAGCAATTGCGGATACCGAGTCTCCCGATTCACGCCACAACTTATGGCCTGTGGACTCATGTAATGTCGCCGATGAAGAACCTTGTGAACGCCAGAACCTGGCAATATCTCCTGCGCCCGCAGTCACCACATGGCTTTCGTCATTACCAAAGGCCAACAACCGGGCCGTGTCAGGACTCAGGCCAGTGCCAACTGGCGGTCCGGCGATTGCACCGTCACTGCTGCGGTAAACCTG
>PVMS01120489.1_pt1 | contig 13634 bp, 17 predicted proteins | sample 1853461 | NCBI WGS metagenome assembly PVMS01 (sample SAMN08582032, study PRJNA380276) | Marine sediment metagenome, whole genome shotgun sequencing project. | isolation source: ocean sediment barecode stripped | collected 2017 | reverse complement strand
GTTTCCAGCGACACATCGTAGCCAGCGTTACACAGTGCGGTGAGCAAATGCTGACAATTGGGTTGCGCCAGTGGTTCGCCACCGGTCACGCATACATAGCGGGCATCGTATTGCGCAACTTCGGTCAGGATAGCGTCGAATGTGTGCCAGTCACCACCATCGAATGCATAGGTCGTATCGCAGTACACGCACCGTAGCGGGCAGCCGGTCAGTCGCACGAATACGGTTGGGAAGCCACTGGGCCTGGATTCACCCTGGATCGAATGAAAAATTTCTGTGATACGCAGACGCTCATCAGTCGCCAGTTCATCGCGTTGTGTCGGTTGCTGGTTCATCCGTTTCGTTCAAAGGTAGATGCTACCGGCAGTGACCAGTGCGAGCAGCGTACTCAGCCGCCGCGGCCGTCCATAATTACGAGCCGCTCTTTAGCAAGGCGTGCGGCGGTTGATTCGGGATACTGTGCTGAAACCGTGTTCAGGGCCTGCCTGGCATCGGCCCATTGTTCCAGTTCGTAGTTGCAATAACCGACTTTTAACCATGCATCCGGAATTTTTCGGGATGCGGGGTACTGTGTGATGACCTGCTGAAAGCCATCCAGAGCCAGCTCAAAATTTTTGGTGACGTAATTCGTTTCAGCAAGCCAGTACTGAGCATTGTCTCGTAACTCGCTAACCGTGTAGGTGGCCAGGAAGTCTGTAAATGCGTTCCCGGCTTTTTGGTAATTGCCCTGCTTGAGTTGATCAAATGCGAGTTGATAGGCTTCCCGGTCCACCAGGCTGGAAGTACCTGGCGTTGAGCCATCACTGCTCGCCGCAAGACCTGCAGTGGCAATAGTTCCGGCCTCAAGGCCCTGCAGTCGTTGATCCAGATCGATATACAGTTCTCGTTGCCGATCGACCGACCGATTGGATTCAAATTGCAGTGTCTCTATCTCGTTACGCAGCTCCTGATTCTCGCTCTGTAATGTCTGGATTCGTCGCAACATATCCGTCTGGACTTCCTGGTTGTTCTCGAGAATGCGTTCCAGGCGAAAGACCTGCTGTTCAAGCGTTCCAAGCCGTTGTTTGGTCGATTGGGCCTGCACGTGACCTGACAGCAGTAGTATCGGCAGAGCGAGGACGATTGATAATCGTGTCTTGTTACTGACACTCACGAGGTCTTTCCTTTTTTCAACGGACGGACAGCCTGCACCGCACATGTTAGGCGCGGTACAGACTGTGGTTTAAGTTTAAGCGTGCTTAAACGGCGTATGTGTAACGATCTACTCGTAGACTATTTCCACACGGCGATTACGTGCCCAGGCAGTTTCACCTGTACCCGTATCGGCAGGTCGCTCTTCACCAAAGCTGATGGTCGTCAGCTGCGACGATGATGCACCCTGTACCAGAAGTAACGACTGCACAGTCGCTGCACGCCGTTCGCCGAGGCCGAGGTTGTATTCGCGTGAACCACGCTCGTCGGCATGACCTTCGAGACGTGCATTAACGCCTGGATTTTCGGCCATATAGGCGCCGTGCTGTTTGACCAGTGCCACCGATGCATCGCTCAGATCAGAGGAGTCAAAATCGAAATATACAACCCGATCGTTCATCAATGAGACTTCAAGATCGCTATCCAGAGGCGTCGCTGTGCCGCCACTGTCAGCGCCACCACCTGAGGTCACAGCGCCATCACTGCCTGTTGCATCGTCGGTGCCGCCCTGTCCTGCGCAACCTACGATTACGAATGCACAAACTGGTACCAGCAGTTTCCAAATTTTCATGCCCTGCTCCTTAACTGTAAAACTCGTGATAAATAAATTATATGTTTGCGAAACCCGTGTTGTATCAATTGCGTGGAAACGGCGACCAGGCCGGTTCCCGCACTTCTCCATTCACCGCGGCAATCCGCTGCTGGAATCGACCGTCTATCGAAACGGTCGCCAGCACACCTTTGTTGCCGACCTTGGACGCATAGATCAGCGTTTCCCCATTGGGGGCAAAGCTGGGCGATTCATCCAGTGTGCCGTCGGTGAGAACCTGAGTATAAGCCCGCGCCACATCAACAACCGCAATTCTATAGCTCCCACGGTCGTTATGCACCACGGCAATGCGCTTGCCATCCGGCGCTACACGGGGGCGCGCGTTGTAACTGCCCTCGAAGGTAATGCGCTCGGCTCGGCCGCCGTTTACATCAATCCGATAGACTTGCGGCGCTCCGCTGCGATCCGAAGTGAAATAAATGCGTTTGCCGTCAATGCTCCAGTTGGGTTCCGTTTCGATCGACGGCCACTGGGTCAGCCGTTTGAGCATTTGATTCGACAGATCGAGCGTATAAATGTCGAGGTTGCCATCACCCTTGGACAGGGTCAGCGCGAGCCGTTTGCCATCCGGCGACCAAACCGGCGCACTGTTGATGCCTTTGCGCGCGGATGCCCGGCGGCGTGCTCCCGTCTTGAGTTCCTGCACGTACACTTCTGATTTGCCGTTCTCGAAGGACACATAGGCCAGCTTGCGACCATCCGGTGACCAGGCAGGCGACATAATGGATTGCCGGGACTCCAGCATAATGCGCGCATTCTCCCCATCGGCATCTGCAACGATCAGCTTGAACACCTGGTTCCCACGGTCTGTAACAACATTGACATAGGCAATGCGTGTGGAGGCGATGCCGCGTATGCCCGTCAGTTTTTCGTAGATGAGATCGCTGATCTGATGGGCCGTGCTGCGCATGGCAGCCTTGGTGGAAGTGATTCGGTAGCCCAGCAACTGGTCGCCGCGAAATACGTCGAACACACGAAATTCGATACTGTATTCCCCCTTGGATATCGCTGACATGCGCCCTACGATCACCACTTCGGTGTCGATAATGCGCCAGTCACCAAAATCGATTTCAGCACCGGTCGTGGGTTTTTGCAGCATATCGTCTACGGCCAGGGGGGCGAATCGACCGCCGCGGCTTAAATCGGCTGCGACGACTGAGGCTATATCGTAGGGTTGCTCACCCTGCCCCATCCAGCCGAAGGGCACGACTGCTATAGGGACGGCTTCACCCTGCCCCTTGGTAATCAGTATCTGCAGCTCAGCCTGGGCGACTGGTGCAAAACAGACGATCAGGCACACAATGGTGAGCTTGAGTCTCAATGTAATCACACGCAGACCTCCTTGTTTACGCGTTGACGGGCAATTATTCAGGTCTGAAGGTGAACGTCAAGTTGCGATCAAACAAAACTCGATTATTGGGCAACGGCAATGGCGAAGACCGGCGCACTGCATTTTCTATCGACCGCCTTACCGTTTCATCACCGTTACAACGAACGGTGCGTGCGTCAATCACATCCCCATTGGGCAATTGGACTACCGCCACTTCGCATTCAAGCCCGGGTTGTGCTGAAGCGGGTCGTACCCAGTTGCGGATGACTTTCTGCTGAATCAGCGCGACATACTGGCTCATCTCGCCCGACTGACGGGCGGCCAGCAAGGATTCTTCTTCCTGCATCGCTGTGAGCATTTCAGCCTCGCGCCGCTCCCGTTCCTCGCGTTCGGCCGCAGCCAGCATGCGTTGTCGTTCTGCTTCGGCCCTGGCCGTCGCCTCGCGCTGCTTGCGCTCCTCGATGGAGCGCTGCTTGGCCTCAAGTTGCTGTTGTTCGATGCGTTTACTTTCAGCCTGCAGACGGGCTGCTTCCGCACGCTGCAGCTGGTCCAGACGCTGTTGTTCCGCGGCCGCCTGTTGCTCAGCCACGAGCTGAGTCTGGCGTGCTTCTTCCTGCCGCTGACGTTGTTGAGCGAGATCTGCGCGGCGCTGTTCCTCTTCAGCGGCCCGTCTGATGGCGCCCTCATCTATGATCACGGCCTCAATCGCCATTAATTGCAGTGGGGCTTTGGGCACCAGCATCAGGCTGGTACTCATCCCGAGCAACAACAAGCCATGGACCGCAATTGAGATCGCCAGACCCGAACGGTGTTCGGAGGTAAAACCGGGCATTGTGGCTGCGTAGGCCATGGTTCAATCAGCGGTCATCCAACAGGTCGAAGTTGGCAGGATCGGTCAGGAAACCGATTTTACGGGCGCCGGCGCGTTGCAACAGCACCATGCCCGAGATGACGCGCCCATAAGACACACTTTCGTCTGCTTTCACCAGCACCGGCACATCCGGCTGCTGTTTAATCACCGTCTGAGCCAATTTGAGGATTTGCGCCGGTTCGCGTGGTTGTTCTTCGTCATCGCCCACGTTCAGGTAAAAAGCCCCACTCGCATCAACCGACAGAATCAGGGGTTCCATATCCTGCAAGTCGGGCGTCAGCGGCTCAGCGCCCGCGTCCGGAAGCTCTACCTTGATGCCCTGGGTAAGCATTGGTGCGGTGACCATAAAAATGATGAGCAACACGAGCATCACGTCGATGTAAGGCACGACGTTGATTTCAGCCATCAGGCGGCGTTTGCGTAGCGGATCCATCAGCTGTCAGCTCCGGCGGCCTTTTTGGTGTGCGCGTAGCGTTGCAAAATGGTCGAAAACTCTTCGGCAAAGGTGTCGTAACGCACTTCCAGTCGGCCCACCTGGTCGGCGTAGCGGTTGTAAGCAATAACGGCCGGTATGGCGGCAAACAAACCCATCGCGGTGGCAATCAGTGCCTCAGAAATACCCGGCGCTACCATTGCGAGCGTCGCGCTTTGGACGTTGCCCAGCCCGCGGAAGGAATTCATGATGCCCCAGACCGTGCCGAACAGGCCCACGTACGGGCTGGTAGAACCTACCGTGGCGAGTGTTGCTAAGTGTTCTTCGAGGCGATCGGTTTCCCGCAGTTGCGCGACGCGCATCGCCCGGCGGGCGCTTTCCAATACCCGATCGGGATCAATGCCCGGTTCCTGGCTCAGTCGCCGAAATTCACGGAAGCCGGATTCGAAGATACCGGCCATGTTGGCCGGTGCCTCGCCGTTGCCGGTGATTTCACGGTAGATGGCGGTCAGGTCACCGCCCGACCAGAAGCTGCCCTCGAATTTATCCGAATTGGCCCTGGCTTCTTTCAGCATGGCTCGCTTGCGGAAGATGATTGCCCACGATGCGATTGAGGCGATCAGCAGCAGCAACATCACGAACTGTACGACGATGCTCGCCTGCAGGACTAAATCAATAATAGACATATCGGTGTTCATGAAATGGAATTCCTGTTTCTATAACTCTAAATGGTAAGCAACCCTGGCGGTAAACGTCGGGGTCTGAAAGTGTCTGCTGTGATGCAGGCGGCTTCACATTCCGCGCTACATAAAAGTTCATCGCTGTCATTATCGCGATGCACCGCTTGTTCAAACATCACCCGAGCCCCGCTTATTTTCGTGACACGGGTGCGGATGTTCAGGCAATCGTCGAAGCGGGCTGGTCGCAAAAACCGCACCGTTGTATTGGTAAGGCTGAAACACAGATTCTGTTCGCGCCGTAATCGCTCCTGCTCAATGCCGCGGGCACGCAGCCATTCGGTGCGACCGCGTTCCATAAAGTGCAAATAGTTGGCGAAATACACGACGCCTTGCGCATCGGTGTCTTCGTAATAAACGCGCACGGGAAGCGTGTCCCAGGCCTCGCTTGTTTGGCTGTCATCTGAATTCACGGTTGCTCGTTCCTTAAGCCCGTCTACTTTGTCTTTAGGTGTCAGGCGTCCTGCCCGTCACTTTCGTCACTTGATTCATCCGCAGTGAACAGCGGCAGTTCCTGCACGGTGTTACCGCCGGCAACCGGTGCTGGCAAACCGAAATGTTTGTAGGCGCGCGCTGTCGCTACGCGGCCGCGGGGTGTCCGCATCAGATAACCTTGCTGAATCAGGTAGGGTTCGATCACATCTTCGATCGTGCCACGCTCCTCACTAAGCGCAGCGGCCACGGCATCGACACCCACCGGCCCACCGTCAAATTTCTCGATAATAGCCAGCAACAATTTGCGATCCATCATGTCGAAGCCATTCGGATCAACGTCCAGCATATCCATGGCAGCCTGGGCGACCTCGCAATCGATAAAGCCGTTTGCTTCGATATCCGCGTAGTCGCGTACCCGTCGCAGCAATCGATTGACAATGCGCGGTGTACCGCGCGCGCGCGCAGCGATCTCGATTGCGCCCTGCTCGTCCAGACCAACGCCAACGATGGTTGCGGAACGAGCGACAATGGTTTTGAGTTCAGTCTCGGTATAAAACTCGAGTCGTTGCACAATGCCAAAGCGATCCCGCAACGGTGAGGTCAACAGGCCCGCACGCGTGGTAGCACCGACCAGTGTGAAAGGTTTGATATTAAGCTTGATGGAGCGGGCTGCCGGCCCTTCACCAATCATAATGTCGAGCTGAAAGTCTTCCATTGCCGGGTACAGTATTTCTTCGACGATCGGACTAAGACGATGGATCTCGTCCACGAACAGCACATCGCCGGATTCCAGGCTGGTCAGCATGGCCGCTAAGTCTCCCGGGCGTTCAAGCACCGGGCCGGAGGTGTGTCGCAGATTGACGTTAAGTTCGCGGGCAATGATATTCGCCAGCGTGGTTTTGCCCAGGCCGGGTGGGCCAAAGATCAGTGTGTGATCCAACGCATCGGCGCGTTTACGCGCAGCCGCGATGAAGATGCGCATCTGTTTTTTGACGGCTTCCTGGCCCACGTATTCATCGAGACTTTCGGGGCGAATGCCGGGCTCAATATGATCCTCATCCGGTTCGCTGTGCGCCGAGATGAGTCGTTCATTTTCCGCCGCATCAGTCATGACGGTTAATCAGGCTCCACCGGCGGGTGCGGCAGATTGCAGCACGTTGCGTAAAATTTCTTCGGTGGTGACCAGGCTCGCATCGGCATCGTTCAGCATGCGTTGCGCCTCGGCCGGTTTGTACCCGAGAGTGGTCAGAGCCGTGAATGCTTCGCGCCGCGGCTGACCGTTGGAGTCGTTTTTACCCACGTTTATGAGCGTCAGCTCGACAGCCTGACCTTCGACGCGGTCACGCATGTCCATTATCAGCCGTTCGGCAGTTTTTTTGCCGACGCCCGGTAATTTCGACAGCGTTGCTTTGTCTTCTTCCATGACGCAGCGGATGAAGCCTTCCACGTTGATACCCGAGAGGATGCCCAGTGCGAGTTTCGCCCCCACCCGATTAACCTTTAGCAGATCACGAAACAACTGCCGCTCAGTGTCATTCGAGAACCCGTACAGAGTGTGCTGGTCTTCCCGCACGATCAGATGCGTGAGCAGGTGGATTTCGGTGCCGACCTCCGGCAAATTAAGGCAGGTGGACATGGGTGCCTCGACTTCGTAGCCCACGCCGTTCACATCCACCACCAGCAGTGGCGGCATTTTGTGGGCCAAGCGGCCGTGCAGAAAACTGATCATGACATGGCTTCCAGATACTGACGCGTTACCGTACGTGTATGGGCATGGCACAGCGCAATGCCCAGCGCATCCGAGGCATCCAGTTCCATGTCCTGCAACTGGCTGTCCAGATTGAGCAGGACGCGCACCATGTGTGCTACCTGATCCTTGGCAGCGCTGCCTTTACCCACGATGTTTTGCTTGACCTCGCGCGCGGCGTATTCATACACGGATATGCCGGACCCGAAAGTGGCGCAGATGGCGGCAGACCGTGCTTGGCCCAGTTTGAGTGCACTGTCGGCATTGCGATGCACGAAGACGCGCTCGATGGCCAGTTCTGCCGGTTGATAGTGCTGCATCAGGGTGCTGACTTCGTTGAAGATTACCTCCAGGCGTACGGCAGAATCTTTGCTGGTGCCCGCACGGATGACCCCGTGTGCCACGTATCTGCTTTCCTGCCCGCTGGTTTCGATGACGCCATAACCCGTCACCCGAAACCCGGGGTCGATGCCTAATATGCGGGTCCAGGGTCTCATTCAGGCTATCCTGTCAGAGCCCGGCCAGAATGTCATCGGGGATTTCGGCATTGGAAAATACGTTTTGTACATCATCCAGATCTTCGAGCATTTCCAGTAGTTTAATCATGCTTGATGCACCTGCTTCGTCGAGTTCGGTTGCAACCGAGGAGCGCATGGTAATTTCGCCAAGCTCGGCAGGCAGCCCTGCGGCACTCAGCGCAGTTTGAACCGCTTCGAATTCCGCCGGTGCGGACAGCACCTCGATAGAGCCGTCGTCATCCACCAGCACATCTTCTGCCCCGGCATTGATGGCGGCTTCCATAATTGCATCCTCGTTGGCACCGGCCGGGAAGCTAAACAGGCCGACCTTGTTGAACAGGTAAGCGACGGATCCATCAGCGCCTAAATTGCCACCGAATTTGCTGAATGCATGACGCACGTCGGCAACCGTGCGATTACGGTTGTCGGTCATGCATTCAACCAGCACCGCAACCCCGCCGGGGCCGTAACCCTCGTAGGTAATTTCCAGGTAGTCGACGCCGTCCATATTGCCGCTGCCGCGTTTGATGGCGGACTCAATTTTATCCTTGGGCAGGCTCTGTGCCTTGGCCTTGTCTACCGCCAATCGCAGCGCTGCATTGCTGTCGAGATCGTCGCCTTCGCGGGCGGCCACCGTGATATGGCGAATCAGCTTGGTAAATAGCTTGCCGCGCTTTTTATCCTGCGCGCCTTTGCGGTGCTGGATATTCGCCCATTTAGAATGACCTGCCATAAACGTGGTCCGAGGTTAAAAGCGGATGTCGACGCCGAGGTGCAACGCGTCGTCGAAAAGCTGGCTGGTATTGTTATCGAAGTTGCCTTTTACATAGCGGGCGCCGATGTACACGTCGGCTTCCTGCAGGATGTTGTAGCCCACCCGCAGGGTGTAATCCTGGTATTTCTCCAGGTCGCTCAGCGTCAGTATATCGGGCGCAAAATAGCCATCCACGCGAACCGATAAACGATTCAGCTCGGGGAAGGTATATTTGAGATAGCCGCCCAGTGCGATAGGTGCTCCTGATTGCCCGGAATCATCGCCGCTGACGAAACCGGTACGTCCACCGATTGCAGCCTGCAACGGGTTCGTTCCGTCCGAGGCAAAACCTGTGAGATAGAGGCTGACATTCGCTACGTAGCCTTTATCACTGTTGTTTAGTAACCCCGCATCCCATGCCAGATCGTTATTGGCGAGATCATGGATGTAAAAAAAGCGAAATGCATCGCTGTTAAAGCTGAGATCCAGCTCTCCAGCTACGACGTTCGTGCATAGCAGAAACGCCGCTGCAATTGCAGCAGAAATTTTCATGCGCCAGTACTCCAAAACAACAACCCGCTTAATAATAGCGGCAATGGCGCGCAGCCACTAGTCTGAATGGAGTACGGGGGTGGACAGGCAGCGGTCGCTGCGTTAAGGCACAGCTTCAGGCTGTAAATTCAGTTACGTGTGCAACCACCAGATAAACCTCATAAATCATGAGGACTGCATAGATTCCACAGATCCCCTGAAGGATGCGGCGTACGCGTAGAAAACCTGCCAGCCGAACCCGTGCGTAGGCGACCAGGAACACCACGCCTATACCTGTGGTTATAAACTTCACCGCCAGGAAGCTGCGGGTGCCCATATCCAGCAATGCTTTCATGGCAAGGTTCAGCTCTTCACCGCCCATCGCCAGTAGCTTCACGGTAAACGCCGCATCCATCGTACTCATGAGCACAATGGCGATGGCCACGAAGTACAGCCCGGAGTCATGCCAGTCCAGCACAAACACCTGGTCGTCGGCAGGACGTCGATTGGTGCGCCTGCGCGGATGCCTGGCCCCGAAGATGACGGAACTAAACGTCTGGCTGCGTCGGTCTAAGGTTGTGGCTCTGCGCTCCAACCTGCTTCCCCTGATATGCCGGTGCATTCCGGCTATTTTGCAGGGTTATGAAGCCCGACCGTAGTCAGATTCCGCGCTCCATCCCCTGTGTTGTTGTTAAGCAAACTCGCCTTCCAGTGCGAGTTTTTAAGCTAAGTTAATTATAGAAATTAATAAAGCTATGTAAGCAATTGATATATATATTATGTTACTTAGCATATATATCTTGTTGCGGATCAACGGTCTGCCTATCGTCAGTCGTTCACGCGTGACCAACCAGCGAACATTCTATCCTGTTCCGCAAGCCGCTACACTCAACCTCGACAAGATGTTGCGACACTGATGCAGGTTTTTCGGGCAACCCTTACACGGAATTCATGACCATACACACTCTGACTCGCAGGCATTTCATGGCAGGCAGCACGATGCTGCTGCTGGGTGGAATCGCCGCCGCCGATATCATGGGTTCACCGTCGCGCACCCTAAACCCACAACAAACCCTGCGCGCCTGGATGAAGCTGGCGGCCGCGCTGGACGATCGGCTGGTGATCTGGTGGATGGACGGGGTGCGCTATGGCGTGGTCGATTCCCGCTCGGAGCCGCTTTACGGCATGAAAGTCGGGCTGTTTCAGCGCTATTTCGAGCAGCCGGGCGGTTACTGGAAGCTGGCCATGTTCGAACTGACCTATTACACGGATCTGCGCACCGGCAAACTGCTCGAAGAGTACAAAAACCCGTACACCGGTGAGACCAACAGTGTCCGGCACGTTCGGCTGGGGCCGGAGATTCGCCACCAGACCATCGAGGGCCAGCTGGCCGACCCGAATGACAAGATCACGCAACAGATGCTGCATGACTACTCGACCAGCCTGGGACCTGCACTTATTAATGGTGACTCGCTGTGGATACCGACCTCGGTCGAGGCCCGCATCGTGTTTCCGAAACCCACCGCACCGGACATCCGGCTGAGCATCTACTCCACGGCTATGGGCAGCCTCAGTGATGCGGAAAATCCGGACACGATATCGGCCCCCTGCTCGTTCGCCTTTCAAAACATCCTCAAATGGGAGCCCTGGATGCGCATGGGGGACCACCCCGGCGAGATGATGAGCCGGGCGTCCGGGCGCAAGCTTGCACACTTAGAAGAACTGCCATCGGACTACCTCGAGATGGCCCGTGCGGTGCATCCGTGGCTTATAAAAGACCCCATCGAAACGCTGTCGGCCAAGGTGGATCAGATTAAGGCGGCCGCCTGACGCTGCAGCAAGGTTGCTTAACCGGCTCCATTCACCGTATAACCCCCGCCTTCATCAAGGCTAAAGGAATTCTGCGTGCTTGTACCCGTGTGTATCACCACTGATGCGGATGGTCGCTTTACCGCCACCGTGCCGGACATACCGGGTGTGTCAGCCTCCGGCTCGGTACTTGGCCGCACCCTTGCCCGTATTCATCTGAAACTCGAAGGCCACGTGTCTCAACTGCTGCTGGCAGAGCAACCCGTGCCGGAGGTACGTACCTTGGCGGAGATTCGTGACGCTGAGCCCAAATGTGATTGCTACGAAATCCACATCAACCTCACACATCTGCGTGCAGTGGCAAAACATCAGTGGGGCAAATAGTCCGCTTATTAAGTTATCTGTTAAATGATTTGTGATCGCCAGCTGATACACTTTCAGTCATGTTAAAGAAATCCGTCATCCACCATTCAGGGCAGTTCTGGAAGCTGGCCGCCGTAGTCATTGCGCTGCTGGTTGGAAGTTTCGCACCGATTTTTTCCAGCACTGGCATTTCCTGGACCAGCGGTACAGTCATAGCGATTGTCGGTTATGTGTTCGGGATGATTGCCATACGTTGCACGAGTTGCAGCAGTATGTGGTTTTGGGAGGCGGCCCTGGACGCAGGTCTGTATCGACCCTTGTTTACGCAAGCTTCATGTCCCAAGTGCGAGCATCAATATGACGGTCACTGAGGACGTAGTCAGTCAGTTCTGATCAGAATTGCTTGCAGCCTATTGCGGTAGGCTGTCGCCTAAGTATTTAAGTATAGACGTCTTAAACTCTTGCAACCTTTGACAAGGGGCGGTAGCGGAGATCGTGTAGTCTTCGAATTCCTGAGGATCAGAACTCGCTAGCTCCATGTCTTCCCATCCAGTCAAATAGTCGGTGCGTGCAGCTTGTATGAGGGGGTCGGTGTGGCTACTCCAATACTCAACCGGTTGAGGGGCTATATCATTTTTTACATCAATATTCCGAAGCATCCAGGTTGCTGCCGCTTCCCATTCCTTTGAATCACTGATGAACTGGTCGGCAGTTCTTTTTTTCCGCGCGTCCTTGGCTATTTCAGCCATGGCCAGCAACGTTCCGGAACAATTAGCAAACACTTCCGGTAATCCCGATTGCTCTGCCAAAATCGCAGCACTCTTTAGCTCAGCTAATGGATCATCTGCAATTGCTGTCATTGAAACTAGAAAGGCTAAAAGAAAAACCTTATTCGGCATAGTCATGAAACCTAATGTTGGCAGTGGATTACGGGAGGATTTAACGCATCTGACATAGACATTGTGGAACAGTGAAATAAAATAAATGGGGTCAGAGTAAATACTCACGATTTTTACACTGACCCCAATTATTCGACTCCAATTATTACAGATTCTCTTCGACTGCAGCATTAATCCAATCGGAGAAACGCGGGTTTTGCATCAGACCAGTGTCGCTGAATTTCGCACCCGTACCATCCACGTCATTCTTGAGCCGGTTCATGACGCCGCTTTGAGTCAAGACGTTGGTGACAACGATAACTTGCATTCCTTGATCTTGCGCCTCCTTAATCCAATCCCGAACCTTGTCCACATTGGCTGCTCTTTGATCAGGCGGCAAATCATCCTGAACATTCCAATATTTTATCTCCTTGAAGCCGCCGCCCGCCTGAATGCTCCTGGCGTGCTTCGCCATGATTGCCAGATCCATTTCGTTTTCTTTTGGGGTCATCGGGCCGTGCCCCATGATGATGACCATCTCGTTTGAGGAATCGGTGCTGAGCTGCAGTGCGTGCTCAAGCATTATTTCGCCCATAATGGGATGAGCCGTCGGCGACGGCCCCCAAATAATCTCGGCGTTGCTCGTCACCCGGGGCACGGATAAGTAAGACGAGTCGTCCCTTCGGCCGAAGATATATTGCCATTGGTAATTCAGAGAATTGGTGTCACCCGTTTCCGTGCGCAAGACGAGAATCTTCATAGCACCGGCCGCTTCCAATCCATCGATCGCTTTCTGGATATGATCTGCACTCATCATGGCCATGCCGAGACCATAGCTGGTCGGATACTCACGCGAAATCGCGTCGAATTTTTTTTTCTACTTTCGGTTGCCTTCGTCATTATAGCCGTGGGCCAGGGCAAGGATACCGACATCGCCGACCACACCTGCGCCACTGATCATGCCACCGAGATTGCGCATTCGTGACATGCTTTCGACGATCTGCTCGTCTGTAAAACCACGATAAATTTCAATCTTTTCGCGTAGCTCAGCGAACTGCTCGGGTGTCACCTGATGCTGATGGCCTTGGTGCTGAGAGTGATCCTCTTGCGCTGACGCTTGTGGCCCCACTACACCTAAACCCAGCACCAATAACGTGCCGAGTATCCCATGTCCAACGCAACTGAATGCGAATGTAGTCTTGTTGATCTTCACTGATCATCCTCTTTTTGGAAAAACTAAATTAGCGCAATTACCAAGTATAAGAAACCTGATTGATCTGCAATAAATGGAGTCAGAGTAAATATTCACGATTTTTACACTGACCCCAATTATTGTCAGGAAAATGCCGGCACGACCCGCTCGCCGATCATCTTCAAGCCGGCCATGGGGTCATCGAACAACCGAATCGAGATGTCAGTAAGTCCCG
>PVMS01128772.1_pt1 | contig 13635 bp, 12 predicted proteins | sample 1853461 | NCBI WGS metagenome assembly PVMS01 (sample SAMN08582032, study PRJNA380276) | Marine sediment metagenome, whole genome shotgun sequencing project. | isolation source: ocean sediment barecode stripped | collected 2017 | reverse complement strand
GGTGTTGATTTGAGAATCGATTAGCGAATCCGCGGTGAAGCAGTAGTTCATCGTCGTGATCCGGATCTCGAGCCGGTTTGCAGCCAGGGTTTCCTGGTACATCTTTAGAGTCTGGGGAACGACCAGAGCGTCTGCGGCGGAAACCAAGCCTAGGCGTGCAAAGCTCCCGGTGGCCTTTGAACAGAGCTCCACCCGCTCTCCTGCATTCATGTTCGTCAGATCTTCCAGGAACAACCGGTTGAAGACGTCCATCATCGCCTGATCGTGAAGCACGCCGGTCGGCTCACCGGTCTGCGGATCTTTCTCGATGATACCTCCCTGCGGCGCGGCGGTTTCACGGTTGATGCCGAGTTTTTCGAGAGCCAGGCTGTTCAACACACAGGCGTGAAACGAAGTATGGTAAAGGATTCCCGGATGATTGGGGCTGACCCGATCGAGGTCCCACCGAGTCGGATGGCGATTCTCGGCCAGGAAGTACTCGGCATAGCGCGAGCCCTTGAACCAGTTGCCGGCCGGGAGCTTATCGGTCTCAGCCTTCACCAAGGAAATCAGGTCATCCATCTTGCGGACGTTTGCCGGAGACAGATCCATCCCGTCGAGAAGATATCCGTAAATACTCAAGTGGTTGTGGGCTTCCATGAAACCGGGGAACACCACCGCGCCTTTGAGGTCGATTGTCTCGGTGGTCGGTCTGCAGAAAGACCTCAGCTCGTCGTCGGATCCAACCGCCGTCACCACACCATTGGTGGCGCCAACAGCAGTGACAACGCTCCCCGTCTCATCGAGTGTCTTGACCTTGCCGTTGTAGAACAAGATGTCCATAGGTCACTTGTATTCCAACAATCGATCGTGGGTGGCAATAATGCTATCTACCACTTCTACCATGTTACCTCCCGCACAGACGTACCCGTGATTGCGCAACACGATAATATCCTCGTTGCGACCGAATGCTTCGATCGCCAGATTGGCCAACTCGATGGTTCCGTAAGGCTCTTCACGCACCGTCTCGGTGAGATCGTCGGATGCGATGGCTTCGCTGGTGACTTTAGGGTCGTGGGCATGGACGACCGCTCCAGCTTCCGTTCGAGCCTCGAGCACAAGATAGTGAAGAATCGTCTCGGATGAAGGTTTGATGGATCCACGATAATGGACGGACTTGTTGTCCACATCGCACTTTTGCACCCAGATCAATTCCTCTGGCTCGATAATGCCAAGATTGGTCCCGGATGCGGTCACCACGAAACCGTCTTCCAACCGGAGGCTCATGTTGCCACCGTTTGCCGGCGCCATGCCGTACCGATCCAGCCGCTCCCCGGAGCTCCGAAAGGTTTCGTACAGTTCGGCTACCGATTCCGGAACGGTTGATTGAACGCAATGCGCTTCGAATTTCACACCAATGTATCCTTCGAGAATTTGCTTTTTCATAATCACCTCAAATATCGTTGGATTCTCTGCCGCCCTTTGTTGATCCTCCGAGTCTATCGCCGGCCGGTGATCCTGTTACTGGTTTGAAGTGTCTTGTCGGCCCTTGCGCTCGATCTCCCGACCGCGGAGCTCCACTCGCCGTATTTTCCCCGTGGGGGTGCGAGGCAGCTCGGAGACAAACTCAACCTCTCGAGGGTATTTGAAAGGAGCGATTTGGGTTCGAACATGCTCCTGAAGCTCTCCCACCAGGTCCTCATCCCCGGTGGATCTCGGCTGGAGTACGACAAAGGCTTTGACGATGTGTCCCCTCAAATCGTCAGGTGAAGCCACCACCGCCGCTTCCGCCACCGACGGATGCTCCAGCAGCACGCTTTCCACTTCCGGCCCGCCCACGTTGTAGCCGGCAGTGATAATCAAGTCGTCACCACGACACTGGTACCAGTAGTACTGCTCCCGGTCCCGGATGTAAATATCCCCGGGCAAGTTCCAACCCTGGCGAACGTATTCTTTCTGCCGGTCCGGTTTTCTCCAGTACTTGCACCCGGTTGGGCCGGAGACCGCCAGCATCCCAGGCTTCCCGTCGGGAAGCTCCTCCATATTCTCGTCAACGACCTTAGCTCGGTATCCGGGCACCACTTCGCCCGTCGAACCGGCTTTACCCCGGCCGGGTCGAGTAGAAATGAAAATGTGAAACAACTCGGTGGCGCCGATTCCGTCGAGAATCTCGAGGCCGAACCGTTCGAGCCATTGCTCGTATGTACCGGCGGGCAATGTTTCACCGGCACTGACGGGAAGTCTCAGGCTCTTCAAATCAAACCGGCTGTTTGCTTGCTCGACCTGAGCCATTTTTTTGTAAGAGAGGGGCGCACAAAACGCCGCGGTGGCCCGGTAGCGGCTGATGGTCTCGAGCATCTTCTCGGGCGTAAAACCCTCGATCAAGCAAGTCGCGGCGCCGAATCGTAGAGGATAGATGAGCAACCCCCCGAGTCCAAAAGTAAAGGCCAAAGAAGGATGTCCGGTAAAAACGTCTCCTCGCTCAGGCGACAAGATTTCCTTAGCATAGGTATCCGCGGAGCCGAGAATGTCCGATGGGAAGTGAACGCAACCCTTGGGGATCCCGGTGCTGCCCGACGTGTAGGCAACGAGACAAGTTTCCTCACGCCCCACCTCCGCCGAGGCCACCGCATCCCCGGAAGCCACATCACCGAACGAAACCGTCCCTGACGGAGCTTCCCCCGCCACCACCAGTTGACGCACGGTGGAAAAACTGTCCTTAGCTTTTTCGACCTCCTCCAAGAGATCGGACGAAACCAACAGGGTCTCCGCCTGAGAGTCGTTGGCAATGTAGGTGAGCTCCCGCGATCGCAGCAGCGGCATGGTGGCCACTCCCACCGCACCCAGTTTCTGAATTGCCAACCATGCGAGTACTAACTCCGGACGATTGGGAAATCGAAGCATCACCCGGTCACCGGGTTCCACTCCGAGTCGTTGAAGCCCACCGGCTAACCGGGAGGAACGTTCATCCAGATCTCGAAAGCTCAAGACCTGGTCTTGATAATAAACCGCCGGGGCGTCGGCCAGCCCCGATTCGATGGCAGGCCGAAGCAATTCATCGGCGAGGTTCAACCGCTTGGGATAGTCGAGAGATCGATCATGCGCTGGGCGGGGTGGGATAAGCTCCGCCGGAGGGAGGTAGTTCGCTAGGTCTTTTCTCATTACCGAGACAGCTATTCAGACCAGGATTAATTATCATGTTGCAGCCGATCTGTAAAGGGAGGGAATTCTTTGGACCTTGGCGCCTTGGCGTTGTGTAGTGGAAACAGAATCAAAATGGGCAAACTCCATGCCGCCGACACGCACGGCATTTCTCTTGCAAACATCGACGTTCATTCCCGGGACAAGCCGATTCAAGGGGTTCTCCCCTCACCTTGTAGGTTTATCACTACAACCGGGTCGGCCCAGGTCAAATGTGTTGGAGCTGTAAGAGGTGTAGGAGGATGGCGTTGCGCTATCCGGATAGCTGGAGTAGTATTGACCCGGTTAAAGCACGTAAATCCACATGGTTAAAGGAATTTTTTTATGAACTGGTTTCAAGCTTACGGCCCCGAATTGAGCCTGGTCTCCAGTTGTGCGGTCAACATGCTCATCGGGGGCATCATGGCCATTTATATTCGGGAGCTCTACAAACGTTACAGCTCCGCCCTATCTGATCGACAAGCATTCTCAAACGTCTTTCCCATGCTGACTCTAACGACGGTAGTGATCATCTTCGTCGTTAAGTCTTCCCTGGCCCTTTCACTCGGTCTCGTGGGCGCTCTGTCCATCGTGCGATTTCGCGCTGCCATCAAGACACCGGAAGAACTGGCGTATTTGTTCTTGTGCATCGGCGTCGGACTGGCGCTCGGCGCCGAGCATCGATTACTGACTGTTGTGGCCCTAATCGTCGTCACTGTTTTCGTGGTGGGCCACCGTTTTTTGAGCCGCCGCCCCCGCAAGCACAACCTTTTGCTGACTCTGACCGGAGATTCTCAGCATTTCTTTCAGGGCACGGACTCCAAGGTTGTCGAAACGATCTCCAGTATGACCAAGGGGCTCAACGTTCAGCGATTCGACCTCCAAGACGGCCAGGTCCAATTCCGGGCCAACGTCTCTATCGACAGCCCCGAAGAAACCGCCACCTTCTTGGCCCAGATTCGGCAGAAGCTACCCGACTTCCAGGTCTCCTACGTGAACCTGGATTCGATGCTTTAAGCTTCGCTGGGTCCCGGTGGACTAACCCCACTCGCCAATGCACGATTTCCACAGTTGCTTTTTCCCCACACCATCCCCTACACACAAGCTGTTCTGAGGAAAAAACCGTCTATTTAAAAGGGGTTTACGGCACCCTCTCTTCCCCTTGTTCCTGGCACAACAATTGAATGAACAAAACACCGGAACCGGTGTGACGTAAACCATTGAGGAGAGTCAACACCCGAGGTCGCAAGATGCAGCTTGCAAGTGAAGAGAATCAAGCCACTGTGGAAAACTTGGAATTAGCCGAAAAAAAGGCTATCGTTTATCGACGATAAAGGCTTTCCGCACAAGCTGGTCGGCGCTCTCGCGTACGTCCCGCTTCCCGACGTCCTCCAGGAGATTTCCGACCAGGAGCTAAGTGGAGACCTCCAGTTCATCGCAAAAGGTGCCGTTCGGACCCTTTATTTTGACCACGGCTTCGTGGTGTTCGCTGGAAGCAGCCGCGCGAAAGATCGTTTGGGTCCACGTCTCGTCCAAGCGGGCAAAGTCACCGAGAGAGAGATCAAACTGGCGGCCCGACTTCTGAAGTACAAACGCCGCATAGGCGAAGCCATGGTCGAAATCGGAATTCTGACCGAGGAGGATCTCGGACAAGAAGTTGCGCGGCAGGTGCGACAGATCATTTTGTCCCTGTTCTCATCCAAGGACGGGGTGTTCAATTTCGACGAGAGAGAATGCAGCATCCCCATGGAGCTCCGTTTGAGCTTGTCCATCTATCGCATTCAATTGGAAGGCGTCCGGCGGATAACCAATGAGAAACTCATCATGAAGGGGCTTGGATCACTGGACCGTCGGGTCCGGCTCTCCGATCTACCTCCCTTCAGCTTTGAAGACTCCGAGCTTTGGTCGGTCGAGCGGAAAGTGATTGAAGCAACCGAGTTCGGAGCCGTATTGCACAAGGTTCTAGAAATCGTCGAAGAAGATCGGGTTCACACTTTGCGCGCCTTGTATGGGTTGTTGTGCGCCGGAATACTCGATCTCGTAGACGGCTCCAAGAGAACACTCAAAGTCCAGGAAGAGATGGGGACCTTTTTGCTCTCCGACCTGGGCAAAAACAGCGCTGAGGCAACCACATCGGATTTGAGACAGGAAGTGCTACTGCAGTTCGACTCCCTCGAGCAAGCATCGCCCTTCGAGCTGTTGGGGATACAAGAATCGGCCACGGAAGAAGACGTCCAAAAAGCGTTTGAAGAGCGCCAAGAGGAATGGAAGAAGAAACAAACCATCGTTGACACGGAGAAAACGCTTTCTCTCAAAATTGATGAAATCAAAACAAGAATTGCCAGGGCCCACGCCCGGGTGCTTGCCGCAAAGAAGGCTGGAAAAGATCCCGAAAAGGCTGTGGATTCGGCGGGAGAAGATCCGGAAGGCATCCTGTTCTCCGTCGAAGTGCCGGAAGAAGACAGCTTTTGCTCGGACTCCGGACTTGTAGCAACAGAGAGTCCCACTCCGGGGGCGTCTTCCGAGATAGCATCGGATACCGACAGCGAAACCTCCGAAATCAAACCGGCAACGGTCGAAAGCCCTACGACGGAGATGTCTTTTGCAATGGCGCCGGAGGACAACAGCGAAACTTCGGAAACCGGGCTGGTAGCGGTCGAGGACCCTACTCCTCAGGTATCCGCTGCAATTGCCCCGGACCCAATAGGCAAAGCTGAATCAACGGACCGGAAGCGGAACGTCAAGCGGCTCCTCTACGATATCAAAGTTCGAAGGGCTATAAACGACGATGAGGGCGCGATCTCACTCTTGTACGAAATCGTTGAGCTCGAGCCTGGGAGCGTCAAGTTCGCGACCATGCTCGCCAACGCGCTGGCAGAACACCCGGTGATGTCCAAAAGGGCTGAACGCCATTATCGACGGGCCCTCTCCCTCGACCCTCAAAATGCAGTCCTGCACTTCTCCCTCGGGCGATACTACGAGTCCTTCAACATGAAATCACGCGCCCTCGCCGAGTTCAAAACCACCCTTCGTATTGATCCGCGACACGCCGACGCTCGGGCCGCCCTGGTCGAGCTCAAGGAAAACGGCGGCGGTTCGATGGACAAGTTCATGCGCCGCGTCTTCGGATAAACAAGCAGAAAGCTGGAAAGCTCGGGTCCCACCGAGTAGAATTTCCGGCATGATCGGTGATCCATTCCAAATCGTGGCGGTGGATCCGCTTCCCCAAAAGCCCGGCCACCACGGCGTGGCAGACGGAAGCTACCGGGAGCGGGGTTTGGAGCCGGAGGTGGCCTCGGAGAGGCGCTTTTCATTCAACTGGCTCGGCTTTTCCAATGTGACCGAGCTTTCTCACAAAACACCATCCGGTGGATCTCTAGATTTAACTGCAAGAGGAGGAGTGGACTCATGCCAACAATGACCATTGGTTCCATTCGATGTGAAGCGGGCCGGAAGGCAACCGGTTTCGTCAGCGCCATCGACCGGGTGGACGGCACCGAGCTCGGCATACCGGTGATACTGGTTTGCGGAAAAACCGATGGCCCCGTTCTTCTAATAGATGGAGGCATCCACGGAGATGAACAAGAAGGAGCTTACGCTATCTCGGCCTTTGCCAAAGGGCTCGATACCGGCAAGCTCCGTGGGATCGTCATCGGCGTGCCGGTGCTGAACGTCGCCGCCTTCGAGTCGATGCAACGCGGCAATCCACGAGACCACCGAAGCTACGACATGAACCGATTCTATCCCGGTCGCGCCAATGGTTACTTGACGGAGCGCATCGCGTACGCGCACAACTCGATCATCGCAGCGGCGGCCGACATGGAAATCGCCATCCACTCCGGCGGCAATATCTGTTACCTGGCCGAGAGCATATTCACCACCGCCGAGGACGAGCAGAGCTTGGAGCTGGCCAAGTCCATGGGACCGGGCTGGGAGATCATTCTCGATGCGCCGCGCTCCGCCGGCTCTCCCATGGCGGCAATGGCCGATCGGAACAAACCCGCCATCACCGTAGAGTTAGGGGGAAGCGCCACCACCATGCCGGAGGACCTTCTCAGCAACGTTTCGACCTTGAGGAACGCCCTCACCAATGTCTGTCGACACTACGGCATGTTGGAGGGCGAAGCGGAGTATGCCGCAGGGTACTGGCGTGGAACGCAGCGGGTGGTTCAGGCCTCGACGAGCGGCATGCTCGAGCCCAACCCGAACATTCCGTTGAAAAAGCCCATTCACCGGGGCGATCTACTCATGAAAGTCTCCGATCTTTTCGGTAATCCGCTGGAGGACCTTCGCGCTCCCTGTGACGGCACGCTCTTCGGCTTCCGAACCTATCCGAGTGTATTCGCTGGAGATTGGGTACTCTTCTGCGGAGACGCGACCTACGAGCCCGCGGAAGCTCAGTGATTCAAAATCCCCTGGCGCTTCTGGCTTTCGACATCGCCGTCCCTTACGCCGTCGTATTGGTCGTCTTGTCCTCATGCCTTGCCGACCTCAACAACGCCGGGGTTTTGAGGCTGACCCCCATCGAGACTTTGACCCCCGGCGAATGGTCTCAAACCATTGCCGTCAACTTAACCGCCCCCTACTTCTTGACACGGGCGGTTCCGCCCGGTATGAAGGAGCGGGGGGGCTCGATCCTCAACGTTTCGTCGCGGGCCGCGGTCATGGGCTTCAAGGACGAATCGGTCTACTGTGCAAGCAAGTTCGGTCTCGAAGGACTGACTCGGGCGCTGGCGGTCGAGCTCGAAGATTTGACCCCATCACAGATCTTGGAGCTTGCCGAATGATACCTCTGGCCGAGCGCATAGCGTCACTGACCGACGTTTCGCTACCCGATGAGTCCGCAGTCGAGCACCACGTCGGCCCGTCGATGCTGGACTCGGTCGAGGAATCTCTCCTGGAAGGCGAGACCCACTACACGGTTCGCCCGGGGATTCCCGAGCTACGCCGGCAGATAGCGGCGGAGATCGAGCGCAAGGGAGGGCCGGCACCCGACGCCGAGCACCCGGAAGGCAACGTTTTAATCACCTCCCGTGATTCCGAATCCCTATTCGTCATCCTGCTCGGCCTTGAGGTAGCCGCCGGCGATGCGATCGTCTCCTCCCGAGATCATTTCCCCCACGCCGCACTGTTTCGTTTGATGGGATTGGAGATTCATAGACAAACGCGACTCACCAATAACACGCGACTCACTTACCGCCGGTGGACAGAGAGTTCGAAGCACCATGATTTGTTAGCCCTCGCCGGTGAAGCGGATTTGCCCGATATCCTGGATCTCGGGCCCGACCTGTGGAATGAGTCGCTAAAGCCATTCCCCCCGGCGGAGAAAGACCGAACTCTCATTATGGGGAACCTGAACGCGTTTCGCGGCATGGTCACGTTTCCCATTGCTTACGTTTCTGGCCCCAGAGCCCACATGGCGCGGTACCGGCGCTGGAAACAAGCGCTATCGATTTGCAGTGCGGCACCGTCGCAGCGCGCCGCTCTCTATGGACTTGCTGCTTTTCGCGAGAGGGATTGTTGAGCTCCAGGGCAATCTCCTCCCGTTCCGGCAGAGATGCCTCCCAGACTCTGACCCATCTCATTCAGACTGCGGCTCGAATGAGCGACGTGATTCGCCTTGGCGCCGGTGACCCCGATCTGGCAACACCACAGGAGATCATCCATGAGGCGACGCAAAAACTCAGGTGGAGAGAAGGATCGGTTTCCTCACGGGGGCTGGACGCCCTGCGCCGCGCCATTGCCGAAAGCTTCCTGAAGGAAAAGAATCTCCGCTACGACCCGGATATGGAGATCCTTATCACCAACGGCGCCCAAGAAGGTTTGTTTCTCACCATGCTGGCTCTCGTCAGTCCCGGCGACGGAGTGCTGGTTCAGGACCCGAGATATCCCTCCTACGATCAAGCCATCGAGGCCGCCGGAGGACGAATCATCGCGGTCCCTACCGGCCGAGACCGAGATTTCACCCTCCGGCCGGAAGATCTGCAATCTCGGTTAAAGGGCGCCGGCGTCCTGGTTTTCGTAAATCCCAACAATCCGACCGGTTCACTGGTATCCCCCGATGCCGTGCAGGAGATTGCGGAGGTAGCCAGGAAATCTGCACTCACCGTCATTTCCGATGAAGTCTATGAAAAATTGGCTTTCGACGATGCCGAAGTCCTGTCGATCGCACAGTGCCATGCAATGCAGAGGCGAACCATCGTCCTGTCGAGCTTCTCAAAAACTTATGCCATGAGCGGATTCCGGGTAGGTTATCTCGCCGGCCCGAGCAATTTTATTGACGCCGTGGCACGCTTGAAATCGGTTATTTCCGGCCCCAGTCTCCTGTATTCACAATACGCGGCTCTTGCCGCCTTGACCGGCTCACAAGAAAGCAGGGAGAAAATCCTCGACACATTCACCAGGCGCCGTCGGGTGACGATGGAAGGCCTGGACTCCCTCGGTATCCCCTACGGCCACCCCGGCGCCGGCTTTTTCATTTGGGCCGACATTTCTCGATTTGGCATGCCTTCGGATGAGTTTTGCTCTCGGCTCCTGAAACAAGCCCGAGTGCTGTTGTTTCCCGGAACTTCCTTCGGTAGCCGGTGGCACGACTACGTGCGAATCTCCATCCTCCAGCCCGAGGAGCGCCTAGCCGAGGCCATCGATCGTATCGGCCGTTTCGACGCCGCTTTGCAAGGACACATTGAAAGGGAGAGAAACGAGTCATGAGCTCGGGTACGCAAGACAAGCAAGCAGCCATCAACGAAATGAAAAACCTACTTGGTGAAAATCTATCGACGGCTCGAGCGGTTCGGGAGCATCATGGAAAAGACGAATCCTGGCACCCTCCTGTACCTCCTGACGCCGTTTGCTACCCGCAGACGACCCACGAAGTCTCGGAGATCATCAAAATCTGTGCGCGGCATTCGGTGCCCGTCATCCCATTTGGAGCCGGCACTTCACTGGAAGGCCAAGTTCTTGCGATACAAGGCGGCGTCTCGGTAGATCTCAGCGGTATGACACGTATCGTCGCGGTGAACCCCGACGATCTCGACGCCACGGTGGAAGCGGGGGTAACTCGAAAGCAACTCAATCATCACCTTCGCGATAGCGGTCTTTTCTTCCCCGTCGATCCCGGCGCCGATGCAACGCTCGGGGGCATGGCCGCCACCCGAGCCAGCGGGACCAACGCGGTTCGCTACGGAACCATGCGTGAGAACGTTTTGGCGCTAACGGTGGTTTTGCCCAACGGAGAGGTGATCCGGTCGTCACGTCGAGCCCGAAAATCCGCGGCCGGCTACGACCTCACCCGCCTTTTCGTCGGCTCAGAGGGAACGTTGGGCATCATCACAGAAATCACGGTGCGGCTCTACGGAGTACCCGAGGCCATTTCCGCGGCGGTCATCGGTTTTCCGGACATCGACCGAGCGGTGGCAACCGTCATCACCACCATTCAGCTAGGCATTCCGGTAGCGCGCATCGAGCTTTTGGACGAGGTGCAAATAGATGCGGTCAACAAATACTCCCACCTCGACTACCCGTTGCAACCGACCCTCTTTCTCGAGTTTCATGGAAGCCAAGAGGCGGTAAAGACTCAGGCGATCGAGGTGGGCGAAATCGCGCGGGAGCAAGGGTGCGGCGAGCTCCTCTGGGCCCCAGACAGGGCGGAGCGCGAGAAGCTCTGGCAGGCCCGCCACGACTCCTACTATGCAGCTTTGGCTCTGCGTCCCGGCTCGAAAGGCTTCACCACCGACGTTTGCGTGCCCATTTCCCGTCTGGCCGAATGCATCAGCGAGACGAAAAAAGATCTCGAGGAGAGCTTTCTTATCGCGCCGCTGGTGGGCCATGTCGGTGACGGCAATTTTCACCTGACGTTTCTCACCGACCCGAACCATCCCGCCGATCTTCAGGAGGCGGAGCGTCTTCACGAGCGGCTGGTCTCGCGGGCACTGGCCTTGGATGGAACCTGTACCGGCGAGCACGGAGTCGGTTTGGGAAAAAAACAATTCCTCGAAGCCGAGCACGGCAAAGCCTTGACCGTAATGCAAGCGATCAAGCAAGCCCTCGATCCTGGAAACATCATGAACCCAGGAAAAATCCTGTAGGTATGAGTCATGAAGAGACGACATTTTCTCGAAGCAATCGGGGCCACATCAGCAACCGCGCTTTGGGCTCCAACCACTCGGGCTCGAGCCAAGGCCGGTGGCCAGAATCGCAACAGGGTAAGAATGATCCTGGACGTGGATTCCGTGGGCGACGATATTTTAGCCCTTTACTTTGCAGCAGCTCATCCCGAAATCCATTTAGAGGGAGTCACCACGCTCAACGGCGCTTCGGGAAGCCTGGAACAAGCCAACCGTGTCGCATTGAGATCGTTGGATATTGCTGAGGCCGGTCATGTCCCGGTTTACCCGGGAGCCGAAGGGCCGATCGTCAAGAAAACAGATGCGGAAGCAGCAGCGCCGGTCCATTTCGAAAAGACTCTTCAGAAGTTTGGTGAAAGGCTGAAGGAGTTTAATGCTCCAGCCGAGCCTTCGACCAGGGCGCCGGAGGCGAAAAACGCCGTGGACTACATTATTGATAGCGTCAAGGCCAACCCCAACGAGATCACCCTGGTGGCAACGGGGCCTCTAACCAACGTGGGGCTGGCGCTCGATCGAGCTCCAGAGATATCTAGACTCATCAAAGAGTGCTTGATCATGGGAGGTGTTTTTACCGTCCCCGGTAACATCACCCCTGTGGTCGAGTACAACATCTGGGCTGATCCAGAAGCGGCCAAGATCGTCTTCAATGCCAGCATGGAGCTAACCGTTGTAGGTCTGGACGTTTGTGAACACAACAGCGTGGCCGATGCGATGATGACCAGAGACGATTTGTTCGAGCTCGCTTCGAGCTCCAGCGGGGCTGCAAGAGACATTTGTACCCGCTTCCCGATTTATATCGATATATGGCGAGAATTTTTTGGTCTGGTGGGCTTTCCGATGGATGATGTAATTGCGGTGGCAATGGCCATTGACAAAACCCTGTGTGGAACATCCGAGCCCCTGCACGTTGACGTGGAGCTCGCCGGAGACTTGACCCGAGGGCAAACCATCGCTTATGAAGGGAACCAAATCTTTTTGCGCGAGTTTCCTCATGCCCCCAGGACTCGAATCTGCAGAACCATCGATGGCAAGCGGTTCATGAACCTATTCAAAGACACGATTAGCGGCAATTTAGAGATTTGATCGACGGAGCAAGAAAATGGAGATTCTCGGCATCGACGTGGGTGGAACTGGAATTAAAGGAGCCGTCATAGACACGAAAAAGGGGGTTCTGGTTACAGACCGATATCGCCTTTTGACCCCCCAACCTCCAAAGCCTAAACCGATGGTGGAAACCATCGTCGAGATCGTCAAGCATTTCGACTGGAAGGGACCGGTTGGATGCGGCTTCCCGGCAGCGGTCGTCAAAGGGGAGGTCAAAACCGCTTCCAACATCTCGAAGAACTGGATTGGCCGCAACATCGTAAAGATGCTTAGCGAAGCAACCGGATGCCGATGCATCGTAATCAATGACGCCGACGCGGCCGGAATTGCTGAAATGCGCTTTGGGGCCGGGAAAATGCGTGACGGCCTAACTATCATTGTCACTCTAGGTACCGGGATTGGCTCGGCGATGTTCATGGATGGAAGGCTCGTGCCGAACAGCGAGCTCGGTCAAATCGAAATCAAAGGAAAAGAAGCGGAGCCTTGGGCGGCGGCGATCGTCCGCAAAAAGAAAAAACTGAGCTGGCAAGACTGGAGCCGGCGTATCGACACTTACCTCAAACGGCTGCAGGCCTACTTTTGGCCCGATCTGTTCATCATCGGAGGCGGGGTCAGCAAGCGGCACGAAAAGTTCTTACCTATGCTGACCGTCCAATGCAACGTGTTACCCGCGAAGCTCCGAAACGAAGCCGGCATCATTGGAGCGGCTATGGCAGTGGAGATTATTGGATCTGCATCAAATAAAACACGTACCCATAGCAAGCGGAGTAGCTCTTGAACAAATCGATCTCTTTTTGCTCTTCTTCGAGCACCGCCATGGCTTTGGCATTGGAGCGGTACTTTTCTCGAAGCACGGTGAGTTTCTCCTCAATGGGATGGTAGTAGTCCGTCCACCAATCCGATTCGGGTATCGCAAAATGCCCCACCACCTCGTAGTCAGCCCTCCGGATCACGTCTAGGTTATCGGAGATACCCTGAATGGCCGGGTAAGCTTCGTCCCAAAACTGCCTTACGTTTGCGGGAACGTCCGCCTTTAGCCAGGACGCCTCCGTGACTCCGAGATAGCCTCCGGGCTTTGCCAAATGGCGCCACGTGCTCAGCCCATTCTCGAAACCCATGATGTAAACGGAGCCTTCCGCCCAAATCAAATCGAAAGTTTGATTTTCGAACCCGAGATCATTCATGTCTCCGTTCACCGTCTCGATCCGGGATGAAGCCCCTTCCGCAGCAGCCCGTTCGTCGAGTT
>PVMS01134021.1_pt1 | contig 13638 bp, 5 predicted proteins | sample 1853461 | NCBI WGS metagenome assembly PVMS01 (sample SAMN08582032, study PRJNA380276) | Marine sediment metagenome, whole genome shotgun sequencing project. | isolation source: ocean sediment barecode stripped | collected 2017 | reverse complement strand
ACGACTATCTGGCGATGATTCCCAATCATGTGCAGATTGTCATGTGCAATCAGATTCATTTGGAGATTCACGCCGTTTTTCAGAAGGAATTACCGGTGCTGTTGGTACGCGCCAATCAATGACACTGATAAACCTAGGCTATCAAAATTTCTTTTTTTGGGATGGACGTGCTGCAACGCTTGAAGATCAGATCATTCAACCGGTAATAAACCCGATCGAAATGAATGCCCTTTGGCCAGATGTAATGGAGAAACTAGTATCCGATACTGCGTATATGAAATTATTCGCTATCGTGTTTTCAACTACCGATATCGATTCAACGCATGTGGCAAAAGCGATAGCTCAATTTTTACGTACTGTTGTTTCAAGTGATTCGAAGTATGATAAACTTGTAACCAACCAATATCAAATGACGGAGGCCGAAGCTAGTGGGTTTATTTTGTGGCAATCCGAGGGAGGTGATCCTGAATTAGGCCAAGGGGGAGAATGGGGTGCCGATTGTTTTCATTGTCATCCGTTAGCAAATTTGCAATTTTCCGATTATCAGTTACACAACAACGGATTAGATTCGGTGTTTACCGACCTTGGGCGTGGTGAAGTTACTGGCGACCCCAGTGATTTTGGACGTTTTAAAACCCCTTCTCTGCGAAATGTGGAATTTTCTGCTCCTTATATGCACGATGGACGTTTCGAGACACTAGAAGAAGTGATAGAACACTATAATTCAGGAGGTCATTTTTCTTCTACGGTTGATCCGTTTATGAAATTCACCCAGGGAGGGCTTCAACTAACCGATCAAAAAAAGCAAGATTTACTCGCGTTTTTAAAAATGTTATCAGACGAAACGTTTTTAAATAATCCAGATTATAGCGACCCGGAAGAATAATTAACAATTAAGCTTTTTTGCTACCCCGTCAGCTAAGAATTCGGCTTACAACCATTCTCTCATTCTCCCATTCACTCAGTACAGCATTCACTCATTAACAATACGAGTTATTAATAATTAATGATGATAAATTGTTTTATCCGTTAATGTGCATAATGACTCATCTGTTATATTTGTTTGTAATCGAGTAATAATTGATGAGGTTAATATCAGAACGGATAAGTATAGAAGAGAATAAGGAAAGAGTATCGGTAATAATCTTAGGCAAAATTGAGCGCTGGAAAGAATCACTGTTGATGTTCTGGTTGCTTGCCTGGACTTTTTCGGGAAGTGTGTTTATTTATTATTTCCTTGCTGAAACACCTTTTCAATATACATTACCAATGTTTGTACTATTGGCATTTTGGGCTTATTTCGAATTGAAAATTGCCAGGGTGTTTATGTGGCGAAGATCTGGTTTTGAACATATTGAATTTAAGGAAGATCTGTTTTCAATTAAAAACAACCTAAGAGGGTTTGGGAAAAAGCAAGAATTTGATATTCATGATATCAAGGAATTTAGGGGAATCATCCAATCCAATAAAAACTTTTTTGCATTTATGGATCAATCATTTTGGATTTTGGGTGGCGAACAGGTTTATTTTAAATATAAAAACAAGGATATTATTTTTGGTAAGCAAATTGATAAAAAAGAAGAAAGGGCATTGCTTTTGATATTGAATAAAATGATTAAAAAAGAAAAATCCAAATTGAGAAAAATAGCACGGGAATCAAATGATTAATTTTTTATGAGAAATTTTCAAATTGATATTGTTATTACTGACCCGGAATTAAATAACGGAATTATTATATCAGAACTATCAGATATAGAGTTTGATGGGTTTTGGGAAACCAATGAGGGGCTAAGTGCTTTTATTGAAGAAGGTAAATTTAATGAGGATAATCTAAATCATATTGTTAAACAGTATGGTTTTGTAGTGGATTTTAAAATAAAAGAGGTTGCAGATATAAATTGGAATGCTGAATGGGAATCGAATTATTCTCCAATAAACGTAGAAGATACCTGTTTGATTCGAAGCCCCTTTCATCCCCAGGATCCAACTTTTTTGTATGAGGTTATTATTCAACCACAAATGTCGTTTGGCACAGGTCATCACGACACAACTTATTTGATGATTAAGCACTTATTAAAGGATAATTTATGGCACAAAGTAGTTTTAGATATGGGTTGTGGCACTGGTGTTCTTTCCATTCTAGCTGAAAAAACAGGAGCTCAGGTAATATGGGCTATTGATAATGATGATTGGGCTTATAAAAATACCTTGAGTAACTGCTTATTAAATGCCACTGAAAACGTCTCTATAAAACACGGTGATGCTTCATCAATTCCTAAGCGCCCATTCGACTATATTCTGGCAAACATTAATAAAAATGTTCTTATTTCCGATATTAAAAATTATACGAAAAATCTAAATAATGGAGGAAAGGTTTTTTTGAGCGGGTTTTTTGAGATTGATCTACCTGAAATGAAAAAAGTAATTGAAAAAGCGAATCTTAGGATTGATTGTACCGATGTTAGAAATGAATGGGCATTTATTAAATGTACATTAGTAAACTAACCTGATGATTATAATTAGAAAAATATTTGTTTTTATATTGTTGATTGCTCCTTTTATCGGCTCAAGTCAATCCTTAAAGAATGTCACGAGAGATCCAATAACCTTTAAATCTGAGATTGCACGTGCATTGTTAGAAGCTGATAAAAAAGCAACGAAATCATTCGTTGAAAATCAGTGGGAAACGGGTATAAATGCAGTATCATTTAGTGATGAAGAATGGGAGGGAATATACGATCTAAGTGACTTTATGTTAAAAAAGCGAATCAAGGTATTGCCGCATTTTTTACGATTAGCCGAATTACTAACACTAAAATCAACCGATCAGACAGTAGGAAGGGAATTTGATAATATCCTTTTATCACTTATAAATATTTCGAAAAAAAATAAATCAAAAGATTTTCAAAAATACCTCGAAACACTAAATAATTTATTTACAAATGGTATATTTTACTCTTCACCAACAGTAAACTGGTGGGCAGGGAAACAAAATATTAAATTGATAGTTGAGGATGAACCGATTATTGAATTTAAGAATGTTGATCTAAAATGTTATGCTAAAGGTGATAGCTCCATTATTTATCAAACATCGGGAAAATATTATCCTTTAAAAGGAACATGGATTGGAGAAAATGGTAAAATTTACTGGCAACGTGCAGGTCTTGATAAAAATGATGTTTATGCCGAAATTGAACATTACAAAATTTTGCTTAAATCTCCATCATTCAGAATAGATTCAATTCATTTCCATCATTATTTATTTAAAAAAGTATTGTTAGGTAGACTAGACGAAAAGATACTTGCCAATGTAACACCTGAAAAAGCAACCTATCCCAGATTTAGTTCATATGCCAAGCGTTTCGAAATACCAAATATTGTTAACAATGTTGATTTTAACGGAGGGTTTACAATCCAAGGTGCAAACTTTAATGGTTTTGGTACTGCAGAAAATCCTGCTAGGTTGTATTTTAAGTATAAGGGAAAAACGAAGGTCGAAATTGTTGCAGACTTTATTGCCATTACAGAAGCTTCACTTGGAGCTGTAAATGCCAAAATGATTATCTACCTTGCTGCTGACTCGATAGTACATCCAGGTCTTAATGTCAAATTTATAAAATCGACCCGGCTACTCACTTTATTTAAAACCGATAAAGGATTAGAAAGAACTCCATTTCATGATTCTTACCATAATTTTGATCTTTATGCCGAAAGCTTTAAGTGGAACATCGATGATCCGATTATCGATATAGGTGCAATATTTGGATCATCGTCCCGACAGGTAACTATAGAATCCAATAACTACTATAGCGAGGAACGATATTCTCAGATAATGGGCTTAAATCGAGTTCATCCACTGACCTCTGTGAAACAATTAAGCAAAAAATTAGGATCCAACGAGTTTGAGCTTCTCGATTTTGCGCAACAATTGCAATTATCTAAAACCCAGGCTGAAGTAATGCTTATTAATTTGAGTATCGACGGATTTGTAGATTATGATATAAAAGAGAAAGTTGCAATAGTTAATCCTAAAACTGACCAATATATACTTTCTAAACAAGGTAAGGTCGATTATGATGTTATCAAGATATCATCAAATGTCAGTAAAGGAAACAATGCAAGGATCGACCTCGAAAACAATGAATTAACTTTATCAGGTGTTCGGTTTTTCACCGTGAGCGATAGTAACAATGTTGTTATATTTCCAACAAATGGAACAATAGTAATTGCGAAAGACAGGGATATTAAGTTTGGTGGGGTTGTTTATGCCGGAAAATTTGAATTTTTCGGCCCTGAATATTATTTCGATTATGAAGAATTTACTTTAAACCTGGTGAAAGTAGATTCGGCTCGAATAAAGGTGCCGGCTTTTGAAGCAGAGCGTGATGGATATCGTCCTATACATTATGTAAAAAATGTAATTGAAGGAATAAGAGGTACAATTAATATAGATGATCCAAATAATAAATCGGGTTTGAAAAGCGAAGAATTTGCACACTATCCAATTTTTGATTGTGTTAAAGAATCTTATGTTTACTATGATTATAGTCGAATATATGATGGTGTTTATGATCGTGAAAAATTCTATTATCAAATTCCCCCATTTAAAATTGATAGCCTTGAGAAATTCAAAACTGAAAATCTTTATTTCGAGGGAAATTTTGTGTCAGCAGGAATTTTTGAAGACATAGATGAACCGTTGATTATAATGCCCGACTATTCACTTGGGTTTACCAGACAATTACCCGAGGGGAAAACCGGAATTTACGGTGATATTGCTACATTCGAAAATGAGATCAGCCTTTCAGCAAAGGGTTTGCAAGGAAATGGGAAATTAGAATATTTCTCATCTATCTCTAATTCTGAAGCTTTTACATTTTTCCCCGATTCAACTACCGGGCTTACAACTTCTTTTGTAAATACCGAGCGATCTCAACCACCTGAGGTGCCTGAAGCTCATGCAGAAGAAGTTTTTATTGAGTTTTACCCTTTTCGAAATCTTTTGTTGGCTAATGTATATTCCGAGCCCATTTATATGTATAACGGACAAGCTTCTCTACGAATCGGGAATCTGGCATTGTCTCCAGATGAAATGGGAGGGACAGGAACAATCGAATTTTCAGGCGCATTTCTTGAGTCGAACGATTTTGTTTACTCTAAAGATGTTTTTGATGCGGATACATCAGCATTTAGTTTAGCATCAATAAGCGAATCAGGTATGGCGTTAAAAACAGATAATGTTTCAGCTCATGTTGATTTTACAAAAAGGGTAGGTGAGTTTTTATCAAATGGGGAGGAATCCTTTGTCGAATTTCCAGCAAATCAGTACATCTGTTTTATGGATAAATTTTACTGGCATATGGATAAAAACGATATCAAAATGGAATCCAGTAGAGGAGAAACGGTCGTCGATTCTGATTTTGTGATCGATACTGATGTGAATAAATCGAGCTCAAATTTCTTTTCTATACGTGAGGATCAGGATTCGCTCAATTTTTTAGCACCTACTGCAGTGTTCAATATTAATTCATCAATAATAAGATGTGAAAGAGTAAATTTTGTAAAAGTCGCAGATGCAAGGATTTATCCCGATAGTGGGAAAATGGTTATCAGAAAGCGTGCATTAATAGATAAGCTGGAGCATGCTGGTATAATTGCGAATGATATTACTAAATATCATAATATTTATAATGCCGATGTTGAAATAATATCAAGATTCGATTATAAAGGGATAGGTTTTGTTGATTATATTGATGAAGCTAAGCAATCACACCAAATATGGTTAAAGGAAATTACAGTTGATACAATTTTTCAAACTGTAGCAGAAGGAAAGATAATTTCGGAAGATGATTTTATGCTGAGTCCATATTTCGAGTTTCAGGGGGATGTTGGTTTAGAAGCTAATCGTGAATTTTTGGTATTTGATGGAAGCACAAGAATTGTTCATGATTGTCCCGAAGAAAAACGGCATTGGTTTCCGTTTCGGGCCGAAGTTAATCCTAATCAGATTCGGATACCAGTATCATCCGGGATGAAGTCTATTATTGGGGATGAATTGGTAAGTGGAGTTATTTCAAATGATGATCCATTTGAACTTTATCCTGCATTTTTATCGGTAAAAAATCAGAAAAGTGATCATACTATGGTTGAAGCCAGTGGTTTTATTACTTATAATAAAATTATTCACGAATACCAGATTGCAAGTCAGGAGAAACTGTTACAGAAATCATTACCGGGTAATTTTGTAGGGCTGAATGTAAACAGTTGCCATGTTAGAACAGATGGTGTTTTTGACCTTGGATCGAAATTTAGACCACTTGGTTTTGAGACATTTGGGAGAATTACATTTGATGCTCAAAAAGGAAAATTTGAATTTAATGCTTCAATTGCCCTTAACTTCCATTTTAATGAAGATGGTCTGAAATTTCTATTGACCGATATTAATCAAAGTCCAAATTCAAAAGGGATTGACTTTAAAAAGTCGTATTACGAGCAATCGCTTAAGGAAATACTGGGACAGGAAAAATCTGATAAATTAATTACCGATTTAAATCTTACTGGTGCGTTACGAAAATTTCCCGAAGAGTTGAACAAAACGCTTTATTTAGCAAGTGTTGAATTTTATTGGGACGATGCAGCTGAAGCTTATAAATCGACTGGATTAATCGGTATTGCTAATATTGAAAAGAAACAGGTCTTTAAAGCTGTGGAAGGAAAGATTATGATTACCCGTAAACGAAGTGGTGACAGGATCGATATTTATTTTGAACTTGACGAGCGCAAATGGTATTATTTTTCATATACTCGAGGTATTATGGAAGCTTATTCTTCGAACAAAGAGTTTAATGCAACAATTACCGATTCAAAGGATGATAAGCGAATTTTAAAGGGTAATAAAAATACCCCTGATTTCGAGTACATCATAGCAAGTAGAAGAAAGAAAGATATGTTTTTGGAACGATTTGAAGAATAAAGGTATTAGTTTCGTTTATCTGTATCAAAAAAAAACCATTTCGATTTACTGTTAATAAATTCGTTTATTGTTAATTATTTAATAGTACTTAACACTTATATGAATACTTAATTTTATCTTTATTCCTAAAATCAAACCATAGTGAAAGGTAATAGTTATCTTTTGGTATTTCTTATAATGTGGCTTGGGTTAATACCTTCTGTTATTGCTCAAAAGCAGAATAGTGATGACCAGCTAAAAAAAGCTGACAAATTATTTGAAGAGGGTAAATATGCCGAAGCGTATCCTTTGTACACACATATACTCTCATTAAGCAAAGGTAATGCAGATATAACATTTAAATATGGAGCCACTTTACTTTATAGCTCCGACAATAAATCTGAAGCTATTCCCTATCTGGAAAAAGCAGCTGCAAAATCCTCAACCGATACAAGGGTATTTTATTTTCTTGGAAAAGCCTATCAGCTTAATTATGAGTTTAAAAAGGCAATTGTTGCATATAACGATTTTAAAAACAAAGCTGATCCGAAATTTCTTTCGGCCTTTGATGTAGATCAGGTCATAATGCAATCTGAAAACGGAAACGAATTGCTTTCAAATCTGAACGAAGTATTGGTTCTGGATAAAAAAAATGTTTCTACAAGCGAATTTTTCAGGTATTATGAACTTGAGAATCTTGCAGGTAAAATACTTTTGGCTCCCGAAGAATTTCAGACATCATTAGATAAAAAAAATGGGCACCGGCCAGTTATTTATACAGCTCCTCTATCTAATTTGGTTTACTTTTCTAGTTACGGTAAAAATGGGAATACAGGAAAGGATATTTATTTTGCCTCCAGAAGAGGCGATGGTACATGGTCTGATCCAATTAAACTACCCGCACCGATAAACTCAAAATACAATGAGGATTATCCCTTTTTTCATTCTGATGGAAAGACACTTTTTTTTAGCTCCGATGGTCACAATAGCATGGGGGGATATGATATATTTAGATCAATATACAATCCTGCTACTGGATCGTATTCCGAGCCGCAAAATCTGGATTTTGCAATTAACACTCCTGATGATGACCTTTTTTATATTGCTGATTCATTAAATCAAATCGCTTATTTTTCATCTTCCAGGGCTAGTAAACAAAACCGATTAGATGTATATAAAGTTAAAGTAGATCTTATTCCATCGAATTTGATCATTATTAAAGGTAGTTTTATTTCGGAAATAAACCCAATGCTTAAAGAAGCTCGCATCACCATCGAAGATGAACAAACCAAACGAACGATAGCTGTACTGAATACAGATAATAAAGGCAATTATCTTGTTGATTTCAAAGCGGGTGGACAATACAATTTTTATGTTGAAGCTGGGGGTAATGGTATAATACACTCGGGAAGAGTGGAAATACCTCGGCTCGATTATACAGCCGCATTTAAGCAGGAATTGATAATGATAAATGATGATGATACCGAAAGGTTAATGATCAAAAATTATTTTGATACCCCACTTGATGAAGATATGCAGGAATTATCGGCTGAAATTTTGAAGAGGCGAGCTCTACTTGATATTACTCCTGAGGAGGAATTGGAAGAAGAAAGTATTACTGCAAAAGAACCCGATTCAAACGCATCTTTTGATGAGTTATACTTAACGGCAGGCTTTATTAATTCTAATAATAATGAAGGTATTGCTGAATGGGCAAGCAAATCTGTAAATGAACTAAAAAATGTTAATCAGGAATATAAAGATTTAGCTGGCGTCGCATTTAGTGAATCTAAAAATTATGAAAAACTTGCTTCAGAAAAGATAATTCAAGCTGAAACCAAAATACGAGCTTTTCAATATAATGATGATGCGGAAAAGAAAATGAAGTTATTGAAAGAGGCAATAGAGCTTCGGGTTGCCGCTGAGAATGATATAATTGGTGCTTCTGCATCTTTGATGTTGGCAAATCAACTTTCTGAATCGATTCAGAAAAGAGAGGTTTTGATTTCTGAATTAGAGCAATCCGGAATAAATATTAGTAGAGCAATTGATGAGGGGAATCAGGGTGTTTTCAATTCAGAAATTGCTAATCTCAGCGGATTTGAGAAAGAACTAAAATTAAAAGATAAGGGGTTAGCCGATCCTGTTAGCTTTATTGAGGATGTGAAAGATGCGGAATTAAATGAGAAAAACACTCTTTTGGATTATGCTGAAAAATTAAGAGAGGAAAAAAACTCAACACTTGCACTGATTAAGAGACTCGAAACGCAGTATGACAATGCAAATAAAAAAGATAAAGAATCGATCAACAATAAATTGGAAAGAGCAAAAAGCGATATCGTGGATATTGAAAGAGAAAACGAAGCCGCCTGGAAAAATTATCGTGAACAAGATTGGGATGCGAGTGTCGCATCAGAGGGGGTATTACTTGCAATTAGATTGGAAGGTCAGAATGGAGATGTTTTTCCCGAACAGGAAAGTATTGATCGGATTATGGATCATGTAGAAATTCAACAACAAACTTTAAATCAAATTATAATAGCGGAGGATGCTGCACTATTGGCACTTGGACTTTCATCTGAGGAAGTTATTGCCATGGATACTGGACCTGAAAAAACCATTATTGCAATATCGGCCGATGACGGTTCTACAGAAACGACAATAGCCGAATCTCCAAAAACAATGGAAGAAGAACTTATTGAAGATTATTACGATATGTTGAATGCAGCACGAAAAAACTCAAACAAAATAGATCGCATTCAGGAAACCATTCTTTTAAAGCAACAAATGCTCAACATTGTGAACAGCGAAATCGAATCGGGGGAAACTACATTTGATGAAGCAATTTTGATCACTTTAAGGTCTGATCTGATTGATGAAGTTGATCTGCTAATTTCAACGTTTGTTACAGCACTCAACAATCAGGAAACAGGGTTTTATGAAATAACAGAATATATACCCGATTATGAAGCCAAAATAGAAGAGATTAATAATTCTAATCTATCTGATCTTGAAAAAATAAATGAAAAATTGAATTATTTAATTGAAATTTCCGATCAGCTAAGTGCAATATTGTTTGATCTTTCTTTATTGCCTACTGATGACCTGGATATATTTGTACTTAGGAGAAAAATGGAGGACGAAAATTCTCTTCGGGTAAATATCGCCAAGGTTGATGCAGAAAAGTATAGTTTAAAACAGGAATTGGAGCGACAATCGGATGTTGTAATGAGTACTGCTTCTGAAAAGGAATTAATAAACTCCGTTTATCCCGGATATGCAAGTAAAAGAGCTCAAATGGACAATGGATTATTGACTATCGATGAAAGATCAACACGTTTAATTCAATTAAACGAATCTCTTATGGCTAAAATAGATGGTAAAATTTCCGAATTTAATGCTGAAAAGTATTCGGCTAATGAGGAAGAATTACAAAAAATAGACGCAGAAATTGTTGCTTATAATGCTATAAAAGAAGAAAAAGAACAAGAAATTATCGAAGTAGTGGGATTATTGGCATTAGCGGGTACATCTAATTTGCCCGAAGGAGAAGATCTCGCAGAAAATCAAATTGCGGATGAAACACCGGTAGCAATAGATGATACTCCGATCGAAATAGAAACCTCGGGTGATGGGAAATCTGAGATTGTTTCAGAAACTGCAGCCGTAGCTGAAACATGGAATACAATTCTATTATCATCCAAAACCGAAGCAGCACTTGCATTATGGATCAATAAGGATGAAATATCAAGCGACCCGGGCTTTAAAGAGAATATACCAGAAGCAAATGAACAATTACAAAAAATTGAAGAACTGAATTTACTGAAAAAACAAAGAGCAGAAATTGTGACAACATTGGCTAATGCAGATAAAAAAGAAACAAAGAAATTAGAAAAAGAACAATTGGCATTAAATAAAGAAATTATAGATATGGAAGGCGAATTACTTGCAGATAGAATTCCGCTTCTAATTTCCGAAACCAACGACAGATTGACCAGCGAAAGCGATATCAACGATAGAGAAGCTGCAGAAGCTTATCTTTTAAAAGCGAATTCATTATTAACGATTTCTGATTCTAAAGAGGGCCAGGCAAAATTGGATGTATTAAAACAAGCATATCAATTGAGTTTGATCTCGTTGCTAAAAGCTAGTTCTACAGAACTTTCTCAGCAGGCAGCTATTGTTGATTATTACAACACCTTAGATGGCAGTAGCCTTTCTTACGAAGATAAAAAGGAGTATTACAGCGAGAATATTAAATCACTCACAAGCCTGGATGCGGAGAATAAAAATGCAATGAGTAATATGATAGCGGATGGAGTAAGTGAAAATAATGAAAACTGGCTAGAGCACGCAGCAGTTTCTAAAATTTACCGCGATGCTATTGTTTGGAATAATCTCAAACTTGAAGAACTCAATTCGTTACAAGTAAAAATAGAAGATAATGTAATGGCTGATTCCAGAGAATTAAAAGCACCTGTTGGAGGAGAAGAATTTGGAACAGCTATGCGTGAGGTAGGGCTTGATGAGGCCCAAATAGAATATATTGGCAACAACCCTGAAATGCAAACATATTATTCTATTGCATGGAGAGAGCAAGCTGTAGATTCAAGAATCAGGGAATTACAGGTTCTAAAACAAAATTACATGGCCGAATCATCGGATGCAATTAATAATAGCAAAACGGCTGAAGCAACGAGCGTAGATCAATTATCAGAGCAAGAGGCAATTGTAGCATTTAATAAAAGCAGGATTTACAATACAGAGGCTATAATATGGTATGAAAAAGCTGATTCAATAAGTTTGATCATCAATGCACTTGAAAACCATAAAAGTAATCTGGCAGCAAATCGGGAAGCATTTAAAGAAAGGATGGATGAGGATAATAGACTGGCAATAGCCAGTATCGAATCAGGTCAGCCACTTGCTGTAAAAGAGGATGAAGTAATTGCAGATATTGAAGAACCCATTGTGAAAGATGAAGTGATAATTGCTAAAGTTGACGAGCCCTTTGTTGAAGAAGAGGGGTTGAAGGTAATGGATGATCCGGATACTGGTTTTATGTATGAATTAGGAACAAGTTTTTACACTCAGCAAGAACCTATTCCGGTAGATCCACCTTTACCAGAGGGAGTTATTTTTAAAGTACAGATCGGAGCTTTTAGAAATCCTATTCCAGCTGAACATTTTATTGGTCTTACTCCTATGACTGCTGAAAAATTAGATAATGGAATTACTCGTTATTCAGTTGGTATATTTTATGAAATTCAAAGCGCAAGAAATGCTAGATCTCAAGTTCGGAATTTAGGATACAACGATGCTTTTATCGTAGCTTTTCGAAATGGAAAACGTATTCCGATCAATCAGGCTTTAAGTATATTAGGAGCCAAACCACTGGCGGAAGCAAAAAGTGTTGCTGCGAATGCTACAGATGGTAATATTCAGAATGATGGGGTAAACAATACTACAAGCCTTAATGTTGATGCAGTAAGTCCTGTTGATGTAGATGGTGATGAAAAAACGGACCTCCGGATTGGATATTATAATGCTCCAAATTCAGCTCCTGCTACCGAAGTAGAAGCAACAGTTAAGCTGTTTTATACCGTACAAGTTGGGGTTTATAGTAAACCGGTTAGTTTGGCGGATATTTATAATATACAACCATTAAATGTTGAACGTACCGGACTTGGATTTACAAGGTATACTTCTGGTCAGTTTACAGATATTCTGGATGCCGAAGCCCATAAAGCCTATGTCATAAATCAAGGAATCTATGATGCGTTTATAACTGCTTATTACCAGGGAAAAAGAATATCTATCGCAAAAGCACAAACAATCATGCTTACTCAGCCACAAGCGGTTGATGAAGATGCAATTTCACCGTTTAGTTATGATGAACAGATTAATGAATTAGAAATTGATTCGGTTGAAAGCTTACCTTTGGTTTTATCCAAAAATAGTTCTTTGGCCAGGGATGAGATGATTCGAAATGCAGAACCAATGGATTTGCGATTTGTTATTTATCTAGGTTCTTATCAGAATCACATTCCAAACGAAGTTGCCAGTGCTCTATTACAGTATTCCGAAGCAGGGATAAAAAAAGCAATTAACAGAGGTAAAACAATTTACTCCACCCGTGAATTAGGAAGTATGTATGAAGCTGAAGAATGGCTTGGTCGGTTCCGTGAGGCTGGAGTTAATACAGCAAGGATAATTTATGTTGTTTCGGGTGAAGAAATTACACTCGAACAAGCTAAGTATATCCTCGAAAAGTAGAAGTTTATTAATTAATCGGGTGAGTATAATAAAAGATTTTTTGTTTTTATTAATTCAAATTTTAAATTAGCCAATAAAAACTAAGCATTTAAAAGATTAATGATGTTTATCGATCAAGATACCGACGAAAAAGTTAAGGAAGAGGTTATTTCGACAACCAAGGATATTAAGGACCTTATTCTCTTTAATGATGATGTTCACACCTTTGATTTTGTGATAAAATCCTTGATGCGTATTTGTGATCATAGTGCTGAACAGGCGGAACAATCAGCCTACATTGTTCATAATAACGGAAAATGTACTGTTAAGCAAGGTGAAGTTTCAAAGATAAAGTCCATGTGCAGAGCACTTGCCGATCAGGGCCTGACCGCGGAAGTGAAATAAGATATAATCTGTTTATTAGTAACGTT
>PVMS01172421.1_pt1 | contig 13639 bp, 12 predicted proteins | sample 1853461 | NCBI WGS metagenome assembly PVMS01 (sample SAMN08582032, study PRJNA380276) | Marine sediment metagenome, whole genome shotgun sequencing project. | isolation source: ocean sediment barecode stripped | collected 2017 | reverse complement strand
TTCGCGGATAGTAGAACTTGCCGCCGCCAGGCGGTTTGAGCAGCCGTTTCAGAATTCCTGAGAAAGATCCGGCAGAGACCCGCTTATGCGCCTGAATACCGGATAATTCCTCAGGCTCATGCCCCCAGAGCTTGCGTGCATAAGGATAATAAAAATGCTCGCACATGGTGTAGCCCAGCCTGGCTTTGAGCACCGAGGCGAAAGTGTCTCCATCATCCGCCCTGCTGAACATGCGAGTGATCATATTGCCGCTAACGCCAAAAGCAAAAGCACGATCCAGTCGCAGCATCAAGTCAGTGATTTTAAGTGGAAAATGCAGCCACTTGCCGCGCAGCAGGATACGGCCATGACGATCACGGTGTGCGAGATCAGCACCGAGCATACGTTGAAGGTCCCGGAGAATCTCCGGGTCGCAGGCGGAGTGCAGACGATGGCTGCCAAAATCCAGGAACTGCCCATTAACTTCGAAACTTCCCGCATTGCCGCCAAGCCATTGGCTGCGCTCAACAAGCGTCACGCTTGCGATGCCCTTGCGTCTCAGTTGGCAGGCAGCGCCGCAGCCAGCAGGCCCGCCGCCCAGTATGACTACATGGGGTTCATTCATGGATCGAGTTTAACCGGCACGCTGGTGATGGTGAGTACCCAATTCTCTGACGCCGCATTGCAATACTCCGCAATAACGATGGGCACCCCCGCTCTTGTTCGGAAGACTGAATTGTAATTAATAGTCATGGCAAGCAAGGCTTCTTAGCCGACGGCCGGTTCATCTGAAGGTGCATCATATTATCCCCCGAAGGGCCCTGTATACTTGAAAATAGTTAGCTGCAATAAAAACTTAATTCTCACAGCATTGCTGGTGCATTGAAGCAGACATTAATTCAATGACTATAAATCTGATTACCGAACCACCGAAGAACCTTGCTTCGCGAGTCTTGTCGGGCGAAATTTTCATCCTGCGTGGTGTATTGAACCGGCAAGGGTTGATCGAGGAGATGCGCGCCGCAAGCCTCGAAGGAATTGAGCAAGTTGCAGGCAAAGATGTCTCGGTTCTGGTCAGACACAAGGGTTTCGAGACGATTCATCAATCGCTTGATAGCAGTCAATTTCCCATACTTACAGACAAGATCTACAAGATCGTCGCTCCAAAAACAGCAGACTGGTTGACGAGCCTGGCTCCGGAACTGTTCGGAGAGGAAACTTCAATCTACTTTGAGCGTGAACCGAATATTCGCTTTTTGCCTCCCTACGGTCTCTCGCAGGCACACCGGGCGGAATATCGCCAATTTGCCAGGCAACATGGGGAGGGCAAGATCACCGCACACGGACCCCACCGCGACAGTTGGCTGGACTGCCCCGATAATGCAATCAACGTCTGGATCGCCGTGGGGCCCGTGCGCAAAGGGAATGGAATGAGCTTCTTTCCCGAGCGCCATCAATCCGAGGTTCGGCGCACGCAATCAGGGGCCATAGCTTATGACGAAGACCCCGGTACGCCGATCAATTTTGAGCTTACACCAGGAGACGCGGTTATCTTTCATGGCGATCATCTGCACGCCTCCGAGTTAAATCGAACTGATGAGACCCGCCACGTTATGAGTTTTCGCCTGACGATGGGTAAACCACATTTTCCAAACGGCCATTATCACCACTACCTGAATTTATCCCTGGTACCGCGGTGGGGTACGTGGTTTGCCGGACTTCCCGCCAACCTGGCCTGGACTTACCTGGCAACCCGCATGAAGTGGCTAAGACAGGCACTCCTGGCAAGGCTGCCCAACTTACGTAAAGCCGAGGGACAGCAGAAGGAATCGTTTACCGGTACCCCGGAGAACACCCGCGACATGGATCTTACAGATATGGAAGTCGGGGAGCTGCGCGGGATCTCTGCAAAAGTCTGCCTGGCCCGAATCAAGCCGGATCAAATTGTGGCATTCGCGCGCCGTTGCCCCCACCAGGGCGCGGATCTGTCTCTGGGCCGGGTGCAGGATGAACAGGTCGTGTGCCCCTGGCACAACCTGCATATCGACCTGCACGACGGTAAAAGCCACTGCGCAGGTCTGGCGGATCTGCGTTTGTACGAACTTTCTGAAAAAGCAGGGAAGGTGACCCTGGAAGAATAGGCCTCCCTCAAGCGCGCTCCTCTGCAACATGGTTCTTGATTGAGGCTATCCAGCGCAGGTCGGCAATCAGTCCCCGGTCAAGAACCAGGGACAGGATGAAGAAAATGACCAACGACACGACCGCCGTCAACCAGGCATTGCCCTGCACTGCCCCTGCGGCGACCATCGTAATCGCGGCCGCGAGGATAGGCCGTGTAATCGCACTGAAACCCGGCATTGGAGCTATCTTTCGAATGGCATGAACATGTGCCACAAGCCAGACGGTAAACGAAGAAATCACCATGGCAGCAGCGGCCCCCAGGGCACCGTAAGCAGGCACCAACAAAGTGCCCAGCACAAGCATGACAGCCCCACCGGCCAGTTGGGCTTGTAGAACTTTTTTCTGAAAGCCACCAGCAATCAGTGCCGAGCGCGCATGCCCCGAGAGCAACGTGGCCGGCAGTATCCAGATCAGGACTGAGAGCGTTCTCCCGGCACTGTAAAAGCTTTCGCCAAAAATCAACATGCAGATATTCGTGCCAAGAATTGAGATCACTACCGCAATGCCCACACCTCCCCACCCGGTGACCCTGAGGGACGGGACCACCAGGGACTGGAAAGCACCGGGTGAAGCCGCCAGGTTTCGCACCAGGATCGGGTACAGGTTGAAATGATAGAGCCAGCTCAGAGTCCACAGTGACATCACGATGCGGTGAGCCGCCGCGAACCAGGCAATCGCAACCCCGCCGATGAAAATGGCCACCAGCAAGGTCGGAAGGTATTGGGTCGCAGACCAAACCAACTGAGTCAGGCCCAGGGGCAGGCCCTCTCGCGCCAGGTGCTGCATTCCGCTCCGGGAGAACGAAAGGCGCAAGGGAGTAATACGGCTTTTCTGCACATACAGGTAGTAAGCAACGAGACCGGCGGCAGCGGTGATTTCGATTATGCCGACTCGATTGAGATCACCTCGATTGCGCACGAACAAAAACACACCGAGGGCAAAAATCAACATTCGAAGCGCGCGCGCAGGCGAAACCCAGTGGGTCATTTCGAGGCCTTGTAACAGCCAGCGGTGCTGCCAGGGCAAGGCGAGCAAAGCGATCGAGAACAGCCACACCAGGTGCACGGTCTCCACCGGCTGTCCCATGGCCAGGACGCTGGCCCCCATTAACGGTATGGCAATCAGGGCAAGCACCAGGCGAGTAGCTGGAATCTCGGCGGCGAGCCTGGGTACCAGCGCCGGCTCCCGGGCGATCTCACGGGCGCCGATGGCGCCCGTGCCGAGGTCCACCCCGACGGCGAAAACAAACCCGATTGTGATCGCGAGTTCAACCGCGCCGTATGCCTCGGGGCCCAGGGTTCGGGCAAGGTGGGCGAAGGCGGCGACGCCCAAGAGGATACTGATAAACTCGCCACCGGAAAGTACCAGCAGGTCGATCAATGTTCCATACTTGTTGCCGAGCGATTTCATCGGGCGCCCGGGATTTCATTTGATGTATAACCCGAAGCACGCGCAAATGACTCGAGTTTGTGGGCAAGCCAATGAGCTTCGAGACGGTCGATTCGCGTCACATCATCGACCACAGAGCGATCACTGAAGAGTTCACCCACTTTTCCGCCAGCATGTGCATAGTAATCAATTCCCAGGGTTGGAACTCCTTGAGACAATGCGAAGATGCACGCGTGAAAGCGCATGGTGACTGCCGCATCCAGGCGGCGCATCAGAGACAGCAGGCCATCGAGTTCCGGATCTCCCTGCCACACCCTGAAGTCAGCCTGCGTACCTACGAGTTTATGCAGTCGCCATGCCGAGTGCAGATCCGATCCCCCGAGCTGAATCGGGTTCATGGGAAAAAATACAAAGCGTGTGGGGATTTTTTGCGCCACCAGGACAATCGCTTCAGCCACTCGTTCGAGACACTGTGTTTCAGCCCGGCGGGATGCGGGTTCACCCGCCGGGCTCCACAGATGGCGAATGGGACGCAGATTGATTCCGACCTTGAATTTTTCTTGGGCACCCCGCAACAGCGAGTCAACGTCCTGCTGATCGCGGTGGCGCAGGCGGGTAAGAGCGGCCTGGTTTTGTCCGCGGCTCTTCAGATAGGGAAAGGCGGGGTCGCTTTTTATCCGGGTCTTAATCCCACGTATCTCGGGCTGTTGAGCCGCTCCAGAAGTCCGCACGCTGATGGACGTGGCCAGGCGTGCAATTCGTCTGGCCACAAATCGACCGGGCCAGGCCGCAAAGGGACCCACCCCAATCCGGTCCATGATGAAGGGTAAACCCCGGCGGCGGGCTTCGATTGCTGCATTCCAGTGCCGGACCAGCAAATTGGGCAGATCCATCAGCGGCCCACCGGCGAAGACCAGGCCATCGGCAACGTGAAGTTGCTCCCTGGCACATGTGTCATCGTAATGAAAAACCTGAACATCGACCGGTACATCCAGGCTGCGAACCAGGCGCTCAGTATGCCTTGGGCGAAAGCTGCCAAGCAGGACCCGCTGCGTGCCGTATCGCGCGTGAAGCCTGAGCAGGACTCCACCAAGGATGGCAGCATCCCCGACGTGTTCACCACCATAGGCGCCGATCAATACCGGATTCTCGATTTGGCCTGGATTCCCAAAATCAGGGAAGGGGCGGCGCAAACTGTCTCTCAGCAGCGCCCGGAAACCAAGAACGAGAATGCGCGCCACCATGGCGATTCGAGTGCCTTGAGAGTCTTCCTCGCCAGAAGCGATCACTTTTAGCAGAGCTGCATCTTCCGGCTGCTGAGAAACGGATCGTTGCGGGTCTTTACACAAGGCACGGCGGACAAAGTCGCCGAGATACTCTCGTGTTGCAGGATCGAGTTGAACTTCCGGCGCGACAGAAAAACTCAACTCTGCACCGATATCCCGGGAAAGCCGATACAGAGATTCCACCCGATGGGCGTTGTTCAGATCGAGTTTGAAATGCCAACGGGCAGTTCCCGTTGCGCGCTGAGCTTGCACAATCGAATTAGCCAGCGCGCCATCTCCACTGGATAGCCAGTGATGCGCATCTGCCTCAGCGGGAATCTCAATGCGCTGGTCAGCCACCGTCATTGCCAGTTTTTGTACCAGGCAATGGTTTCCTCCAGGCCTTCTTCAAAGGTATGGACAGGCCTCCAATCCAACAGTTTTTTCGCCTTGCCGCAATCCAGGTATTGCTCAGAGATTTCATTAGTGGCGTGGTTTAAAACGATGGGTTCGAGATCGGATTTGCCCATCAAACTGAGAATTTGACCAACCAGGTCCAGTACTGACATGGGGGTCTCCGTCCCAAAATTGAAATCCTGGCCATTGAACTGCTCGCTGGGCAGGTTTTCTGCCAGGCGCAAATAGGCATCTACCGCATCTGCGACGTAGAAATAATCACGGACAGATTTTCCATCACTGCGAATGATCGGGGCGCTGTTTTCCAGTGCCGATTTGATGGTTCCGGGAATCAGGCGGTTGAAGTTGAGATCTCCCGGACCAAATAGATTGCCGCAACGGGTAATGGCCAGCGGTAACTGATAGGTGTGGAAATAGGACATTGAAATCAGATCGGTGCAGGATTTTGACACGTCATAGGGGAAGCGCCCGATTAAGGGAGTGCTTTCCGTATACGGCAAATCCCGGTGGGAACCGTAGGCCTTGTCGCTGGAAGCCACCAAAACACGCTCGGTCAGACCCGCGCATTGACGACAGGCCTCGAGCAGATTCCAGGTCCCCTTGATGTTGGATTCAAAGGTTGAAAGCGGCGACCGCGAAGCAGTGCCAACGATAGTTTGTGCGCCCAGGTGAAATACGCTGTCGATTTCGTATTCATTTATGGCCCGCAACAACAGGTCGAAATCAACCAGGTCACCGCGCACTACGTTGCATCGGGCCAGGTCATCCGACTCCAGCAACTTGCTGCCGTGAACCCAGTCGCGAACCAGGCAGGTGACGCTGGCGCCTTCAGCCAAAAGCTTCGCGACCATCGAAGAGCCCAGCAACCCGGAAGCCCCGGTGACAAAAACATTATGATTTTTCCAAAAAGTCACAGCCAGGTTTTCCATGGTGGGGCGCCACTGGCCCACAGGTCTTCGAGTAACCGCTTCTCACGCAATGTATCCATTGGCATCCAAAAACCGGAATGATGAAATGCCATCAGTTCATTCTCCTCAGCCAGTATTTCCAGCGGATCGTGCTCCAGAATGGTCGAGTCATCGACCAGCAAATCAAACAGCGCAGGCTCAAATACAAAAAAGCCCCCATTGATCCAACCTTCCTGTGGCTTTTCTGAAAATTCCTTCACACGATTACCATCCAGTTCCATCGCGCCGAAGCGCGAGGGTGGGTGCACTGCGGTCACGGTGGCCGTTTTGCCGTGGGAGCGATGAAATTCCACCAGCGCATTGATGTTTACATTACCCAGGCCATCACCGTAGGTCACCATGAAGGTTTCATCACCGATCCACTCGCGCAGGCGGCGTATTCGCCCGCCCGTCATCGTATCCAGACCCGTATCGATCAATCCTGCACGCCAACTGACGCTGTTATTTTTACCGACACTGGTGCGCGAACCATCGGCCAGATCGATCACGAAATCACTATTATGATCCAGGAAATTCGCAAAGTATTCCTTGATCATCTCACCCTTGTAGCCACAGGCGACCAGGAAATCTTCAAAGCCGTGGCTGGCGTAGATATGCATGATGTGCCACAGAATAGGACGCCCGCCAATTTCTACCATTGGTTTTGGTCTCGTTCCGGTTTCCTCGGCCAGGCGGGTTCCAAGACCGCCTGCCAGCAATACTGTTTTCATGGGTAACCGTCCATATTCTCAACTGATAATTTTCGGCTGCGGTAAAGGGACTATAAACTGTCCGCCGCGATCTTTGTATTCCCGTTGCTGGCGCATGATTTCCTCGGTGAAATTCCAGGCCAGAATCAAAACATAATCGGGCTGCTTTTCCAGCAATGTCTCCACCGGTAGTACCGGTATGTGTGCTCCTGGAGTGTAGAGGCCAACTTTCAACGGGCTCTTGTCGACCGTATACGGCAGCAAATGCGTACTGATACCACAATAATTCAGAAGTGTATTACCTTTCGCCGGCGCCCCATAGCCTGCGATGGTTTTACCCCGGGCCACAAGGTCATTCAAAAGATCACCCATCGCCTGCTTGTTAAGCTTCACATCTCTGGCAAATTTTTCATATCGGGCAAATGTCGTCAGGCCCGCTGCCACTTCCTCGCGGGCTTCATTCAATACAGTACTGGCGTGGCTGGGATAGTGCTCTTTCGCTCCCGCATATACCCGGATAGAACCTCCATGTACCGCGACATGATCAATGCGCACAATGGACAAGCCGGCTTCGTCACACAGGCGCAGTAGAGCCGTTATTGAAAAATAACAAATATGCTCATGGTAAACGGTGTCGTATTCCAGGTGATCCAGGAAATCCCCGAGATAGGGAATTTCAATGATGACCAGTCCTTCCCTGGTCAGTATATGTTTGCAAGCACGGAGAAAATCCCGGCTGTCATCAACGTGGGCAAAAACGTTGTTGGCAATGACCGCTGCAGCTTCGCCATGGGTTTGGCGCAGGTGCCGGGCCGTATCACAATTAAAAAACTCAGTGACCGTCTCAATACCTTCGGCCCGCGCCATTTCTGCGATATTTAACGCGGGTTCGACCCCCAGCAACTTTGCACCACAGGCTTGAAAACACTTCAACAGGCTGCCGTCATTGCTGGCAATTTCAACGATCAAATCATCTTTGTTGATATCAAGGAAATCAACCACTGTTGCTGCATAGTGCCGGTTATGTTCAGCAATGGTGTCCGAGGTACCCGTGGTGTAGATGTAATTGCGAAACAAAAGCGCAGGATCGATCACATCGGCCAATTGAACCAGAGAACATTTTTCACAGAAGCAGACATCCAGCGAATACCTTGCCTCCAGCGCAAATTCATCGCTGGACTTGAGAAAGGAATTTGCCAGGGGTTGCGGGCCCAACTGAAGAAATCGGCGCAATTTATCATGATCACAGGCACGGCAAGTTTGTCGGATTTTATGAACTGGAAGACGCGATCTTCCTCCATTGGAAATACTTTTTTCAGGCCCCAAAAAATCCAGGGTTCGACCCACTCCAGCCTGGACATCCAGCGTTGGCACCCAACCCAACAGCCGTCTCAATCGGGCATTGGATACGGGCTCGTGAGCCATCTCTTCGGTCCGGGTAGGTAGTGCGCCAAATTCCAGCTGTTCACTGCTCATTGCCAGCAAGTCTGCAGCGATTCGCGCAAATTCACGAACCGAAACCAGACGGCCTGAGGCCAGGTTCAGCACCGTCCCAGGTGCGCACTGCGCCAGGCCGATGCGAAGCAGACCTTCTGCCACTTCTTCCACATAAGTGAAATCCCGCATTTGCCGGCCTGAGGTGAGTGGCAGAGAATCATTTTCAAGCGCCGCTTTCATCAATGAGGGCAGTAACCTGCCGCTTTGTTCTCCAGGGCCATAGACGGTAAACAGCCTGGCGGTGACCCCGCGCACGCCATTTGTCGGGCAAATCCCGGCAACAGCCTGCGTACCCGCCAACTTGGACAGACCATACAGGGTCGTGGGTCGCGGGGTGGAATCCTCGGCCAGATCACCACCAATCTCTCCATATTCAAGCGCCGATCCAACGTGCACCAGTTGTTGGCCGGTCCAGGCCGGATCCATCACGCCCGCCATGGCTGCACACAGAGTTTCCACCAACTCCTTATTGATTTCATAAGCGGTCGATGGCTGGCGCTGGTGGCGTTCAACACCATAGGCAGTCAGGTTAAAAATGATTCCCGGTCTGATGCGAGCGATGAGGCTACTCAATTCTCCGCTCACGGTCTGCAGATCCAGTTCTACGATATCACCGCTGATTCCATACTCGCCGAAAACCTTCGCAGCAGTGCCGCGATCCCGTACGATCAGGGTCAGTTGCGCGCCGCTCTCACACAGCGCCCTGGCAACCCAGCGGCCAATAAAACCAGCAGCGCCGAGAACGGCCACTTTGCAGCCCTTGTAGCGGGAAAAGGCCGGGCCAGAGGAAGAAATGGAGTCAGGGCTGCGCATCACTGTGGTGTGAATCCATCGCCTGACTGTAGCCCTTGCGCCAGTTTTTCATCTGCTTGCCGAAGCGAAATTTCAATAGTACCGAGATGAACTGCCAGATAGTGGTCGCCTGAACGTGCGACTGGCCATGCTCCCGCATGCGGGAAAAAGCGTTCATCTCGATGACTTCAATACCCATATAACCGGCCTTGATCATAATCTCCGGGTCCAGTAACCAGTCCCTGGATTCGAGTTTCATTGCCGCCCATACATCGCGATGCAGAATTTTAGGGCTGCCGTTTACATCGTGAGAGCCGATTCCGGGCCACAGAGCCAGCATGAAAAGGTTGTAGATAGACGACACGACAACGCGCCAGGCGCCGTCCAGGCGAAAACGGCGAAAAACTTTTCCCAACACCCGGCCATTGGAGCGTGATACCGACTCATAGACGCGCACGACGTCTTCGGCATCAACCTGGCCATCAGCGGGTATAACACCAATCCATTCACCGGTGCACAACGGTATCGATTCCAATATGCCATTGCCATAGCCCTGGTTGACTTCAATATGTTTGAGCGCGATCAGATAACCCTGTTCGATAAAAGCCCTGACCATCTCCCCGGTGCGATCCGAAGAACCGTTGTCACACACAATCAGCTCCAAGGGGTATTCACTTCTGTCGAAAGTCCTGACCAATCGCGGAATGGTGTAGCCAATGACCTCTTCTTCGTTAAAACAGGGCATGATCAATGACAGAAGCGGTAGATTATCTTTATACATAAGATGCGCCCAATAAAACACCTGCAATCATGGATGGACAGGATTCAGAACTGTAGATCAGCAGATAGTGGCCCAGGTGCGCAAGACAGACAAGCATTATAAATCCTTTCCTGGAAGCGATAGTTCGACGATTCTGTAGTTCTTGTCGGTATACAAAACCGGCAAATCGGTCACCGTCTCTGCGTAAAGCAATGCATGACTGGCCCCGTAGCGCTGCGCCAGTTCCTGTAGTTTGTGATCATCAATTTGACGGTAAGCCTGATCCAGGTTGGAACTGGCGGTGAAGCCGCCGCCATCTACATCGCCGTAAGTTGCACGTATGCGCTCGCGCCATTCGCGCATGGCGCCATCCTGCAAAGGTATCGCCTTGAAGTCCACTACCAGGGCGCGCTGGCCAATCAGGCGTAACAATCCGAATTTCGGTGGGGTAATGAACAGGGCATCAGCAGGCGTGTGGAGCCCTGCAGCACGGGCTGCTTCCGCCATTTCATCACGCTGGTCACTAAAATCAAACTGCGGCACCAATCCGGGAACTGGTAAAAACCCCTGCTTGCCGTGGCCAAGCGCCAGCCCTGCAACCAGGGCCAAACACAGGACACCGGATACCAACAAGTACCGATAACACAATGCTGCCACCAGACCCAATCCCAGCACCAGGAAAACCGCCTCATCCAGGGGCGCAACGGCATACCACAGAGCCACGGCCACCAGTGTTGCAACCACTAGCCACAAATACTCAGGTATGCCCGTCCAGCGCCAGGGCTGTAAGCGCAGCATTCCCAGAGAGCCCACGGTAACAAGTGGATGGGCGCTTCCGGCAGACAATAAACTCAGGGCCACCAGAGGTCGAACTGCCGAACTGGCGGGACGCAGCCAATAGCTGGCCAAAACCTGTCCCATCAACATTAACCCCAACCACTGGATGATAGACAGCAGGCGAAATGGCTGCAATGTAAGCACCGCTCGCAGCGGCCATATCTCGGTAAACAAATACCCACCCAGGCAGCCGATCAGCACCACCAACACCGGCAACAACATCAGGTACGAGGCACGTGGGGACACCGTCTGAGACCAGCGTTCAAAGGCAATTCCCCCAGCCAGCAGAAAAAACACCGTAGCGACATAATCAGCGGGCCGGAAAACACCGGGGAGATAGTGGTGAGGACTGCGAAAATGCACCAGGATGTCGAAAAGCTCCTGGCTCGACAAGTGGTCCACGCGCAGCGCTGCCTGGTAGGGAAGCACCCAGAAAACGGCAATGAAAACGCCGAGGATTGCTGCGCCGCTGGCCGTTCGCACCAGGGCATGACGCCAGGCCAACCCGGCCCCGGGACCGGCCCCTTCGCGGGCAAGCCCATCCGTTGGCGCCGGTGCCAGTAGTACAAAGAACGCCGTGCCCAGGGCAATGGCGCCAGCTTCAACACCATACAGGGGGTGGGGCAAACTGGACAGTGCCGCCACACACGCGGCAGCAATGGCCCGTCCACGCAAACCCAGGCCAATAGCCCACAAGGCGCCGGGAATCGCCAGGCTCGCCGGTTGCAAGACAGCGTAGCGAATCTGGGCGGCATCACCGAGATTAAAACTGGTCACAGCGAGCACCATCACACAGGCCAGGGCTGCCCCGAGACGCCCTGCACCGATCACATTGCGTGCCGCCCAGTGCGTCACCAGCACCAGGGCAAGATCACTAAGAAAAGTGAATAAGGCATAGGCCCAGGGCAGCGACAGCCACTGGCAGACCCAGCTCATCAGATTGACGAAATATACGCGCGGCCCGAATTCACCCGCGCTGGAAAGAAAAAAATCGCGGGCCAGAAACCCCGTATCCAGCTCACGCAGAATCAACGGCAGTTGTTCGAGTTGATTGCCGGTGCCAAAGCGATAAGACAGCACCGTTGAAATCAACGCCAATAACACGACAAAGATATAGTCTCTGCCATTTAAAACGAATGCACGCGATTCGCTCATGACTTTAACGTCACTCAAACCTGATCAGCCACACACTGACTGCCCCTCAAGGTACGCAAGCTGTTGCGCAGCGACAGCCAGACATGCATGGCGGAAGAGTCGATCAGACGGATGCGTGACTTTGAGCGCAGATAATACGCATCCAGGCGCGGCAAGGCTGCCGTGTCTTCGTGAGCACCGAGCTGGCGCAACTCGGTAGTGACAGAAGCTGCATACAATCCACGGATAAACTCACGCACCACCTGATTGTGGTAGCCAAAAGGATAAGCAAAGTACCTCGGCTTGCGCCCCAGCCTGGCGGTGATTATTTCGTCCGCCTGGCCACACTCTTCAGCCACCTGATCCTGGGTTAATAAACGCAGGTCCGGATGCGTATGCGTATGGCTTTCAAAAAGAACTCCTGCCTGGTGCAGCGTTTCTACTTCCTTCCAGTTGAGCATTTCAAAAGGTGGTAAGTTCACCGACTGTTGCGGCCACCTGCCGTCACCGCCAACCACGCCTGTGGTCAAAAAAACATGGGCTGGCACCTGATACTCGCGCAATATTGGCAAAGCATTCTGATATACCGATTTCATGCCATCATCAAAGGTGATCGCAATTCCATCCTGGGAATCACTCGCCAGCAAAGTATCCAGATCAATGATCGGTATGGCCTTCTTCGCAAGAACCACGAGCAGGGTCTCAAACAACCGGGCATCAAAGGAAACCACCGAACCGGAGGCTTCCATACTGTGAAAGGTTAATATTGCGCGCATACAGGGAGATGAGAGCGAATCACTGTTTTTTGACCACTCTGGCAGTAACAATCACCTCATAGTCCGGGTCAGAAAAGTCCAGGTCGTCCGAATTCAGTTCTTCTGTTGCCAGTCCATGCAGGTAGCTGATAGAGGATTTAACATTGCCATAGGATGAAATGGCAGTTTGTGCACCCGGGAAATTCTCTGCCACCAGCCGGGCCAGAGATTGCGTCGTGAAATGCCAGTATTCACCCCAATCGTCACGCCCCAGGCGCCGACCAATCTTGCTGATGCCGTGTGCCGTCAGCAGCATCACACCGCCGGGCTTCAGGATTCGATGCAAAGTACGCAGCGCTGCGTTCACGTCGTAGATCATCTGCAAGGACTGGATAAAAATAATGCAGTCAAAAATATCGGAGGGAATGTGATCTGCGCAGGTGAGATCGCCCACCAAAGTCGCTTCCGGGTTTCCCCCTGTGACATGCATAACATCGATCTGGCTGGGATTGCCACCGCCAAACTTATTGATATAGAAAGCATCACCCATCTCCAGGCAACGCCCCTGTATGTCCGCGGCATTTGATCGCAGAAACTGCTCGATGTAATACCGATCGACCGGCTGTCCGCGATCAAGTCCAAAAATGGCGCTGACGGGCGTTACTTTTCCCAGATCGCCAAAGTCGACGGCACCGACTCTCGGCCTTTGCAGGCCATGGCGGCGTATCAGGCGTACCACCCAGGCATTAAACGATGGAGGGAAAAAACGCTTTGCCCCCTTGATACACCATTGTTTGAATGAATTATGCATCCGATTGAGGTTTGGTGACGCGCCCTAACCCGAACATTTCACCAAGGATCCGGAATTTACGCAGTAGCTGGTGAAACAGTTTGGTTGATCGTTCGATGAACCATAGCGCCAGCTATGGTTTGAGAAGGATCGGCCGAAATGTGAAGCCAGATGCTGTGTAAAACC
>PVMS01138519.1_pt1 | contig 13639 bp, 15 predicted proteins | sample 1853461 | NCBI WGS metagenome assembly PVMS01 (sample SAMN08582032, study PRJNA380276) | Marine sediment metagenome, whole genome shotgun sequencing project. | isolation source: ocean sediment barecode stripped | collected 2017 | reverse complement strand
TATTTCCATATTGATTTTTTAAGAGCTGTTGTTTTGTTATTAGGGTGAATTGTTACCAATCCTACAACTTTATAGCGAGGTAATCTTGGAAAAGCTATATTTTCATATTGAATTTTAGGTGGATTCTGAAAGTATGAATTAACAAGATTTTGAATTTTACTGTCGTCAAAAAAATCGACTCCCTCAATTTTATTTTGTTGATCTTCAACTCCAATAACTATATACGAATTGTTCTCGGGATTTGAATTTGACAAGGCACAAACATGCTTTAAAAATTTGGCTTTTCCTTCTTTAGTATCCAAGGATATTTTTCGCTTTTTATCATAAAAGCTATTCTCATCATTATGAGCCAGTAAATTTTTTATTAATAGACGTTTGTTAATCATTTAACAGAGTTCATTGTTTAATTCAATACGAATTTATTAATTTTATCGCTAATTAAACCCCTCACCAACTTTAAATTTATTAATAAAAAACTAAAGATTATGAAATCAAAAAGTTTTTTCATGATGATGCTAGCAGGTATTTCTATATGTTTTTCCTGTTGTTCTGATAATGACATTAACACCGCGAGAGTGCAATTAATATTGGTTGATGCTCCGGGAGATTATAAAGAAGTAAATATTGACCTTATAGATATTCTTGTAAATGAAGAAGGCGATGAAGAAGGATGGAAAAGTCTAGATAATGTAAATACCGAAATTTATGACCTTATAGAACTAACCGGTGGAACTGAGGCTTTACTTGCTGATGTTGAATTACCTGCAGGGTATTTGAATCAAATTAGATTGGTTCTTGGGACCGCTAATACTTTAAAATTAATTGATGAAAATGTTGTTGAGTTGAAAACTCCAAGTGCGCAACAGTCCGGTTTAAAATTGAATATCCATACGGAGTTAATTGCAGGAGTTACCTATGAGTTTTATTTAGACTGGAATGCGGATAAATCTGTTATTAAATCCGGGAATTCAGGAAATTACATTTTAAAACCTGTTATTAAAGTCACAACTGTGGCTACGTCTGGTGCAATTAAAGGGACGGTTGATCCAGCTGGTGTATATGCTGTAACTGCAACCAATAATGATACAGATGATGTTATTGATGGTGTAACTGACGAAAACGGTATGTTTTACCTCCATGGGGTTCCTGAAGGGACTTATACTGTAAAAATAATTCCTTCCGGAGAATCTATTTATGCTGAAAAATCAATTGATAATGTAGTAGTAACCATTGGAAGTGTTACAGACACAGGTACAATTGTTTTGGTAGAAAAATAATTCTTAATCTTTATTTATAATTGTAGCGGAAGCCTGGGCGGTTGGATACACCACCAGGTCTTCTATAGTTACATGGTGGGGTCTTGTCACCACAAAGTGAATAATGTCAGCAATATCTTCTGCTTGTAGAGCTTTATATCCTGTATAAACATTTTTAGCCTTTGCTGTATCTCCTTTAAATCGTACTTCAGAAAACTCAGTCTCAACGGCTCCAGGATGAATTCCGGAAACACGAATGTTATGCTTATTCAAATCTATACGCATCGCTTTATTTAAGGCGTTTACAGCGTACTTTGATGCACAATAAACATTTCCCTTCAGATATACTTCTTTTCCTGCAACAGAGCCAATATTTACAACAAATCCATTGTTTCTTTCCACCATTTGAGGAAGTATTGCTTTTGAAACATAGAGCAAACCTTTTACATTGATATCCAGCATAGCATCCCAATCGTCTAAATTTCCTTCCTGAATGGTACTTAAACCATGTGCATTTCCAGCATTATTGATCAATATATCAATTTTTTGAAATTCTTTTGGCAATGATTTAACAGCCATAAAAACCGCCTCTTTATTTCGAACATCAAATTGCAGCGTTGTAACATCCGTAAATTTACGCAATTCATCTTTTAGTTGAAGTAATCTTTCTCTTCGCCTTCCGCAAAGAATCAATCTTATATTGTTCATAGCAAATAGTTGTGCTGTTGCTTTTCCAATTCCTGAAGTAGCGCCTGTTATAAAGGCAGTTTTTTGATTCATTTTTGTAATTGATTTTTAGAATTATAAAGATACAAAAAAACCGCTCCAAGGGAGGAGCGGTTTCCGTTAATTGGTTATTAAAAATAACCAACCAAAAATCAACTAACCAAACTTTATTTTAAATTTCTTCGAATTTTCGTTTCTCTTGTTACTTTAGTTCGTTTTCTACCTTCATTCCTTACAGTATATTTTGTAGAACCCGGTTTTAAATATTGAATATAGCCAACTCCGGTAAATTCATATGTTGTTCCGGAATCCAAATGGTATAAACTAATTTTTTCATCATTTATAACGGTCAGCTCAAATTCTTCATTGCCCCAGGAATCATAATCTAATGTTAAAATTTTCAGATTATCATAGCCCTGTACATCGGCCACCGAATATTCTCCTACATAATCCCAATAGATATCTGCAATATTTGTGCCAAAATCATCTTGTGATGAGTAAAAGGTTGTAATATTTTCAGGGGTAAAACTTAAAAAGTTTTCGTTATCAAATTCATTCAATTCACCTGAATCACTTACATAAGTTTTTTCCCAGACATTGTACTCTTGTAAAAAATATTCAATATTGTCATAAAATATTTGATCAAAATCAAAATTGTATTTTTGATATCCTTCTAAATAATAAGTTACATTGTTAAAATTATCTATTAATTTAATCCTGTCATTTGACAATTGAACTACATCAAAATCGAAATACCCATCCAAATTGTGATCTACTTCTAAATATCCTTGATAGGTATCATAATATCCAATTTGTATCCCATATCCATTTCCGGAAGCTCCAATTCCAACTAAATTATTATTTGCGTATAGCGCCCCATTCCTAAATGATATAGTGAAAGCTTTTGATAAAAATGCTACATCTCCATTTCCTGTAGTTTTGTTATAATCAACATACCATAAATCATAATCGGTTACAATCTCTTCAAGGGTCACGTAGTAAGGATCGTCAAATTCATCTACGATAATACTACAGGACGTAACTGCTATCCCAACAATCAACGTTGCTAAAAGTAATTTTATAGTTTTCATAATCATCTGTTTTTCGGGTTATATAAATGAAATTTCAAATTCTATGCCAAAAATTATTTATCTTTACTTTTAACAGAATTTTTAATATTATAAACGCTATCAATTGGACAAAAAAATAAAATGGGGAATCATAGGTTTGGGTAAAATTTCCCACAAATTTGCAAGTGATTTATTGTTGGTAGAAAATAGTGAATTATATGCTGTAGCTTCAAGAGACCTGTCTAAAGCTAAACTATTTTCAGAGAAATTCAAGAGTAGAACATTTTATGGTTCGTATAAAGAATTGCTAAATGATAGTAACATTGCCATTGTTTATATTGCCACGCCTAACAATACTCATAAAAACTTAACCATATTAGCCCTTGAGCATAAAAAAGCCGTTTTATGTGAAAAACCTTTCGCGATTAATAAAAAACAGGTTTTAAATATGATACATGCTTCAAAAAGTAATCATACTTTTTTAATGGAGGCAATGTGGTCACGATTTATTCCTGCAATAAAAAAAATAAAAAGAAGTATTGATTCAGGTGAAATAGGCGAACTAAAATATATAAATGCCGATTTTTCTATTAACGCACACCCTTCAATTCAACGTCTTTACGATAAAGAACTAGGAGGGGGGTCATTGCTTGACATAGGAATTTACCCCATTTTTTTAGCATATTTTCTCTTAGGAAATCCCACTGAAATTAGTGCCAGTGCTCATTATTTTAAATCTGGTGCAGATTCACAGTTAGGAATGATTTTTAATTATAAAAATGCCCAGGCAATCCTTTTTAGCAGTTTCAATTCAAACTCAAAAAGAGTGGCTAAAATTAGCGGTACTTTAGGCGAAATAATTATCGATGAGCCTTGGAATGAAACCGATTCTTATACAATTCTTAAGGATAATGATGTGACTGCTATTTCTTTGCCAACTTCAGGCAGAGGTTACACCTATGAAATTATTGAATGCAATGACTGCTTAAAAAAGAATAACATTGAAAGTAGTTTATGGTCTCACCAACATAGTATTGAGCTTATAAGCATTTTAGACAGGGTCCGAGAAAAAATAAACCTCCGGTATAATGAAGATTCTTAATTATTAGACTGTTAATCAACCTAATACGTATGTTCAAACTCACAAAGTTTTTAAAACTTTGTGAGTCCGTCATTGAATGCTTAAAGATAAAGCGTCATTAAACTATCCCAATATTTCAGAATATTTTGGATTTAGACCCTTAAAGTCTGTGAGACATTGTTAGTCTTTTTTAATTTCTTTCAGTCCTGAAATTTTATAATACAGTGTTTCTTCCTTGATCGCATAACTTACAACAGCTTCATTCTCTTGAAGTTGAAATGGAATTTTTGAAGTCATCCCAGGAGGTGTATTTCCGTATTCTTTTTGAGGATCACTGTGCAAATTATAATCTTTTTGAATGTCAGAAAGCAAAAAACTGCCAACAAATGAAGGTCTTGACGCGCTGATATCTCTTTTAAGCTCGGTCTTCGAATTTTTAAAATAAATCGAATCTAATTGTATTTCCGGGTTGTCAATAACTATAAGCACATGAATCTCTTTTATAGTTGTTTGTTCAGCCTCATTAGAACTATACGTTGCGCTAATTATTTTAAATGAGTGCTTATTTTGCAGTGCTTTTTCACTACTCTTTTTTGTGGTACAGCAACTTGCTAAAATCAAACTTAATACTACTATTCCAACGCTCTTTATTTTATTCATTTTATATATGTTTTTTAAATAGATAGCAAAGTATATACCAAATTACAAAAAAAGAGCTTATCAAATTTGACAAGCTCTTAAATTTATGTTTTCTATTTAAAAAATACTTAATTGTTCAGTGCAATATTTGTTAATTGTTCAGCGCTTCCGCGCTATTTGAAATTTGGCTCCGCCTAATTGTTCAACGCTTCCGCGCCTCCAACAATTTCTAAAATTTCATTGGTAATGGCTGCCTGACGTGCTTTATTATACGATAATAATAAATCGTCGCGAAGTTCGGTAGCGTTATCAGTTGCTTTATGCATTGCTGTCATACGCGCTCCATGTTCTGAAGCAAATGAATCTCTTATCGCTTTGTATAATTGTGTTTTTAATGATTTTGGTATCAATTCTAACACAATTTTTGCTTTTGAAGGTTCAAAAATATAATCAACATTAATTTTTGATGCCCCTTCGATTGGTGCTATTGGCAAAAACTGCTCAATAGTTTCAATTTGAGTAGCCGCATTTTTAAACCGGTTGTAAACCAATTCAATTTTATCATACTGCCCTGATGCGAATAAATCCATCACTTTTTCTGCAATAACAGCAACATTGTCAAAGGTTAAATCATCAAAAATTTCTTTGTGATTTTCAATGACAGTATAATTTTTTGATAAAATATCGTTTCCTTTTTTACCAATTGTTAAAAGGTCAACTTGTTTACCTTTATAATTATCTTCAATGTTTTTAACAGAGGCTTTAATCACAGTTGAATTAAAAGCACCACACAAGCCTCTATTTGAAGTAATTACCACTAATAAGACCTTTGAAACTTCTTTTTGCTCAGCATAAACACCTCCTGCATCACTGTCTAATGTTGCGCTTAAACTTTGCAAAAGTTCTGTCAACTTATCAGCATACGGACGCATTTGAGTGATTGCATCTTGTGCTTTTTTCAACTTAGCTGCAGATACCATTTTCATGGCACTGGTAATTTGCATTGTTGAACCAATGGATGTAATTCTGTTTCGTATTTCTTTTAAGTTTGCCATTTTCCTATCCTAAATCCTTTCCAAAAGAAAGGACTTTTACTATTTTATTTAAAAAATCCATTCCTCCCCTCGGGAGAGGTCAGGAGGGGATTATGCATATTTAGCTGCTACTTCTTTCGCTGCACTTGTTAATGTGTCAATAACCTCGTCTGTTAATTTTCCCGCTTTTAAAGTGTCTAAAGTTCCTCTGTGTTTTGCATTCATATACTGAATATAATCCCTTTCAAATTCTTTTACTTTTTCCACAGGGACATCTTTCAATAAGTTTTTAGAACCTGCATAAATAATTGCTGTTTGATCTTCAACAGTAAAAGGGTCACTTTGCTTTTGCTTTAAAATCTCTACATTACGTCTCCCTTTTTCAATTACATTCAATGTAGCTGCGTCCAAATCAGAACCAAACTTAGCAAACGCTTCCAGTTCGCGGTATTGTGCCTGGTCTAATTTTAAGGTACCTGCTACTTTTTTCATCGATTTTATTTGTGCATTACCTCCAACACGTGATACTGATATACCTACGTTAATTGCCGGACGTACACCAGCGTTGAATAAATCAGAATCCAGAAAAATTTGTCCGTCCGTTATCGAAATTACATTTGTTGGAATATATGCTGAAACATCACCTGCCTGAGTTTCAATAATTGGCAAAGCTGTAAGTGAACCTCCACCTTTTACCTTTCCTTTTAATGAATTCGGTATATCATTCATTAGTGCGGCAACAGCATCATCATTAATAACCTTTGAGGCACGTTCCAATAAACGAGAGTGTAAGTAGAATACATCACCCGGATATGCTTCACGTCCCGGTGGACGACGTAATAATAATGATACTTCACGATAAGCGACTGCTTGTTTAGACAAATCATCATATACAATTAATGCCGGGCGACCTGTATCTCTAAAGTACTCGCCAATTGCAGCACCTGCCATTGGAGCATATATTTGCATTGCTGCAGGGTCAGAAGCATTCGCAGCTACAATTGTAGTATAAGCCATCGCTCCTTTTTCTTCAAATAAATTTGCAATTCCTGCAATTGTAGACCCTTTTTGACCTATAGCAACATATATACAATATACCGGTTCACCAGCATCATAATATTCTTTTTGGTTGATAATGGTATCGATGGCAATTGTTGATTTCCCTGTTTGACGGTCACCAATTATAAGTTCGCGCTGACCTCTACCAATTGGAATCATAGCATCAATAGCTTTAACACCTGTTTGCAATGGTTCGGATACGGGCTCACGGAAAATTACACCGGGAGCTTTACGCTCTAAAGGCATTTCAAAAGTTTCTCCTTGAATGGGCCCTTTACCATCAATTGGCTCCCCTAAAGTATTGACAACACGTCCAATAATTCCTTCTCCAACTTGTAATGAGGCTATTCTTTCCGTACGTTTTACCGTAGAGCCTTCTTTAATTTCTTTAGAGTGACCTAACAATACAACACCTACATTGTCCTCTTCCAGGTTTAATACAATTCCTTCCAATCCATCTTCAAATTCAACTAGCTCGCCATATTGCACATTTTCCAAACCGTATACACGTGCAATACCATCACCAACCTGTAATACTGTTCCCACCTCGTCTAATGAAGCTGATGCCTCAAATCCTGCTAATTGTTGTTTTAAAATTGCTGATATCTCAGCCGGTTTAATTGATGCCATTATTTATATTTTTTAACTTTGAACTATAACTTTCGTCTTCAAATTGTCTTTTTAATACTTGTAATTTATTCGAAACACTCGCATCGTATTGAACATCGCCAATCCGAAGTATAAATCCACCAATAATATCAGGATCTACACTATTTTCTATTGTTGCTTCTTTTCCTGTAATTTCTTTTACTTTCCTTAAAACCTTCTTGTTAAGTGCCTCCGTTAAAGGAACTGCCGTTGTTACTTTTGCAACTTCTATTCCTTTTAACTTATCAAAAAGAACACTATATTTTTTTGCAACATGGTCTAAAATTGACAATCTTTTATTATCAATTAAAAGGTCTATCAATCCCGCTGATAAGCTTGAAATTTTAGAAGTAAAAACTTCTTTTATAGCTGTTTTTTTCAATTCAGATTTTAAAATTGGGCTATTCAGCAACAACTGCAAATCTTTACTTTCTTCAATTGTATTTGCAATAAACAACATATCACTATTCACTTCAACTTCTTTGTTTTGGTCAAGTGCAAAACTTAATGTTGCTTTTGCATATCGTACTGCTGCTCTGGATCCGCTCATTTGAATTTAATTAGCTAATAGTTATTTCTTTTAACATATCTTCAACAAGTTTAATTTGCTTGTCTTTATCGGCCAATTCTGCTCTCACTACTTTTTCAGCAATATCTATTGATAATTCAGCCACTTGATTTTTTAAATCAGCAATAGCCGCTTGTTTTTCAGCTTGAATTGTTGCTTGTGCTTGTACAACAACTTTATTAGCTTTCATTTGTGCTTCATCTGTAGCTTCTAAAATAATTTTTTCTTTAATCGCACGAGCTTCTTTTAATAAAGTATCTCTTTCTTCCCTGGCTTCTTTTAAAATACGTTTATTGTCGGCATTCAGGTTTTGCATTTCTTTACGAGCATTTTCAGCTTCTTCCAAGGCATTTTTAATCCCTTCTTCTCTTTCATTTATCGCATTTAATATTGGCTTCCATGCGAATTTTTTTAATAAATAAAGTAATACAACAAAAAGTATAATTTGCCAGAAAAATAGCCCAACTGAAAAATCGTTAATTAATTTATCCATAATATTTTTTAAAAAATTTCAATTTTATAATTTGCAATAGCTATAACCAACCGTTATAGCTATTGCTTTTTTGTTATTAGCCTACAAATAAAGCTGCAAACGCAATACCTTCAACAAGCGCTGCTGCGATCAACATTGCTGTTTGAATTTTTCCATAAGCTTCCGGTTGACGTGCAATTGCGTCCATTGCTGAACCACCAATTCTACCAATACCAATACCGGCACCGATTACGATTAAACCTGCTCCTACGATAGTTGGAATCTCCATAATATATATAAATTAAAAATTAAACATTCAATTTTTTAATGATCATCATGTTCTTCTACAGCAAATCCAAAATACAATGCTGACAACATGGTGAAAATATAAGCTTGTAAAGCTGCAACCAACAATTCAATTATTGTAAGGAAAAAGGCAAGGAAAAATGATAAACTGCCTCCCAGCCAATTTTTGAATATAAACATCAAGCCAATAATACTCATCAATACTACATGTCCGGCCATGATATTGGCATATAACCTTATCATTAAAGCAAATGGTTTGATAAATACTCCTAACAATTCAATAGGGGCCAAAATAATTTTCATTGGTACCGGTACTCCTGGCATCCAGAAAATATGTTTCCAATAATTTTTGTTACCTGAAAATTGGGTGATTAAAAATGTTATCAATGCCAAAGCAAACGTAATAGCTATATTACCTGTAACATTTACCCCAAGTGGTGTTAATCCGAACAAGTTTAAAAACCATACAAAAAAGAATATAGTTAATAAATAGTTCATATATTTTTTATAGTGTTTTTCGCCTATATTTGGTCTAGCAATATCGTCACGTATATAAATTATAATAGGTTCGAAAAAACGACCTGCTCCTTTTGCAATGGGCCCTTTTCCAAATGATTTTGCCAATCCTCCAAATAGTAAAAACATCAATATCCCGGTTACAAAAATCATAAAGACATTTTTGGTGATCGAAAAATCTAAAGGTTTTTTGTTTGTAGGATGCTGTGCTTCATCATAATGAATGGCTCCTTCACTATCTGTCTTGTAGATTTTATTATGATAGAGTTTGTAGAAATTTCCATCGCTTTCTGCAATTGCTTCACCATGGTGAAATTTTGACGACATAAAAACATGGATTCCGTTATCCCATAATATTACAGGAAGCGGCATTGATAAAACAGAACCATCTATTTTACTATGAAAAAATGTGAAATCGTGTGAATCTTGTATATGATGTTGGATGTCCTCCTTGATGGAGGTCTTTAAATCCTTCTCAACAGGTTCTTCGTTCGTTTTTTCATGCTGCGCATTAACTGAAAAAGCAATAACAAATAGCAGTAATGAGAGCTTTTTTACTAGATTTTTTTGTTGCATATCACTCAAATAATAGTAGTATCTTAAATGAGCTGCAAATGTACGTTTTTATATTAAAAAGCAAAAAAAAATAATTTCTTTGTTTTTTACCTCAAAATGAGATGATTAAGTGACTTTAAATCTAATTTTTTAGGATTCTAATTACCCCTAAAGTTTCAAATAATAAACTAATCGAATACGGAACAAAAAAAGAAGCAAATTCCAGGTTAATTATTACTCCATCTTGTCTAAAAATAGGGTAGAAAAATACAAAGAAGACCAAAAATTTTAAAAAGCTCCCTCCCATAAAAAGAAACCCAATCTGATTTCTAAATTTTTCTTTCATTAAATAAAGCGCTGTAAAAATCAGTACTGCCAGTAAAGTGTTTACAACATATGATGAGATAATGCTGTTTTCAAATAGGGGTAAGCCTATTAGATATAATAGGGTAATATGAATTAAAAAACCAATGCTTATACCTAAAAGAAGTTCAATTAAAAATCGTTTAACTAGTTTATTCATATAGCTTTTAATGGTTGACTCTTTTTACTTGTCGTAACACATTCCAGATTGAAATTAACAAACCCAACAGGGTTGCTATAAGCGTGTATATTCTTTTTTCGGTTTGAAAATATTCGTCGAGTTTTTTTCCAAGATAAGCGGACAAATATATGGTAGCGCCCATTTGAAATGCAATTCCCGTTAACTGTAAATATTTATTAGGCAGTTTTTTCTTTTGTGGCTTGGTCATTTTTTAATTCCTTAACTGATCCTTTCATAGCACAGGTAGCGTTAAACTCGGCTCCAGGTTCAACAGATAATTTACTAATTATAACATCACCAGAAATTTTTGCGGTAGATTTCAATGTAAGTAAATTGTTTACTAATAGTTCTCCTGAAAATTTTCCTTCAATATCTGCATTGTTACATTCTACTTTTCCACTAGCACTTCCTGATTTACCAATAACAACACGTCCTGTTGTATTTACGGTTCCTTCAACTTTACCGTCAATTCTAAAATCTCCTTCAGAAATTACATCCCCTACAATTGAGGTGTTCTTTCCAATTATATTTCGTTCTAAATCTTGTGGCTGTTTCTCTTTTTTTTCTGAAAACATACTTTTGTGGCTTAGGTTATATTTTTGTTTTTATGGTCTCGATTACTTCTAATGCTTTTTTTCCTTCTTCAGTATTTGGATAATTCATAGCAACAAAATCCAGGGCTTGCTTAAAAGCACTTAAGCCCTCCTTTTTCCCAATTGCATAAGCTTTTAATAATTCAAATTTCGGAACAATTGCTTGTCCTTCAAATTTACTTATTGCAATCGTAGATTTTTCAATAACACTTTCAAATTTTTCGTCTTTATATTCATAGAAGACAGCTGCATATTCACTTTCAGGAGAATTTGCACTGACTTCATTTATAACTTCACTTGGGTTTAAAATAATTTTCGCATAGTTGGAATTTGCGTAATTGGTAATTATGTCATTTTTAAGTGAACTGGCCTTATCACTATTTTGAGCATCATATATTCTATACAAATGAAATTTGGCCGGAAGCACAATATTTTGAGCAGGCTTAAAGGATATTAAATTTTCCAGTTTATCAACCGCTAGGTCCAATTCCTTAAATTGCTCTTTATAAATTAAGCCCAATTTGTAATAGGCGTTATTTCTTTCTTTTTTAAGCGTCTCAATTTCAGCTTTATCGACAGGAATTTTATTCAAATAGTAAGAGAGCTCATGCTTTTTGGTATCATCTATCTGTACGTTGTTTTGAACAATGCCCCTCCTGTTTCTACCTAAATTTAGTTGGGTTTTATCGCTTAAGCGCCAATTATCTTCCAAGGGGCGATTTCCCCAAATACGCCTAAATTCTTGTTCGCCAAAACCAACTGCTTGTATGTTGTAAAAATACCATTTCCCTGTGTTATTATCCTCTTTTCGGCTTGCTTTATTTGAATTGAAAAATCCAGAACCAGTATTTATGTTTTGAATTAGTTTCTTTTCTTCAGCTTTTAATTTTTGAATATGGGCTGTAAAAAATTCAGTCTGCTCATCTTCACTCATCGCAACAATTTCTAAAATACTGTCGTTGGTCTTTGAAATATTTTCGTATACTATTACTTCGTTTAAATTATTTCGTTTTCTAATTAAGCGCCTGATACGTTTTGTATTATCGTCTTTTGTTATTTGTAAAATACTATCGTAATATGCACCGGCCTCTATGAATTCTGCCTTGTCAAAATACAAATTCCCTATAGCTTCATATGACAACTCTTTTTGAAAGTTTCTTGAGGTACTTGATTGCAATGACTTTTTAAAATATTCAAATGCCTTCTCGGTATTATCTTCTTTTTCAATGAGTCCTAAATGATAATACAGTTCATCTAAATAAGGTCTGTTGTCTCTATCTTTTAACAATTTATTAAGTTCCGTACTTATAGTTACAGCATCTTCTTTAGTAGCAATATTCTTTGCTTTTTCAATTTGAGCATGAATACTGTATTTATAAGGTACCTTCTTTAAATCGATTACTTTTTGAAATGCAATATTAGAAGAATCAATTACTTTTTGTTCTCTATAAATTTGACCCAGAATAAATAAGTTTCGTGCGGTTTGTTCTTTATTATTATCCGTTGCTACCGCTTTATTTAAATGATTGATGACTTGTTGTGTAGCACCCGTTTTACTATAGGCCATAGCAATTGCAGTATGTGCCGTTTCTTTAATTTCATCATCAAGCGATGTGTCTTTTAATAAAAACTTTAAGTTTTCAATGGCTTGTTCTTCGTTTTGTAGACGAATGTGAGTTTTTGACTGCCAAATTTTAGTCTCACTAATTAAATTGGCTTTAGGATAATTTAAAATTACGTAGTTGAATGCTTCCAAAGCCGGTACAAATCTCTTTGAGTAATAACGTGCTTTCCCCAATAACAAATACGCATCATCAATTTGATTGTTGCGTTCTTGCCTTGCTATTACCATAGAGTGTTTTTGAACTGCTTTTACAGCTTTTTCCTCTGCTTTTTCAAATTCTTTTGGCGAGTTATCACTTTCATTTGACATGCCGGGAAATGCAATTTTATCAACTTTTAATGGTTCTATTGGTAACCGCTCCCAATAATTATCTTCGTAATTGGCATTCAATTCTTGTAAACCAATACGCAATGCTTCATTCCCGTTATAAAGTACATTATATTTCGTTGAAACGGAATGGTAACTTCTGTTTAAAAAAGCATCTTTTTTGATTGAACAACCAACAATAAAAAGTGCAAATAAAAAACCAACAACTATTTTTACGCTATTTTTCAAAAGAAAATGATTTTTATTCCCCTTTAACTAAACTATTCCTGTTTTTATTGTTAAAAGGGGTGTAAAAATACAAAATTATGATAACTTAATTGGCTTACACAGAAAAATACGCTTCCAACTCTTTAAGTGTTTCTTCTGAAGTTTTAATATCTTTTACAATATCTCCTTTCTCTAAAACAACAATTCGCTCACAAACTTCAGTAACATGCCCTAAATCATGACTTGAAATTAAAACTGTTGCATTGCTGTTCTTTGTTAAATCTTTTAGTAGTTTTTTAAGCCTGATTTGCGTAGTTGGGTCTAAATTAGCAAAAGGTTCATCTAAAACAATTACCTCAGGATTCCCAATCAATGCAGCAACAATTCCAGCCTTTTTCTGATTTCCTCTTGATA
>PVMS01006646.1_pt1 | contig 13640 bp, 10 predicted proteins | sample 1853461 | NCBI WGS metagenome assembly PVMS01 (sample SAMN08582032, study PRJNA380276) | Marine sediment metagenome, whole genome shotgun sequencing project. | isolation source: ocean sediment barecode stripped | collected 2017 | reverse complement strand
CCCGATGATATGCCCGGCACACGTTTTCGGGCTGCACTGTGCCGCTGTGGGGCTTCCGAAAATAAACCCTTTTGCGATAACTCGCACATGGCTGCCAATTTTAGCGATTCCGGGGCCGTGGGTGAAGCCGGCCCGGGCCATAACGCCGAAACCGGAGAATTGACCATCAAGGCCCTGACGGATGGCCCGCTGCTGATCAACGGAACCCTGACCTTGTATGCCAGTAGCGGCCGCCAGGCCTGGACGGGTGAAAAAGCCGCGCTTTGCCGTTGTGGCGAGTCAAAAAACAAGCCGTTTTGTGACGGCAGTCACACTGCGGCCGGGTTCAAGAGTGAATAAGGAAAAAATGGAGGGAATGTTGCGACAATTTTTATTATTTACTTTCCTGGTCAGTGGCCTGTGCACCGCTTCAGCGCAAGAAACACCCGAACCCAATCAACTGACCCTGCAGTTGGTGTCAGCAAGAATTCAGATACTTCGCGACGCCGGCAGCCAGGAAGGAAGCGAAACCACTCTTGCCAGCTATGAGCAGGTGCTCAACTGGCTTGGAGAGGCAGAAGCCCATGCCGCTGCCGAAACGACTTATCTGGGGTCACTGACGACTGCTCCCCAAATCGAAGCTGAAATCCGCGCGCGTCTGGACACCAAGGACTACGCGGTACCCGGCATGGATCCCACTTCGGTTTCTAAACTTGGCCAGTCAAAAATCGAGAATAAGCTGACCGAATTGCGAGTGAAACTGCGTGACACGAGCACAGCTAAAGATAACCTGGACAGGCGCGTCGCCACTGAGCAAAGCAGCGGCCCGAATATTCAGGCGCGATTTGAGGCGATCGATAAGCGTATCCAGGAATTACCGGCCAGGGTCATCACCATTGAACCCGGGATACAACCATCTCAATTCGAAGCATCACAGTGGTCTGTTTTAGCTGAGCGAAAGGCCCTGGTTGCGGAGAGAAGGTCCCTGCAAGCCAGGTTATCCAGCCAACCCGTGCGGTACAGCAGACGAAAAGCAGAGAGTAATGAGTTCAAGCTGGTCGTTGACGGCTTGCAACTGGCAGTTCAGACCCTGGAAACCGAACTCGCCGGCCGGGCCGAAAACCTCGAAACGGAGTCCAGCGTCAAGCTGGATGAAAATGCTCCCGGCTACGAATATGTTCAAAGTTTAAATGAAGAAAATGCGCAGTTTCGCTCACAGCGCGCAGAGTTGGCTGCAATCCTGTCGGCTCTGAAGGATGAAAATACGGGAGTCGAGCAAACACAACTGTCATTGCAGGAACAATTTGAAGCGGTTCAACAAATAGTTGCCCTGGCACAAAACAGCTCCTCGCTTGGGCACGTGCTGATGGCTCACTGGCACCAGGCGGACAGTTTTCGCCTGAATGTGGCCGAACTTGCTTCCGCTCGGGACATTGGGGAGCACGTAATCAGGCGGGCTGAATATGAAGAACTCCAGGCGGCGCTCCTGAAAACCACATTAGAAAACGATATGGAGCCCGGTACCGATGAAGTAATGCTCGAAGCGGCCAAAGAACGTGTTCGAGCACGAAGGGTGCTTTTAACTGAGCTGATAGCGATAGAAACGGAATTAATCAATTTACAAGGCAATATCGACCGGACCCACCAGCAGTTAGGGGTAAAATTTGCGGCTTATCAAAGATATCTGAGAAGCCGTATTCTTTGGGTGCCAAGTCATCCACCGCTTACTTTCCCTTCCCGGGAGAGTGTCGGAAAAGAATTTGCCGGCTTTATCGACAGCCTTGCTGGCTTACGCCTGGGTCGTCTCACGCCGGCAACAGGCCTGTTGATTATTCTGCTCCTGACCTCCCTGGTGTTTCGTAAGAAAATGTATTTGTATTTGCAGCGCCTGAATGCAAACGTTGGCCGGGCCCGCGATGATTCAATTCGCTACACCTTCAGAGCACTCCTGTTAACCCTGGCTCTATGCATCGCCCTGCCATTGCTGCTTGTCGTTTTGGCCAATAGTCTGGAACAATCCGGCACCAGTGCAGCCCCGTACCTCTCGGCAGCCTTTGTCCATGCCGCCCAGGTACTGTTCCTGCTCCTGCTGCTGCGAACAGCCTGCGGCGAAAATGGCATTGCTCGCGTGCATTTTGGCTGGTCGCGACCCACCTGTATGGATATTCACCGTTTAACCACCGCGCTTCTGATTTGGTGGTGGCCCGTGAGATTGCTTACCGCTTTTGCTTTCAGAGTTGAAATCAACTCGCTCAGCGCTGTGTTTGGCCGCCTGTTGTTTTGTCTCAACATGGTGATCCTTGGTGTCGTACTCCTCAGATTTTTATGGCCGGACGGCGATCTGAAAGACGAAAACAGGCGCTGGCGGGTTATAAGCTCTGTGCTCGCAGTTTCGGGCGCTACCCTTTTCATTGCCGCCAGCTTCTTCGGCTACCTGTACTCAGCCAAAGTCATGTATGACGCATTGATGGCGTCCTTCATCATCGGTCTTGGCTTGATTTTCTTTTATTACTTTATGCAACGGTGGTTACTGGTTGTGCGACGGAAGTTACGTTTTCGCGAATTGCTTGCGGCCAGGCAGGCGCATGAAGACAGTCAGGAGCTTACCGCTGAATCTGAAGAGAACGACCTGGTTACCTTGAGCGAATCGGTATCCCAATTGTTGCAAGCAGGCACTTTAACCCTGGGTGTGGTGGCCATCGCTTTTGTATGGGCTCCCCTGTTTCAGGCCATGGAGGCCATGCAGAGAATAACCTTGTGGACGGTTAGCGACATGTCGGAGGGGGGAGCCATTCTGACCAGCGTAACGCTTGCATCATTGGCGTTGGCGCTGCTTATTGGCGCCATAACGATTATTGCGGCACGCAATGTTCCTCATCTTATCGCGCTGTTGCTGCGAAGCAAAAAGGGCACCACTCCGGGATCGCGCTACGCGATCAGCAAGTTGCTCGGATATTTCATTGTTGGCGCGGGCTTCATCGCTTTCCTTTCCACCCTGGGCTTGCGGTGGGATCGCCTGCAATGGCTGGTTGCTGCGCTGGGTGTGGGTATTGGCTTTGGGCTGCAGGAAATTATTGCCAACTTCATCAGCGGTTTGCTTATTCTTTTCGAAAGGCCCATTCGCGTGGGAGATGTGGTCACAGTGGGTGATAGTTCCGGACAGGTGATCCGGATCCAGATTCGGGCCACGACGATCCGTGATTTTGATGGTAAAGAACTACTGGTTCCCAACAAGGAATTTGTTACCGGCCGACTGTTGAACTGGACTCTGAGTAATACCGACATCCGGATGAGCCTGGAGGTCGGCATTGCCTATGGCAGTGACGTGCGCAAGGCTGTGGCCATCCTGGAAGATTTGCTTAGAAAGCATGAGATGATACTCGACAGCCCCGAACCTGATGTCCTTTTCCGGGAGTTTGGCAGTAACTCGCTGAACCTGATTGCACGGTATTTCTTCAATAATATTGAACAGCGAGGATATTTGCTGAGTGATCTTCACATGAAGATTAATGATGCCTTTACCGAAGCCGGAATCGTCATTGCCTTCCCGCAGATCGATGTGCATTTGGATCCGGGCGCTTCCATCCAGGCAACAGATACGCCATAAGGAAGCCTGCCCAATCGGCTCCTACGATTTATCAGCAGGAATTTCCACTGCGCCTTCAACATCGGTCGCGTCAATTTCACCGCTGCCATCGCGCAGCACCTTAAAGTCACCACCTACCCTGTTCGCAGAAATATCACCGGACGAGTCACGCTCGACCACAAAATCTTCACCGACATCGCTGAACTCGATATCGCCTGAACTGTCGCTCTCGACCAAAACATTGCCCATAATGTCTTTCCCGACGATATCACCAGAGCTGTCTGATTCAATGGTTACATCTCCTCTGATATCGCTGAGATTAATGTCACCCGATGAATCCTTGATGCTGATCGGACCGGAAGCATGTGTGATGTTCATGTCACCGGAGCTGTCCTGGACGGTGACCGCGCCGACCCCCTCCATCTCGATATCACCAGAACTGTCTTTGACATTCAGGCGGATGCCCTCTGGCACCTCAAGCCGCAGATCCAGGTATGCATAGTTGTTGTCGCTCCATGACCTGCCATCATCGATATCTGGCAAATCGACCGTGATCTCAGCCCGGGTACCGCTACTCGTTCCTAGCCCTGACTGTTCCAGCCATTCCTCCTGCGAAACGCAGACACGGCCCTTGATCTGAGCAACATCACTGTCCTTTTTCCCGGTAATTCTGAGTTCACCCGCCCCGGCCAGCACAAATAGCTCCTCGCTACCCGCAAGATCGAGCGTCTGGTCGATATTTTTTTCATATTCGCAATAGTCCGAGGCCTGCAATCCGGATGAGACCAGGCAGGCACACAGCAGCAAGAACTTTTTCATTTTTTGCACTCCAATTGATGCACTACGATTAGTATGATGCAAAAACGAAGCCAAACGTTTAAATGAACCAAAAAAAAAGGCTCTGACCCCTTTAGATGATTCCGCGGCCCTGCAGATTGTCGATGATCATGTTCGCGGACTGCGTTGGCGACTGTGACTCCGTCGGCAGGATTATTTCTGCGTTTTGCGGCGCTTCGTATGGGTCGCTGATGCCGGTGAACTGCTGAATCTCTCCGGAGCGGGCCTTTTTGTACAGCCCTTTCGGATCACGTTGCTCACACACCTCGATCGAGGCATCCACGAACGCCTCGATGAACGATTCATCGCCAATCACGTCCCGGGCAGACTGCCGGTCCAGGCGGTAAGGTGAAATGAACGAACTGATCACGATGACGCCCGCATCGTTCATCAGGGCTGCCACTTCGGCAATACGCCGGATGTTCTCCTGGCGGTCTTCCATCGAGAAGCCCAGGTCGCGATTGAGACCGTGGCGCACATTGTCTCCATCCAGGATGTAACAGAGACGTCCCTGCCCGATCAACTGCTGCTCGAGCTGCAGTGCGATGGTTGACTTACCTGAAGCGCTCAAGCCAGTGAACCATATGGTTACGCCTCTCTGCCCCAGCAGGCTTTTGCGATCGTCCGCACTAACCAGGCTGCGGGACATGACAATGTTCTGGCTGACGGGAGCCTTGTCGTGGCTTGATTTTGCAACAATCCGGTCGACGATCATACCGGCGCCGATCGTCACGTTGGACAGTCGATCAACAAGGATGAACGACCCGGTTGCCCGGTTGCGGTCATAGGGGTCGAAGGCGATCGGCCGGTGCAGCGTGATATGGCAACGGCCGATTTCATTAAGCTCCAGTGAATCGATGGGCTCCTGCTCTTCATCCATGTAGTTGTCGCGCTTCATGGTGTTTATGTCGATCCGGTAGCGAATCTCGGACAGGACACCAGGAACCGTGCTGCAACAGTGCTTGACCAGGTAGCTCTTTCCTGACTGGGCAGCATCTTCATGCATCCAGACCACCATCGCTTCAAATTCGTTACCGATGTGCGGCAGATTGTTTGGAGGCACGAGCATATCGCCACGCGAAACATCGATCTCATCTTCGAGCGTGACGGTGACTGCCATCGGCGAAAAGGCTTCTTGCACTTCGCCATCCGGCCCGTGGATTGTCCCGATTTTCGATTCCTTCCGTGACGGCAGGCAGGCCACCTCGTCGCCCACACGCAGCACACCGGAAGCCAGCGTTCCGCTAAAGCCGCGGAAGTCCGGGTTCGGGCGCAGCACAAGCTGAACCGGCAAGCGCATGTCGATCAGGTTACGGTCGATGGAGATATTCAGGCTCTCGATAAGGTGCAGGAAGGTCGGCCCGTCATACCAGGACAGGTTTTCACTGTGCTCTACGACGTTATCGCCGTGGAGCGCCGACATCGGAATGAAGTGAATATCGGAAAAATCCAGGCGGGTGACGAACGCGTTGTAGTCGCGCATGATCTGTTCGTATTTTTGCTCCGACCAGTCAACCAGGTCCATTTTGTTGACCGCAACGACAACGTGCTTGATGCCCAGCAGCGAGCAAATGAAACTGTGCCGCCGGGTTTGCGAAATGACACCGTGGCGGGCGTCTATCAGGATCACGGCAAGATTGCAGTTGGATGCGCCGGTAGCCATGTTGCGGGTGTACTGCTCGTGGCCCGGGCAGTCGGCGATGAAAAATTTGCGCTTATCAGTGGAAAAATAACGATAGGCCACGTCGATGGTAATGCCTTGCTCGTATTCGGCTTTGAGGCCGTCAGTCAGCAGGGCCGGATCAAAATTCTCATCGGTGGTGCCGTAAATCTTTGAATCCCTGGTCACCTTTTCCAACTGGTCTTCATAAATCATATGGCTGTCGTACAGCAAGCGGCCAATCAGCGTCGATTTGCCATCGTCCACCGAGCCGCAAGTAAGCAGGGCCAACAGATCCTTGGTCTCATGCCGTTTCAGGTACTCGTTGATGTCCGAGCGGATCAGGCTCTCTTCCCGGACTTCGTAGGCCGAATCGCTCATCAGAAATATCCGTCCTTTTTCTTGTCTTCCATGGTGGATTTGTCGTCGTCGATCACCCGGCCCTGCCGTTCAGACACCGTGGTGAGCAGCGTTTCCTGCACGATCTCCTCGATGGTTTCAGCATTGGATTCGACCGCTCCACTGAGCGGGTAGCATCCAAGCGTGCGGAAGCGGATTTTTTTTGTCATCGGAGTTTCACCCGGTTCCAGTGGCATCCGGTCATCATCCACCATGATCAATACGCCATCCCGCTCCACTACCGGCCGCTCAGCCGCAAAGTAAAGTGGCACGATCGGAATGTCTTCGCGCAACAGGTAAAGCCAGATATCGAGCTCTACCCAGTTGGAAAGCGGGAAAACCCGAATGGACTCGCCCTTGTTGATTTTTGCGTTGTAAAGGTTCCATAGCTCGGGGCGTTGATTTTTCGGGTCCCACTGGTGAAACTCATTGCGGAAACTGAAAACCCGCTCCTTGGCGCGGCTTTTCTCTTCGTCGCGGCGGGCCCCACCGTAGGCGGCATCAAAGCCGTAATGGTCGAGCGCCTGTTTCAGGCTCTCGGTCTTCATGATTTGGGTGTGTTTTTCCGACCCATGTGAGAACGGGCTGACCTGGTCCTTGCCGTCCGGATTGATCCACACCTTGATCTCGACTTCGTACTTTTCAGCCATCAACTGCCTGAACCTGTACATTTCCTGAAATTTCCACTGGGTATCAACGTGCAACAGCGGGAATGGGATTTTTCCGGGGGTAAAAGCCTTCTGCGCCAAATGCAGCATGACCGACGAATCCTTGCCAACCGAATAGAGCATCACCGGGTTTGCAAATTCCGCCGCGACTTCCCTGATAATGTGGATGCTTTCCGCCTCCAGTTGCTGCAGGTGCGACAGGTTATAACCGCTCATAGTTTTCTCTGGGAATTAATCATGGGGCCGGGGCTGATTTTAACCGAAATGGATGTGATCGGTAGCAATTCAGAATTCAAATCCAAAGGTCTCGATATCCTTGCGGTAGTAATCGGCAACTGCTGCCCTGGTTTCATCATCATAGAATTCAGCCATGCTCCGTCGCTTGTTCTCTGCGTTCATGAAAAGATAGTTTTTGAGGGTCCGTTTCAGGCCACGCAACTTCTTATTCGACCGGTTTCGATGCGGCAGCAGTGAGTCAATGATCCCGAGGTGCTCACAAACCCGGTCGAAATCCTGCTGCAGAGTTTCGAACCGGCCAACGAAGTCGACCAGCAAATTCCCCCGTTGGTCGTGAAGCATGTCGTATTGAGGCAACACGTGGCGGTATTTATCACCCCAACCGGGCTTTGGAAACTTGTTAAGAACGAAATCGCGAAAACTCAAGTGATGAAAATAGTTACGGTAACGATATTCCGACAGGGTTCTTGACCAGGGGTTACGGACAAAGCTGAATTTATAAAAGCCCGAAAACTCTTCCCGCGTCAGGTACCCGCATTCAACGTATTCAGAAGCGGACAAGTGGGCTAGCTTCTGCGTTCCCAAAGCCGGGTCATGGTTGCTCTGCAAATACAATGCTGTGCGATCTTTGTCCCAGTCCAGTTGCAGCAAATCCATAAAGAATTGCTCGATGCTCTGCCCGGCGGCTTTTGGGATGTGTACAAACAGGCAATTGTAGTCGCGGCAAATCATGTAGCGTTATCGCCGCAGCAATATCCATTTCTGCTTGTGGATTTTTTCACCTCTGAGTAACTCAACCCTCAGCCCCCTGGCAGCGCAGGCTTGCTGGATCCACTTGAAACTATGCCTGCAGATACCCGGCTCGTCCGACTCGTGTGAACGGCCGATCCAGGTATCACCCTTGTAGTCGGGGCGAAAAAGCCTGGGTGACTTGAAGGATGTCAGGAACCGGGCGCCGGGATTGCTGTGCTTCAAAAAGCCATCCAGCATTTTTTCCAGGTCTTTTTTAGGGGCATGGGTCCAGATTGAATGGGCGTGGAAATAATCGAACTTGACGCCGAAACCCGAAAAATCATACCGGTCGTTATGCAGAAATTGTGGCTGCTTCGCTTCGAAAAAACCCGGTTCCACCAGGTGTTCCACTCCCGCATTGAACATGAACTCGTTGGGCTCGATACCGTGGTAGCAGCCCGGGTGAAGGAAATTGATTATCCAGTAACCGCCGCAGAGTGCTCCGCAGCCTATGTCCAACAGCTTGTCCCAGGGATTGAGGCCATGCCGGATCAGCGACTCGAGTTGGGTGCGGCCGGTTTTCTCGAACCGTCTTATTCCACAGCCAATCTGGGTTGTAACTTCATACAGCCGCTCGCCGCGTTGCTGCAGCGAATCGGTCAGCTTGACTGGATTCATGTTCCATCGACCCGGGGCTAAAATTCAGAAATTGAGTGTACCATTGAACGCTCCGAGTTCGGGGCGCTCCTTGTCCACCAGCGACCCCATCAAATTAAAGCGGTTTCGACTCAACTTCGGCAGGCCCGAACGGCTGTAAATATAAGTCTCGAACAAGCGTTTACGCTCACCGAGACTAAGCTGCCGGCGACATCGCTCCAGCTTCAGCTGCTGATCTTGCGCACGAGAATTTATCCGCCCGGCCATGACCGCTGGATGGGTGCCCTCAAATGGTGCGATGTACTGTCGGGGATAGTGCTGGCGGAAGTAATCCTGGCTTGCCTGTACAGCCGTTCCGGATCGATGGACTGCATCAGCAAACTTGCGTGCCTGCTGCTCAACTGTGTGCACGTAATCATAACGATAGAGATCGGCGCCAGTGTCGATGGACTTCGGATACCGGCCATGCGTGGAAAAGCCATCGAAAACAGCAAAACTCATTCCATCCCGAATGGAGTAGGTGCCGATATTCGGACGAATAATGCGGGCTGTGTACTTGAATCGCCGGGGATAGACCGGGATGTAGTGATCGTAGTCTGACCAGAAAGTCAGGCGTTCGACCAGCATGGCTTCAATGGAATCATTATCTGCGTGGGTCTCCATCAGCTGACGCAAATGGGGCAGGTCTTTTTCGTGAAGAATTTCATTGCCCTGCAGGCAGAGGCACCAGCGGCCACGACAAAAACCCAAACCAATGTTTGTCTGCTGTGCCAGCAAGTGTTTTGCCGGTTTGACCAGGGGTGACCACTGCGTGTGAATGACCCGCACGCGGTCATCACCCAGCGCGGCCAGATACTCCAGGGTGTCGTCATCGCTGTCGCCCGCAACCACGATGTATTCATCGCAAATGGACAAGGCCGAACGAATCGCTTCGATGAACGGGTAGTTCAGCCGAACACCATTGCGGATAATGGTCAGCCCGGATACCAGCATTCAGTTATCTGATGGTTTGCTCTTGTCAGGCTCAGCTGAAGTGGAATCAGTTTCTTTCTTGTAGTCGCCGATAATCGACTTGGCAGGACATATCTTGAAAATGGCGCATTTCTGGCAACCGACGGCGATTGCAACCGGACATACTGTCATGTGTCCTCCTTGGACCTGAAGGTCGTTAGTGGTGACTCGAATGTAGGATCATACGCCTAAAATGGCCCTGCCGCGGATGGCGTACTGTCGAGCAATCTGCGAGTGAGGATTCCTGTTATATGGGACTTCATTTGAATAATTGCGCCTCAGCCAGCAAACTGTTAATAATAAGCGACCCACCCAGGCTCAGGATTTCAATTGAAAAAATTTTTTTGCGCAATACTGATTATTGCCCCGTTTATTTCGGGATTGCGCGCTAATGAACTGCAGTTGCACGAGGCGCCTGAAACGGTTCAGAAGTGGCGAATTGTCAACTACTGGTCGGAGTGGTGCGTTCCCTGCCGGCGCGAGATCCCGGTTTTGAATGAACTCAATACGCAATTTGCTTCGTCCGGGTCCAACGTAACCGTGGTCGGGATCAATTTTGATGAGGATCCCCGTAGCGAGACGATCGTTATTGCGGAACGCATGGGCATCAAATTCCCGATTTTGACCATGGATGCAGTCAATGATTTGCAACTGAAATCTCCGAGTGTGCTACCGACTACCTATATTTTGTCACCTGACAATCAGGTGGTGGCCAAATTGATTGGCGAGCAGACCAGGTTGGAACTGGTGACACAGCTTGCCCAATTGAATTTGATCGACTCGATTGATGCTGAAGTTTCCATGATGTCGATCCCTGTTGAGGGTGATAGCAGTTTGTCACGCCTGGTGACCGGTGCAAACGGCGACGTTTACCTGTCGTGGGTTTCGCGGCAGGATGAAATGAGTGCTTTGTCCTATTCAAAGTTGCTGGAAGGCACCTGGCAAGCGCCGCAGGAGATCACCCGGGGTGATGACTGGTTTATCAACTGGGCTGATTTTCCGTCACTGGTGGTGAACGAGGATGCGATGGCGGCGCATTGGCTGCGCAGAAGTGCTCAGGGAACTTATGATTATGATGTGAATGCTGCTTTTTACGATGCAGCCAGCCAAAGTTGGGGCGAGGCAATCACCGTGCACAAGGATGGTGTAAGCGCCGAGCATGGTTTTGTCAGCATGTTGCCGATGAGTGAGGGCAGGACTTTTATCACCTGGCTGGATGGCCGTAATACCCGTATGGGTGCGGGTGAAGAGGGAACTGAGGCAGGCCATGATGTGAACAGCGTGGGCGGCGCGATGACGGTGCGGGCCGGTATTTTTGATCGCGACGGCAACACTTTAAACGACTGGCAATTGGACGCACGCGCCTGTGATTGCTGCCAAACCAGTGCGGCGCTGGCTGCTTCCGGACCGGTTGTTGTCTACCGGGACCGGTCCGAAGAAGAAATGAGGGACATCTACATCACGCGTTTGATCGATGGCCACTGGTCTGAACCCGTGGCGGTTTACCAGGATGATTGGAAAATAGCGGGTTGCCCGGTGAACGGCCCTGCAGTGGCGGCCCGGGGTGAGCAGCTGGCCGTAGTCTGGTTTTCGGCGAAGGATGATTCGCCCGAAGTGAAACTGGCCTTATCCAACGACAGTGGTGCTACGTTTTCAGCGCCCGTGATGGTCGCCAGTGAGACCACCAACGGCCGTGTTGGGGCAAGTTTCCTGGCTTCCGGCAAGCTTGCCTTGAGCTGGATGGATACCCGGGGTGATTCGGCGCAGTTGATGTTGGGCTTGTATGATGCAGACGGCCAGTTGCTGGACCGGGTCCAGGTGGCTGAGGGCCAGGCTTCGCGCCGCAGTGGTTTCCCAGTGATCGCCAGTGCAGTTGAGGATGTTTATATGACCTGGACGGATATCGCCGGAGATTCGCAGGTTAAGGTGGCCCGGATTCGTTTTTAGCCTTTCTCTATGACCAATCACCCATGCCATGCCTTCCCCGGTGATGTAGCCTGTCGGCAACTTCTACCGAGAATCCCACATGCGACACTCCCGACTCGATAAAGCATTTCTGATTTGTCTCTCAATCTGCATCACCTTGATGACCTCTGTAGTTCAGGCACAGGGCGCGTCCAACTTCACCCCGGAATGGGTGGAGCACTCTAACGAGATCGCGTACAAGTTGCTGGAGTCTACGGCCAAATTCGCTCCTGAGTTCTCCGGCCAAATGGGAGTCAGCGGCTACGATGAAGAGATTTTCGACCTGCAGGAGAACCTGTTTGAACGGCAGAATGCCGTTTCCGAGCAGAACATCGTCTACCTGAACGAAATGCTGGCGAAAGAAGAAGACCCGCGCGTAGCCCAGGACATTGAAATCATGCTGAAGTCCGTACGCGACCAAATGGAATCGAGCCGGATCAATTACGAGCGCGTTCTGCCCTACGGCAACCTGACTGGTCTGATATTCGCCGGGTTCAGAGGGCTGTTGGACAAACAGGTTCCACTGGAGCGGCAGAAAGCAGCCCTGGTGCGATTGAAAAAATACACCGGACAGGCGGAGGGCTATGAACCTTTGCTGGAGCTCGCCAGGATCCGATTGACAGAGCGTATGGAAATACCCGGACTGATCAAGCCTTTCAAAGGGGAAGTTGAACAGGATCTGGAACGGGCGCCGGTCATGATCGAAGGGCTGGGCGGAGTATTCGAAGCAACCGAACTGGAAGGCTACGAGGATGACCTCACCCTGTTGTCCGAGCAATTGACGGCCTACAACGCCTGGGTGGCGGAAACCATATTGCCCAATACACGCAGCGATGCCGCCTTGCCACGCGAGTTGTATGAACTGCAACTCAAGAACTTTGGCGTCGACGACTCTCCGGAGGCATTAATGAAAACCGGCCATGTTGCCTTCATGAACATCCGCAACGAAATGATGGCACTGGCGCCACTGGTGGCGGCGCAGGAAGGATTTGATAGCAGCGACTATCGTGAAGTCATCATGCTCCTGAAGAAAGACCAGGTGCATGGAGACCAGTTGCTGGCGCGATACCGGGAAATCATGGCAGAACTTGACCTGATCATTGAACGTGAGAAGCTGGCATCGCTGCCGGATGAACCGGCGCGCATGCGCATGGCAACACCGGCCGAAACGGCGCAAACCCCCTCGGCACACCTCGATATTCCACGCCTGGTAGGTAACACCGGAGAATTCCCCGAGTTTATCGTGCCCACCATCAGCCCGAACGAAGACGGCACCTGGCCGGTCAGCGACTATGCCTTTCCGGCAATGATGTGGACCCTGTCTGCACACGAAGCACGCCCGGGCCACGAAATGCAGTTCACGACCATGTTGCGCGGCGGCGTCTCCACGGCGCGGGCCCTGTTTGCATTCAATTCGGCCAATGTCGAAGGCTGGGCGCTTTATGCAGAGGCGATTTCCAAGCCTTATATGCCACTGGAAGGACAGTTGATCTCACTGCAGGATCGCCTGCTTCGTGCCGCAAGAATCTGGCTCGATCCCATGTTGAACCTGAACCTCATCAGTACGCAGGAGGCCAAACGGATCTTGATGGAAGAAGTAGTACTTGACGATAAAAACGCACAAACGGAAATCGAGCGTTACACCTTCCGTTCACCGGGACAGGCAACAGCCTACTATTTCGGTTATGAAATCATGCAGTCATTACGTGCCCAGACGGAACTGCGTCTGAAAGACAAGTTCAAACAACGGCTTTTTGCAATACTTCGGGTGGCAGCAGGCCCTGGGCCAACACGAAGTCATGAATATCCCGCTGTAGGCGCCAGACGAGCAGACTGAGAGCGGCTGGAGCTCAGACGTGCGCCCTGACGACCTAACCGAAATAGTAGGCTGTTGCCTGTCCCGGTGAAT
>PVMS01112723.1_pt1 | contig 13645 bp, 14 predicted proteins | sample 1853461 | NCBI WGS metagenome assembly PVMS01 (sample SAMN08582032, study PRJNA380276) | Marine sediment metagenome, whole genome shotgun sequencing project. | isolation source: ocean sediment barecode stripped | collected 2017 | reverse complement strand
TAATAAACTCCAGACCGGGCCAGACGATTTGACGATGCCAGGAACAAAGGAATCGAAGGTGGGAGCATATGTCCAGGGATGGACGGTATTAGAGCAATGCAGGAGCAATTGCCGCGGGAAACGCGACACCCCTACGCGGAAAGTCCGAATAACGATCATCCTGGGTATGACGGCTTAAAGATCCCTGGCTATTCTGAAACCAATACGGGCATCATGATGATCCGGTTTTGCAAACAGACGATAAGCTGAACGGGTCTGATCAGGTGAGCTCGCCCAGTAACCACCCCTGATGACACGTTGTTCGCAGCCTGGATTAATCCAGGCCGAACCATCTAACGGGGCTCTTATGTAAGTATCGTGCCAGCAATCTCTTACCCACTCTCCAACATTCCCGGCGATATCATGCAATTGATAGGGGTTTGTCGGGAATGAGGCCACGGGTGCAGGCCCCCAGAATTTGTCCGAGTAAGACGAAAAAGCCACACTCCAGCGACGACGAGAGCGAGAGGTATCTCCATCCCCGGTCAGGTTTTCCACAACACTTGAAGGCGCGTTGTTACCCCACCAGTGTCGTGTATTTCGACCACCACGCATTGCGTATTCAAACTCCGCCTCTGTCGGCAAGCGGTAATTTTTGCCGGTTCCTCGGGCCAGCCACTTTACATAGGCCTGTGCATCATTCCAGGATACGTGTACAACCGGAAAATCTGACTTGGCCGGGTTACCTTCATAATCATTATCCCAGTCGACATCTTCCTTCTCAGTCAACCTGCCCGAGTAGTGATCATAAACCGTTGATCGGCCAGCACGAACTGCATCTGTCCTGTAGCCTGACTGTTTCACGAACTGCCTGAACTCTTCGACAGTTACTTCCCGTTTTCCGATGGCAAAACCCCTGCGGAAGGTAACCCGGTGTTGTGGACCTTCATTATCTGCCCTGCCCGGTTCATCAGGCAGAGATCCCATCATGAAGCTACCTGCGAGGACGACGACGGATTCGGGCGCCCAGGCAACTGATGTCTTGAAATGGTCACGTATCACCTGACCGGGTTTGAATCCGCCATAAACACGTGCTTCTTCGAGTCTGCGTCTCAGCGCATTGACAGTATTGCCCTGCCCACCCAAAGCCACCAGATCTATCAGCAGTCTTTCGGCCGCATTAAAATCCCCACTGTCCATTGCCTGCACAGCTCGGGTTTCCAGCATCTGGGCACGTCTGGTTTTGACCCGGTCAATATTGCCACGTGCTTCATCAACCAGATTCTGATCTTCCCGAACAAAGGAAGCATCCTCAAGCAGACGCTCGGCAGAATCAAAGTCCATTTCCCTGGCTCGATCAAGTGCAAGCGAAATAAGGTGCTTCTGAACGACTACCAGACCCTCTTGAGCTTCAATGTTTTCCGGTTGCTCGTCCAGCACCTGACGGTAGAAAAACCATGCACTGTTGGTTTCCGGTTGGTCAATTCTGCCCTCTTCCATCGCTTTTCGAGCGGCCTTGAGTTGACCTTCCAATTCACCCAGGGAATTCAGACGTTGTCTGGTGGTTTCGATACCCGGGTGATCAGGATTAATGGCCAGGACAACACCCAGCAGACCCTGGGCTTTCATGACATCATTGCTATCAATAGCAGTATTTGCCTGGTGCGTTACGTCATCCAGCAAATCAGATAGTCTGCTGATGGCGACAGCATCGTCCGGGTCTTCTGCCAACATGGTCAGCACCATCTGCAATTCCTGTTGCTGCTTATCATCAGGAAGTTGGGCTGGGTATGGCAGTCTTCCTTCCACACGGGGAACGCTCCAATCGGGCTCCCACTCGTGTTCACCAACCACATCCCCCAGACGTTGAATACGTCTCACAGGTTCTGCGTTTTCTTCAAGATTCACTTCAGAGAGGTTATTGTCACTGCTGCTGGAGTTGGACTTGTCAGCAGACTGGGCCGACACCACTGTTGTACCAGTAATAACAGCGATTAGCAAAATCACGAGGATCAAACCCCAGACCTTAATCAGTCGAGAAGACAGTTTTCCGGATTTAGCCCAAACTGCAGAGTGCATGCAAAGTCCCTTGCCTGTACCATTCGCACCATCACGAATTCCAGTAGGTACCGGCATTCCAACCGGCACGGTCGCCACAATAACCCAGAATGTGTGTGGCGACAACAAAATAAATTGTAACAATTTTCTTAATAAACAACACTAACTATATCATTTACAATGTATTTTTCAAATTCATCATGATCGGTTCCACGCTAATTACCAAAGCCGTTAGCGCCGCTGAAAATCCATCGCTGATAGAAACACCGTCACAATTGGCCAGCGCCGGAGATAGCTGGGAACATTGCGAAATTCTGGGTGTTGACACGGAATTTCTACGGGAACGAACTTACCGGGCGGAATTGGGCCTGGTGCAAGTATCCGACGGAACCACCGCCTGGTTGGTCGACATGGTCAAACTCGAGTCTTTCGAGCCACTGAAACAGATGTTCTCCAACCCTGACATCCTGAAAGTATTTCACAGCTCATCAGAAGACCTGGAAGTACTCTGGAACACGCTGGGCGTCTCACCACAACCAATGATCGATACGCAGATCGCCTGTGCCATGCTGGGCAACCCGCTGCAAATGAGTTATCACCATGCGGTCAAAGCCATGATTGGCATAGAGGTAGACAAAGAACAGACAAGATCCAACTGGATAAGAAGGCCGTTAAAGCCCGAACAACTGCACTACGCAGCCACCGACGTGGTCTTCCTGGCGGCGATTGCCGAGAAACTCAAGGCAGACCTGAAAGACAAGGGAAGATGGGAGTGGCTTGAACAGGATGTAGAACAGATGATCAAAACAAGTCAGCGCAAAGCTGACCCAAATCGCGCCTATTTGAGGTTTAAGCGAAACAATAAACTTGAAAAGTCCTCACTAAATATTCTCAAAGCACTTGCAGCCTGGCGTGAATCCACCGCCAGCAAGCGAAACCTTGCAAGGGGGTTTGTTATTCCGGACTCTGTCTTGTTGCAATTGGCAATTCAGAAACCTTCCACCACGGCAGATATTCAGCAAATCGACGGCTTACACCCCAGGGCAGCAGAGCGATACCAGTCAACATTGCTGAAAATTGTAGACCAATACAGAAATGTCATGGAAACTCTGGAGCAGAGTTCTTCATTGAGCCCGAAGGACAAAAGACTGATAGCTCAGATGCGTGAACTGGTACAGAAGAAAGCGGACGAGTTACAGGTTGAACCAGCACTTCTGGCGTCAAGAAAGCAACTCGAAGCACTGATAGGTTCTTTGGAGAATGGCCAGCCAATACCCGAGCGCCTGCAAGGCTGGCGACATACAATCATTACAGGAAATTTATTGAACTTGGCAGCGCAGGAAAACAACCGCTAGAATTCACACCCTCACCACATGGCCCCGGTAGCTCAGCTGGATAGAGCGTCCGCCTCCTAAGCGGAAGGTCGCAGGTTCGACTCCTGCCCGGGGCGCCAAGGGTCACGGGTCAATTCCAGACTCGTAGCCAGCACTTTTTCCGGCACGAGCGGATTATGGAGCGCAACATTAATGGTGTTCCTTCTTGACGCGCAAGCCAGCGCGCGCTCTGTTGTGGTTACTATTTTAGACTCCAAGTGTCTAATTTAGCAGTTTCAGCCTGAATTCAAGATTTCAGTCTGGTTGAGCCTATCTTCAATAAAAAACATACTCACACCGGAAGTAATTTGATTTTCTGTTGTATTCGGTTCTTCAAAAGCAGAAATCAACTCCCTAGCCTCCACATCTACCCTTCTTAAGAAAATACGCATTTTTTTTTCAAATTCAACAAAGTTCTCAGGATTTAAACGATGAGTCCAACAACCACGTTGGTAATATGTTGAACCCCCGGCTTTTACAGATTTGTAATTATGAAAAACTGTGTCTAAAAGACTGGCAACACCAACCAACCCTATCTCCAATACACGAATTGCATCCCCAGCTTTGAAAGGAGCATCAATTTCTTCAAGCAGCATAATTTTTTGGGTACCCTCAATAAATCTCACTGATTTATTTAAAATTAATTTGTCAAGCAAAGACTGCGCTGTAACGCCTCTTGATGTAACTACCTCAGCAACAATTTGTTCAAAAGAACACTCACTGTTGCTCAGCTCAAGCATTTTGGGAAGACCAGTCTCAGCATCTGTAAATCTAGGGTCACTTAACCACAAATCTAAAATACAGCTCTCAGGAGTCATGGATTTGAGAAACCCTTGTTCCTCATGAATGGGTTTTCGAAATTGTTCACCACTCATTACTTTTGTAAGTGTTCTAGTGTCAAGACCAGTTAAAACTGCTAGTTTTGAAAGAGATATATTTTTATTCGGGGAGGAAAGGACCAACGATTGTTTGGATTCTTGAACATAAATAACACGAATCATCTCTTGTAACTTCACCAATGAAATTCGGCCTACAAGAAATCGAATCATTTTTCGAAAAATAATTTCGACCACACGAGTGAAGATGGCGGCATCTTGCAGATGTGATCCTAAGTTGTTTGACATGCTTGCGCTCCATTTCTGTTCTGACATTCCCTTGTTTGTCAGTTAACTTTTGGCACTGGTTTTTTTTGACACGACAAAAAGGTGGAGCCCGGGTCGCGTATTTCCGACCCGGGCTTCACCTCACCTTTACACATTTGGATACTGTTCGCGCTTACCAGGCAATTACCGCCCCCTTCATTCTGCCTGGTAAATAATACCCTGATGTGTAATAAGTGCCCCCTTGCATTGACATTAATGTCATATATTGACATTAATGTCAATTATTATTTCAAAAAGTAACTTAATACCATGAAAAGTTCATATGAAAAGGCCAGCTCAAGACAGGTCTTGAGCAAACAGATGAAGCTTCTATTTTGAGCTCGGCCGGATCATAGCCCGTAATATGGTGATCAATATCCACAAGAACACCAACGGTAGAATACCGGCTTGCAGGATGAACACAACGCTGAGATTAATGAGGTGGTCAATGACATCTCCTGCCCTCTGCTTCATGTATTCAACACGCCGGCTGAAGTCCAGTGTCTGACGGGTGCTGTCGAGTACACGATCCAGCGTGTTCATTAATCCCGGTGCTTCATTACCTGTTTCGGGTGTGTTCGTCTGATTTGCCTGTTCCAGCTCTGCACCTGCGGTTTCTATGACCTGGGTGCTTTCCAGATAAGTCGGCTGTAGAAACAGTTCGAACAGAGCTTCGTTGGCAATGAGTGTGAGGGGAACTGCAAATCTCAGAAATATGACGATGACGAATACACGTAACAAAATGGGCTCTATTGATACCAGATAGCCGCTTTCTTTTTGCGCACGCCTGATCAGGGCGGCCAGCCACACAAGGCCACACAGCGCCACCAACAGTCTGACCACCCACCACTGGCCTATATCCAGCAGTACCTGTTGCACACCCAGTGAAATAGTTGCTCCCAGCATGATCCAGGAGAATCGTTCTATCAGGTCATTGACGGGGTCAAGTATCTGACCGGGTGTGAATGTCACACCAACACCTGCTGGTTGCAGTGCGACTTCCGTACCCTGCGCAGCCGATATCAGGCCATTGAGTGTTCGGGCCAGCGCAAATGTCACCAGGGAGCGCTTGAACAGGGCTTCATGATCGGCCTCAGCAATTCGATCAACCGATGTGACGGAAGACAAGATGATCAATAGGGCCAGCAGGCCGAGCAGGATCCACTGTCTCACGTTCAGGGCATGTCCAGCACGGTGGCCTTTTTCAGCAGTACGGGGTTGATGGGTACATCCTGTGCATCCAGTTGTTCGCTGTAACCCGTTGCCACTGCGGCAATCGCTTCAATTACCTCCTGCCCTGAGATTACTTCGCCAAAAACAGTATAGCCCCAGTTTCTTGAACTCGGGTCCAGTGATTCATTAGCTGCCAGGTTGACATAAAATTGGCTGGTCGCCGAGTGAGGGTCTTCATATCGAGCCATGGCCACTGACATGGGCATGTTTTTCAATCCATTACCCGATTCATTGATAATTGGGTCGAACAGATCACGTTCTTCAAAAACTTCACTGTAACCACCGGTTTGAACCACGAATCCCGGCATGACACGATGAAACAGAGTTCCGTCGTAGTGTCCACCCAGCACATACCGCAGGAAATTATTGGATGTCACGGGTGCGCGAAGCCGATTGAGTTCGATGACGAAATCACCCTTCGTAGTTGCTATTTTGACTGAAGGAAACATATTGTCCGGCAACACCTCTTCCGGGAAACACGCCGGCGCTGCATACAGCACTCCGGTTAGCAACCAGACAATCAGACCAGACAGTATCAGCCCGCTGAATTTCGATCTTGTTGAATACATTATCTTCCTCGCTATGAAATCGGCAATTTCAGGTTGAAGCGTTATGATACTGGCTTATGCCCAAAACATTCGTGTAACAATTGGTGCAGATATTTGACAGCACCCGCAAGGAGAACGTTCTGAACTACAAACATGCATTATCCGCAGATGAGTTGAGATGGCGAATCAATGAAGATGAGCTTGGTTTCAAATCAACTGCTGAAGTTGATCCCGCGGAAGGTGCAATAGGTCAGGCCATCGCGCTGCAGGCAATGAAGTTTGGTGTAGAGAGAGCTGCTCCGGCGCAGAATATTTATGTGAGGGGATCCGGTGGCACAGGACGTCTTACCCTTGTCCAGTCACTGCTGGACGAAATCATGCCGAAGTTCAAAAGGCGACTGGACCGATGTTATGTTCACAATTTTCGACAGGCTGACCGGCCGACCCTGATAACGCTTGAGGCCGGCATGGGGCCGGATTTTCGCAAAAACATGAAGGAGTTGGCAGGCTTTATAGAACATCGGTTACAGGAAGTCCTCGGGAGTGAGCCCCTGGCTGCCAGATGGGAGCTTATTGCCAAAAGTACCCAGGAAGAAATCGCCGAAGTCATGACTGGAATCGAAGCAGGTGAAGCCGATGAAAACGGAGTCTGGCCGGAAAGCTCCGTTGTGGGAATTGCCCAACGACAGGCATCGGAATTCTGGCACAAATCCCACGGTACTCCATCATCACGCAATGACACCCGTTCAGATGATTGATGGATTCATAAAACCGGTGCGGTCCGCTTTTGTCACGATTTACATCAGCTTTGTGATGACACTGGCGGTTTACTCGGGGGTGGAACTGTTGCGTGGCATGCAGCCCTGGCTATCCTGGCTGGGTCTGTTGATCTGTGCTTCGGCACCTGCATTTTTTTTCATACGGATATTGATCTTCCCGGTAGCAAGAACGGCACGTCACCCGTTGGAAATCAGTGTTGTATGCGCATTGGGCCTGGTCATCACCATGGTCTATAACTGGCGCTTTGGTGATGCTGCGGGTGCGATTCATTTATGGGGTGGCGCCTGTCTGATTGGCTGGATGATTTATCTTCGCTGGTATTCCGTATTTCCAAACCGAAACAGTGAACACTTGTCTGAGGGACAGCTGTTGCCGGATTTTTGCCTGGAATCCCTGGAAGGCCAGGTGGTGACCTCCTCACAGTTTTCAGGTCACCCTCATGTTCTGGTTTTCTATCGCGGAAACTGGTGTCCCTTTTGCACCGCCCAGATTTCAGAGCTGGCCAGCCAGTATCAGGAACTCGCGGACATGGGTGTAGAAACCGTCCTGATCAGCTCTCAACCCCAAAGTCACAATCTGCGTCTTGCAGCGCGATTTGATGTGCCCATGACTTTTCTTCGTGATCCAGACAATAATGCGGCACGGCAATTGGGAATACTCGCTCCCTGGGGAACCCCGATGGGTCTGCAGTTACTGGGCTATTCGTCAGAGACCGCCCTGCCTACGGTAATCCTGATTGATGCGCAGGGACGGGTAGTCTGGAGTCACCAGACTGATAATTACCGACTCAGACCTGAGCCGGATACATTTATCAGGATTCTGAACGATAAGGGTCTTGATGATCTTCAATCGTCCTGATTTTTCTCCGGTGGAAGTTTGGGCAACCGTCCGGCCCGACGTAAAGCGTCGCGGATCACGTATTCAATCTGTGCATTAACACTACGCAACTCATCTTCAGACCAGCGACGCATGGCCTCCCAGGTCTCCTCTTCTACACGCAATGGAAATGCTTTTTTCTTGGCCATAATGTCTGTCTGATCCTGATATCAGGATCTTGTCGGGCTCAATAGAGACTTCCGGTGTTGAGAACAGGTTGGGCATTTTCCTCACCACACAACACCACCAGCAGATTACTCACCATATTGGCCTTCCGTTCTTCATCAAGATCAACGACATCCTGTTTTTTCAGTTCCACCAGGGCCATTTTCACCATACCCACCGCACCATCTACGATTTGCCTGCGGGCGGCAACAATGGCCTGGGCCTGTTGTCTCTTGAGCATGGCACCGGCGATCTCCTGCGCATCGGCCAGGTGACTGATTCTGGCCTCTATGGCTTTCACTCCGGCCTTGTCCAGACGGTCCTGAACTTCCGCGCAGAGTTTTTCTGCTATTACCTGTGGGTCGCTGCGCAGAGCTATCTCATCATCACCGTGAGCTTCATAGGGGTAGCTGGTTGCAAGGTTGCGAAGCGCCGCTTCGGATTGAATCTTCACAAAACTCTCGTAATCGTCAACCTCAAAAACCGCTTCTGCCGAATCAACCACTTTCCATACCACTACGGCCGCGATATCAATAGGGTTACCGGAACTGTCGTTGACCTTCAGAACTTCGCTTTCAAAATTTCGTATACGAAGTGACACCGGCTCTTTTGAATAGAACGGGTTGGCCCAGCGCAGTCCAGTCTGACGAACACTACCGACGTAGGTACCGAACAATTGCAAGACTTTCGCCTGGTTTGGGTGAACCATGAAGAACCCTCTGTAACAAATGAGCACCACCACGGATGAAAGCGCATAGATAATGGCTGGAATGACTTCTTCCATGCTTGCCGAACGTACAAACAACCAACCAAGAGTCAGGGTCAGTGCCGGCAAAACGACAAGGGCCAAGTATCCTGATGAAACATTGCGGGTATTTTCCTGAATCATGTTTTTTCTCCTATTGATATCATTATCATATCATTTTGTATCATTTTTTTCAATCACAATCCAGCCACTCACAAAAATTTCATGAGGTTTACTTGGTGCATTTTCCATGCTTGCGGTTATAATTTGATGGGCTATGAAATCGGAGAACATCATGCGCCGCATTCTTTTGACTTTTTTGCTGATTTTACCGTTGAACACACTTGCCGATGGCGGGCCATTGTTCATGAAAGATATGCTCGGTGATCGTGAATTCTACGAGCCCTGGGGTATTGGATTTGATTTCTACACCATGGATCAGCAGTACGAAATCAAGGATTTGAATTTCAATCTGCCCGGTGTTTCCATTCCTGATGCTTCACTGCTTGATGTACAGAATGAACTTCAGCATTTCGATATCAAACTCGACGTCTGGCTGACACCGTTTCTCAATGTTTTTGGCCTGCTGGGTCGCGTGGATGCAGAAACTGTTGTGGATCTGAGTAGCGTACCGGTAGTTGGTTTACCCATTCCGCTGGGAAAGTTGCCTGTCGACTATGATGGCACGGTGTATGGCGCTGGCCTGACCCTCGCCTATGGGGGCGAGCGCTGGTTTACTTCCCTCACCACCACATGGACTGACACTGATCTGAGTGGTGACTTCAAGTCCTCTGTAAGAAGCTTTACTGCCCAACCGCGAATCGGCCTTATTGCAAACAAGTGGCAATTTTGGGTAGGTGGTATGTACCTGGATACGGATGAAAAACACGTTGGCACAATAGAATTACCCTTTTTGGGTCCGGTGCCTTTCGAAGTGGAACTTGAGGGCGCGGATAAATGGAACACCGCCGTTGGTGCCGGCTATGTCTTCAGCCCCAAGGTTACGCTTTACTTCGAAGTCGGCTTTGGCAAACGAGATCACACCCTTTTCAACTTTACCTACAGGTTCTAAGTGCGCTCGCTGATAGCAGCGAGCCTGATTCTCATACTCCTGTCTGCTACTGATTGCCGGGCATACGAAACTGATCAGTTTAGCAATCGTCTTGAATTCATCGAGGATTCAACCCATCTGCTCGATGGGAAAGTGAACCAGACCATAACGGACATCGCAGCCAAGTGGAAAGGTCCACGGGATGACTGGAAGTTCGTAGATGCGGTGTTTCGTAGCATCGGCGGTTATCATTGGGTGGATAAAATTGAGCGCTGGGCGATGGAGTCACCGGAAGTAGAGAAATTGCAGCCGACACGCCGTCAATCCATCTACCAGGGTCATCCTTTCTGGGCAACACGTGTTGCCGGGGTATTCGGTGTTGGTCCCACCATCAAGGTGAACAACCAGTTGATCGGCTCAGATAAACTGGGGCACTTCCTGTCCCAGGGCAGAAAATTTTATCGTCGCTATCTGCAAAGCCTGGATGAAGAACAAGCCGCCGAGCATTCTGCATATACGGAACGGGCGATTTTTGGTCAAATGACCACCGGCGTCTACTCAAATGCCGATCTTGTGGCTAATTACGAAGGATACGTTTTTTATCGCAGCCTGTTTGAAGACAATATCGTCCATGGAAAGCCTGCGATACTTGCATGGCGTGATGATCAGTGGGTGGTACAAAGACCATTTACCTGGGCGGACCATGTAAATGAATACTGGGATGAAGCCTTGAACATCAATCACTACGACCGAATTCTATACCCTCACATGAAAACCCGGTTTGAAAAGTTCTGCCCCGACTACATTGCTGCACCTGAAAAATTCACCATTGTAAATGAAGAAGAGCTGCAGTCACGCTATACCCATCTGCAGCTACGTGATACTTCTGAGCTGAGACTTGCCCAGATCTGCGTTACTGACCCACAACAGGGTCTCAAGGAGGTGGAGGTGCAGAAACACTGAACTGTACCTGGTCCATGGCGTTTTCGAGTATCAATACCCGTGGGAAGTCCTTTTGTAGGTATTCCTTAACTTCCACCATTTCTCCGGGAGGTATGTGTACCGCAATCTTGTGTGGTGCATTCAAAAAACGATTCACCATTTCTCCACCGGGCCCGGGTTGAAAATACCAGAATGGGATCAGGGCAATGTCAATGTTCATCCTGTCTACCCCAGCACGCGAGAAATCAGCGGCATCCATGGCGGCATCACCCAGGTGTAATACCCGCAATCCCCCTATTTCTACCAGGTGGCCAAAATTCTGCAGGCTGGCGTATTTTCCCTTTCCGTGGCTAAGCAGGAATGCTGTTACCTTGATATCACCGATTTGCAGAACTTCCGGCTGATCGTATTTTGGATCAAGTATGCGAACTTGTTTGCTGGTAGTTACATGCTGGCGACACCGTTCCCGCATCAGTGCCAGCACCTGTAATGAGGAAGCAAAAAGTGTTTCCTTGCTCGTCTTTACAAATTGGCAGGCGTATTTTGGCTGATTATGGTCGTGATGTTGATGACTCGCCAGGGCCAGTTGTATTCCGGAGAAAGGCCCCGAAGCTGAGTTGAACAGGCCTGAATACTCGGTCGGCAACCCACCATAGACAGAATAGCTGTCAACAACCAGTCCATCTATCATCACTCGTGCAGATCCGCCGTCGGAAAGTATCACACCTTCGTTGGCCAACTGTGTCACGGTAACGTCAGCCTTGGCTGAAAGGCCGAATACACCTGCAAAGACCGCAATGCCTGCAATCAGGCTAACGCGCATCTGGACGTTTAACTGCATATCGCACAACTCCCTGTTCTGAACCCATCCCGGTGTATTCAAAGCCGTTCTTCTTCATTACACGTATGGACTGTTGTAAGTGCGGTAAAGTTTCAGCGCTGACTTCAGCAACACTCTGATGACTGAAAGCCCAGGTCAGCAACCGCTCAACTGCCTCGCTTGCGTAACCCTGATTGCGAAACTGGGTTAACACTGAATAACTGATTTCTATGGAACCGCGGGTGTCGGGTCTGCCTTTGAATCCGCAGATCCCCACAAGCTCACGATCCTTCGGCTGACCATGGACAAGGTACCAGAACGACCACCCCTGTTCTGAAGGATCCGCAAGTTGACGCAAAGCATATTTCATCGACCGCAGTTCATAAAGCTCCGGTGGCCAATTCTCAGGCAACCGAGCTGAAAGCATTTCCTGCAGGGCGGCAGCACTTTCCAAATCCGCTGAAATCAATTCAGATGTAGCGGCGACCAGGGTCATGCGCCTGGATTCAACCGTCCGCAAAGTGCTTCGAGCCGGGGGCTTCCTGTTGCTGCGTCCGCGTTTTTTTCTCCATCCCATCTGATAAGAACCCATTAAGAGGTGGTTTTGTAGCCATCTATTAAACCCATCCAGCAGGTTTCGAGCTCCCCTGCCCGCCTGGCTGGCCAGAGCTTGACCAGGGAACGATGCAAGCGATCCAGATTGGATTTGAATGACCGATTGGCACCAGGGCGGATATGTGCACGATCAAAATCTATCAGGTATACACCTTCATCCTCATTGGAGCCGTAGGCGGGAGCAGGGAAACGAGACTCGTTCATCATGATATTCCTGGCATTAAGATCAGGATGTATCACCCCGGCATCATGAAAACGCCGGATACACCTGCCTATGGCAAGCCAGTCGGTACCCTGGTTTGAATTATTTTCCAACAGATCAGCCAATACTTTTGCGTGTGTAATACGATGCGTAATGAGAACTGCCGAGTAGCTTATACCGTTACGCTGACATAAGCCTGCAAAAGGCCTGGGTACCGGCAGACCCATTTCCAGCATTCTCTCAAGAATACGAACTTCCGCAAAAGGCCGGCTACGCTCAACTCCTGTGTATATATACTGGTCACGGCTGATATGTGCTGCCCAGCCACCTCTCAGATAGGATCGAAGAACCAGTGGTCCAAAATCGGTATCCAGCAGCAGGGCGTTACCTCTGCCGAGTGCCGTTTCAACTATCGCCTCTTTTTTATCCCAGTAGATCGGATCAAACAGCTCGGGTTCGGGCTGCTCGACACAATCTGCATCATATACAATGGCCCCCAAAGCGATTTGTTGTGATTTTAAGTTCATTGAGCCATACCCGAGCACATTGTGAGGTTGCTCCAGCCCAGCGTCAAACCGGAGATTCAATGCCGACCCACCAACAACAAGCAAAGTCGATCTGCATTCTGCGTCTTTCCGCATTGGGTGATGCAACTCATGTGCTTCCCGTAATCCGAACCATACAGGATCAATGGCCCGATACCCATATAAGCTGGATCGTCGGTGTGTTGGAGCACAAACTCATCGGTCAGCTGGATGGTGTCGAATTTATCGTCTTTGACAAACGTGGTGGCTGGCCGGCCATCAGGAAATTACAAAAAGAACTTCGCGTCCGGTCATTCGATGTATTGCTACAAATGCAGGTGGCAGCCAGGGCCAATCTGCTCAGCCGGCTGGTCAAAGCACCTGTTCGAATTGGTTGGGACAGAGCGCGATCAAGAGATTTTCATCATTTTTTCGTCAACCAATCGGTGTTAAGACCCAGGGCTCGTGGGAATTCCAGGAAACCTTGCACCTGGTGCTGGAACGGAACGGCTGCTACCGATTGGTTGACGAAAAAATGATGAAAATCTCTTGATCGCCCCCTGCCCCACCCAATCCAACCCGCGCCTTGCAC
>PVMS01115992.1_pt1 | contig 13647 bp, 10 predicted proteins | sample 1853461 | NCBI WGS metagenome assembly PVMS01 (sample SAMN08582032, study PRJNA380276) | Marine sediment metagenome, whole genome shotgun sequencing project. | isolation source: ocean sediment barecode stripped | collected 2017 | reverse complement strand
TTTATCTTTAAATTTACCTCCAAACTCACTGGTTATGGTACTGCTGTCTATATCTCTGATTCCTCTGGAGTTGACACATAAATGTTTAGCATCGATTATGCATGCTACATCTTTAGTTTTGAGAATATTTTGCAATTCTTCAACAATTTGAATAGTTAATCTCTCCTGAACTTGTGGACGTTTAGCGAAATAATCAACAACACGATTCATTTTTGATAATCCAACAACTGTTCCATTAGAAATATAGGCTACATGTGCCTTACCCACAATTGGCAGTAAATGATGTTCACAGGTTGAATAAACAGTTATGTTTTTTTCAACGAGCATTTCACCATATTTATATTTATTTTCAAAAGTTGATGCTTTCGGTTTTTTATTGGGATCAAGACCACCAAAAAGTTCCTTCACAAACATTTTAGCTACACGATTTGGTGTACCATTTAAACTATCGTCAGATAGGTCTAAACCAAGTGTTTCCAAAATGTGTCTTATATCATCCTTAATGATGTCAATTTTTTCCTCTTTTGTAAGTTTAAATGCATCGTTTCTTATAGGCGTATCAGCAGAGGTTCCAAAATGCTCATCTCCTATAGAATCAAGGTCTTGAGAATTATTTTCTAATTTCATTTTTATAATTTAAAAGTGCATTATTCAAGGCACAAAGATAGACATTTAATAATTTTGAATATGAAGTAGGACTTTTTTAATTTGAGCTGTTATATACCTAGGATGGTGAAAGTTTTAATTTCATCGATTAAAATCTTTGATTTCCTAAAATTTCACTAAATTTCATGTTCTAAATCAATTAAAAAGCAATGAAATTGAGACCTCCACATATTGTGGCGTTACTATTTTTTTTACTTTCTATAAATATAAGCGCTCAAACAAATAATCAAAGGGAACCACTACCTCTTGTTAAATATAACCAAAATGTTAATGCTGCACTTAGTAGTATTGAACGACATCAATTGGAGGAAGTTTATGGTGACAAACTCCAGGAGTACGTTTTGAGTCGACCAAATCATTTAAAGGCCATAAAAAATATATTAAGAAATAGAGTTGAAATTCTTGAATTTTCCAACATACAGGATCAAAAGGAATGCACTTTGTTATCTGAGGTGTCCTTGTTCAATTATTATACTCCTGCTTTAAAAAGAGATCAGATTTTTAACAAGTCCTCATTTAATCCACTTAAATATAATTTTAGCTTTTATTCAAGAGGTGCTTTTATGTACAGAGTTGATAACACCAATTATTTTATACTTATCAAATCTCAACATGAACAATAAACATTTGCAATGAAAAAAATAATTGTATTCATAACTTTAATAACTTCACTTTCTGTTTTCCCTCAGGATTTTTTGATGCAAAATGGTACGGTAAATACATGTAGCGGAACCTTTTATGATTCCGGTGGTGCTGCAGGGAATTATTCGGATAATGAGTCCTTCATTTTTACGATCTGCCCTGACACTGCAGGACAATTAATACAGCTTAATTTTACGGCATGGAATACACAGTTAAACGCCGATGTAATGGCGATTTATAATGGTCCGGATACGGCTTCACCCTTATTTGGATTGTTTTCAGGGGCTGGAGGAAGCCCTGTTTTTGCTGCTGCTACGGCAACCGCAAATCCTGGTGGATGTCTAACCATTGAATTTACAAGTGATGCGGCTGCAACAACAATTGGCTGGGCGGCAACTATTTCTTGTTTTGAACCTTGCCAAACTATCATTTCGCAAATTGATAGTGCAACACCTGCACCAAACGCCGACGGTTACATACGAGTTTGTACAAACGAGCAAATCATGCTTGAAGGAAGTGGTCAGTTTTCTCTTGATGGCACTGGAGCAACTTATGAATGGGATTTAGGTGATGGCAATACGATCCCTGGCCAAACAGCAACCTTTTCTTATCCAAATCCTGGTGTATACTTAGTGAATTTGAATATTACAGATACCAATCCTATGGGATGTACGAATACCAACCTGGTCAACCAGGTTGTTCAAGTGGTAACCAGACCAGATTTTACAGGGACTGAAGCAGACGATGATACCCTTTGTTTTGACAATAATACAACTGATATAACAGGTGTTGCAACTGCTGTAGAATTTATAGACGATTGTACACCACCGGTAAGTGGAACAACGTTTCTACCTGATGGTTCAGGTGCATCCTATACAACGTGCATCACAGTTGATTGTTATGATTCCAGTCAGACTCTGGATGATATTAACCAACTCATTGAAATTTGTCTAAATATGGAACACTCCTACTTGGGAGATCTTGATATTTTTATTACAAGTCCCAGCGGACAGCAAGTCACTTTAAAAAGTTTTGCTGCTGGAGGTGCAGGAACTTACCTTGGTGGGGCAAATGATGATAACTCGAACACGCCTGGTGTTGGTGCTGATTATTGTTTTGCTATGTCTGGTGCTGTTACCCTCGTTAATGGGCCAACAGTAATTGCTGGAAGTAATCCACCTGGAAATTCTATTGCACCTGGAACTTATTTACCGGAGGAATCATTTGCAACATTACTCGGAAGTCCATTGAACGGCGATTGGTGTATTGAGGTTATTGATAACTTAGCCATTGACAATGGATACATTTTTTCTTGGGGAATGAATTTTGATCCTGCTCTTCAACCACCTGAATTATCATTCACTCCGGTTATTACTTCAGAATCTTGGGATCCTGATCCTTCAATAATAAATACAGTTGGCAATACAATTACAGTTCAACCACTAACGGCGGGAATATATTGCTATACTTACCGGGTTACTGATGATTTTGGTTGTGAGCATACCGAAGAGGTCTGTATAGAATTGTACCCGGAAGTTATAAATGACCCACCAATTAATCTTGTTGTTTGTGATGGTGGTTCACCACCATACATTTATGATTTAACTCAAAACGAAAGTGTTGTTCTTGCTTCAAATCCCCTGGCAGCAGATTTTGTAGTTACATTTTACGAAACACAAGTGGATGCAGATAATGACACTAATGTCATTGGAACGCCAGGTTCTTATTCGGGTACCGATGGACAAATAATATACGTGAGGATCGAATATTTAGCAACTGATTGCTATGATACATCAAACTTTACGTTAAACATCTCAGGGCTACCAGTAATTAATGCTGCTCCTGATCTGGAAGAATGTGATGATGTAAATAATGATGGATTTGCAGATTTTGATCTTACAATTCAAGATCTCGGTATTTTAGGAGCACAGTTACCGGCAGATTTCGTTGTAAACTACTATGTGTCTTTTGCCGATGCCGATGCCGGAACAAATGCCTTAGTAAGTCCATATACAAATATTGTTAGCCCACAACCCGTTTATGTAAGGGTTGAAAGTTCCGGAAATTCTAATTGTTATATAGCATCAGTAAATCCTGTTTTTGAATTGATAGTAAATCCTCAGGCTTTAGCAACCCAGCCTAATGATATGGTTGTTTGTGATGACATTAGTAATGATGGGATTGCACAATTTGATCTTGATAGCCAAACAGCTACTATACTTGGGACACAACTTCCAGCAGATTACATTTTGACCTATCATGAATCACAGGCCGATGCTGATGCAGGAATTAATGCACTTGTAAGTCCTTATTCAAATATAAGTAATCCACAAACCATTTTTGTGAGAGTTCAAGAAATTGCGAATCCTGTTTGTTTTGGTACTACTTCCTTTGAATTAGTAGTAAATGTTGTTCCAGTGCTTGTTCCGCCAACACCACTGGAGTTATGTGATGATGCCGTAGCAGATGGATTTATCTTAATAGATTTAAGTGTTAAGGATGATGAGATAGGTGGTGGGAATCCAAATTATGCTATTACATATTATTTAACTCAGGTTGATGCTGATACGGCCTTGAATCAATTGGCGGTACCTTACACCAATATTTCAAATCCACAAACCATTTATGCCAGAGGCCAGGATATCAATACCGGTTGTTATTCAACGACAACCTTAACCTTAAACATATTACCAAACCCAGCACCAAATTTAGATACATCAGATATAGAACTTTGTGATGATGTCAATACAGGAGATATGTCAGAGGTATTTGATCTAACGCTTAATGAGGTTTATATAATCAACGGGGAATTAGGAGTAAGTGCAACCTATCATGAGAGTTTGCAAGATGCCGAAAATGGACTGAATGCCATAGTAAATCCTACACTATATACCAATACAGGAACTCCACAAAAAATTAATGTAAGAGTCACTAATGATGTTACCGGATGTTATACACTGGTGGATTTCAACATAATTGTAAATCCATTACCTGATGTTGTAGCTGTAACGAACTTTTTGGTTTGTGAATTGAATACAGATGGTTTTTGGGATTTTGATTTAGAAAGTAAGACCGAAGAAATACTCAATGGCCAGGATCCATTGCTATTTGTAGTCACATATCATGAGTTGTTATTTGATGCACAGTCAGGTATCAATGCATTGGTTAGCCCATATACCAATATTAGTAATCCTCAGCAGATCTTTGTTAATATCACTAATATAGTCACAGGCTGTGATATAGCCACGGTAAGTTTTAATATAGAGGTCCAGGAAGCAGCAGAGGCCAATAGTGATGGAGTTCCCATACTATATGTATTGTGTGACGATAATATGGAGACGGATGACGATCCAACGAATGACAGTGTACAGTTCGATCTAAGTACTCAAAATGCAGATATTTTAGATGGTCAAGATCCTTTGATATACACTGTAAGTTATTACGCAACATTAGAAGATGCTGATTTAGGTGTTAACCAATTACCAACTCTATATGAAAATATAGTTAATCCACAAGTTATTTATACTCGAGTAGACAATGGTACCACAATAGATTCGATATGTTATGCAGTAACATCATTAACACTGGAGGTGTATCCATTACCTGTATTTGATCTGGAAGACGAATATATTTTGTGTGTAGATACCAATGGTACCGAGGTAATTGATCCTCCAGTATTAGACACAGACTTATCAGAAGTTGATTATAGTTTTGTATGGAGTTTAAATGGCATAGATATAGCAGGAGCGACCGGATCAAGTTTCATTCCAATCGAGGGTGGAAATTATAGTGTAATAGTAAACGATAATATAACAGGTTGTCAAAACACAGATACAACTGTAGTGATTGAGAGTTCACCACCCATAGTTACAGCGGTAATAACTACACAAGCCTTTGCCGATAATCATGTTATTCAGGCGACTGCTACAGGTCCGGGAGTTTATGAATTTAGTTTAGATGATGGGCCGTGGCAGGAGAGTGGGACATTTACTAATGTATCGGCAGGAGAGCATGTGGTCAAGGCACGCGACTTAAACGGTTGTGGGATAGGAATAGCCACTGTGATAGTGATAGACTATCCGTTATACTTTACACCCAATGGAGATGGCTACCACGACACCTGGAATATTGTAGGAATCGCAAGATTACAAAGCGCAAAAATTTTTATATTCGACAGATATGGCAAGTTATTGAAACAACTGAGTCCATCATCAATAGGATGGAATGGCACTTATAATGGTGAGAAATTACCATCGAGTGATTATTGGTTTACAATAGAATATATTGAACCAAGTGATACAATGAAAAAACAGTTTAGAGCCCATTTTGCCTTAAAAAGATAATTAAGAGAATAAAAAAAACCTAAAGATAATTCTTCAGGTTTTTATTAATACATATTTTCTACAAGCTAAAACTAAGCGACAGTGTAATATCAGAATTATTAGTATCTATTTTGGCCGCATCCGTCAAACCAATATTATATAATTGATGATTTATAGTTCTTTCAGAATTTTCATAAGCCAGATCCAATTTAGTATTGCCAAAACTATAGCCAAATCCTAAAGAAAATCCTGTTAAGTCACCATAAAAATTTTCATCTTCGTATGGACTATCCTCCATTTTATACCCACCTCTAAAACTAAATTGGTTATGTCTTATTTCTCCTCCTAATCTATAAGTATTGGCTACTTTGAGATTGGAACTTATAATATTATTTTGAGATGAGAAATGTGAATCTGATTCTGGTTTAAACTTTGTATTTCCATAATCTTTTCGGGAATAATCAAAACTCAATAAACCTATTTTATCAAAAATAAGAGCTAAACTCACGGTCAATTTAGCCGGAGTTTGCAACTTGTAATCTGGAAAAACATTGAGAACTTGAGGGTCTAAAACTTGGGTTATATTACCTCCATCATCCCTTACAGTAGCTAGAAATTGTGTAGTCTCCTCGCTTATTGTATACCAGGTTGGAGAATCATAAGTTAGTCCAACACGAACCATCTCATTTAATTTGGCAATTCCTCCGAGCTGGAAAGAAAATCCTGTACCATTTGTTCTCAAATTATTTTCAAAATCAACTTCTGTAACGAGAGAACCTGTATTTGTGTTGCCTTCAAAAAGAAAAGTGGAGCTACGGTAATTTATAAAATGAGAATTAAGATTAATTCCTAAATAAAGATTGTTTTCATGCTGAATTGCAGCATTAAAAGAAAATTTTCCATTATACCCAGTTGAAACATATGAATACTCTTGATTGAAGGTTCCCGGGGCAATATTCGAAAAATATATAGTATTAGCGTCATCATCAATTTCTGGTTCTAAAATGTAGGATTCAAATCCGAGAAAAGCCTGTTGATGGGGATACCCAAATGAGGCTCCAATCTCACCATAGGCATCTGTAATACTTTCATCTACAAAAGCTGAAATTTGATCCAGGCGTTTTCCCTGTGCATTCGCTAAAAAATAACTATCAATAGAATTTGTATTTGTACCAGAAGCAAAAAAAGAATTATCATAATTAGCAGTTTGCTCATATGCCAATCCTAAAACAAACTTATTCCAAGAGGAATTAGAATTGATATTATTAAAAACAAAAGCTCCTCCTCCTTGATTAAGATCGAAATTAGAATCAGAAGCTAAATTTGTATTACCAAAATATTCAGTTGAATTTTCGCGATCGTTATTAGTTAAAGAAATTGAGGCATGACTTCTTTCAAATATTGCAGATCCCGCCGGATTTATACTAACTGCCGACATATCTCCGCCTAAGGCTCCAAAAGCCCCACTCATGGCCCTAAATCTAGCGGTTCCTTTTACTTCATCGGTTGAATATCTTATGGCGTCTGTTATGTCCTGTGCAAAAATTGTAGGCATAGCAATGGCACTTATGAATAGTAATATTAACTTTTTCATATTAAAAAATTTTATTTTATTTTGAAATTAATTACTGTCTACCACCTCGTTTTGATGAGCCAGATCTGCCTGATGATCTCGTTCCTGAACTACGTCGAGATGAAGATGGTCTTGAGAAACTCGATGATCGATTACTACTTGAACTACTTCTTCTAAAAGATGAATTATTATTTCGTTTTTTAGTTGTCGGTCTTGATCTAGATGTACTCGTTGGACGTGTTTTAGTATGTCCTCTAGGTTTTGCATTACTGTTAGGACGTGTTGTATTTGGTCTACCTCTAACCGTGGTCTTAGGTCTGCCTTTATACGTAGTATTAGGTCTGCTTCTATAATTAGTATTAGGCCTTGCTCGTGAACTGGTGTTTCGACGTACTGCAGTATTAGTACCTCTACGAACTGAAGTATTAACTGAACTTCGTCTACTTAGGCTTGCAAGATCTGAATTTGAATAACCAGGATTTCTTCTCGCAGCATTATAAGCTATAGCTCTACTACCATAATATCCGTAATATGAATTCCCATAATAACTACCATATCCATATGGACTGTAATAATGGTATCCACCATACCACCAAGGTCTAAAAGCATAGTAATAAGATCCATAATATGGTGGGCACCAAAACGGATTAAAGTAACCATACCCATATCCATATCCATAACCATATCCGTAACCATAATAAGATCTATTCCACCAAATACTATTATATAAATGGCCGCCATATATTTCGACGGTTACATTATCATTATGATCCTGACCCCACCCGGCATATTCATTATCATAGTTTAAGCTATCATTTTCTTCTTGGTAATTACCTTCATAGGAGTCAATATCAGTAAAAATCACATCATCTTGAGAAACATTAGCATATTGATGTGTTTTTTCTTTAAAGTAATTTTTATAGTACCCGGAGTCTTCTGAATTATTATCATTTGACGTTGACTGTTCTGTGTATTCAACTTGTTTACCAGATTTACCATAAATGGCATCATCTTCATATCCAGCATACTGATATGAGCCGCAAGATGCGAATAACAATGCTAAACTGAATACCCCTAAGAGAGGCATTTTCGATTGAATGTAGTTATTTGATTGCATATCTCTATTAAATTAATTGTTGAACATAACAAAAATAGTTAGTTTTGTCGAACTATTTTTATATTTAACATAGTCACAATATTTGTGCCAAATTACGATATATGAGTAAAAATCTTACAAGTAGAAGCGAAGATTATTCAAAATGGTATAATGAACTTGTTGTAAAAGCTGATTTAGCTGAGAATTCGGCTGTTAGAGGTTGTATGGTAATCAAACCATATGGCTTTGCTATTTGGGAAAAAATGCAGGCTGAATTGGATCGAATGTTTAAAGAAACAGGGCATCAAAATGCTTATTTTCCACTGTTTATACCTAAAAGTTTGTTTGAAGCTGAAGAAAAGAATGCAGAGGGATTTGCAAAAGAATGCGCAGTTGTTACACATTACAGGCTTCAAAATGATCCGGATAATGAAGGAAAGCTTCGTGTTGATCCAGAATCTAAATTGGAAGAGGAGTTAATTATTAGACCTACTAGCGAAGCTATTATTTGGAATACATACAAAGGATGGATTCAATCGTATAGAGATTTACCAATTCTTATCAATCAATGGGCAAATGTTGTACGTTGGGAAATGCGTACACGATTATTTTTGCGAACTACTGAATTTTTATGGCAAGAGGGTCATACAGCTCATGAAACACGAGATGAAGCCATGAATGAGGCCGAGTTAATGAACAATGTTTATGCTGAATTTGCTGAAAACTTTATGGCTATGCCTGTTATTAAAGGTGTTAAAACCGAAAGCGAACGATTTGCAGGAGCCGAAGAAACGTTCTGTATAGAAGGGCTAATGCAAGATGGAAAGGCTTTACAAGCCGGGACATCACATTTTTTAGGACAAAATTTCGCGAAAGCATTTGATGTGAAATTTACCAATAAAGAAGGTCAATTAGACTATGTATGGGCAACATCTTGGGGTGTTTCAACACGATTAATGGGAGCCTTAATAATGACGCATAGTGATGATAAAGGATTAATTTTACCGCCTCATTTGGCTCCATATCATGTTGTCATTGTTCCTATTCATAAAACCGATGAGCAGTTAGAACAAATTGACGTTATAGCACATAACTTAATTTCGCAATTAAAAGAGAAAGGGATTACAGCTAAATATGATAATAGAACGACACATAGACCAGGCGCTAAATTTGCACAATATGAATTACAAGGTGTACCAATGCGAATAGCAATTGGCCCTAAAGATTTAGAGAATGGAACCGTGGAGTTGGCAAGAAGAGACATCTTAACAAAAGAAGTTTTAGGAGTAGTTGATTTAATCCCAAAAATTGAAGGATTAATGACTGAAATTCAAGATAGCCTTTTTCAAAAGGCTTTAGATTTTAGAGATTCTCATATTACCAAAGTTGAATCTTTTGATGAATTTAAAAGTGTACTTGAGGAAAAGACAGGGTTTATTTCAGCACATTGGGATGGTTCTTCCGAAACTGAACATAAAATAAAGGAAATTACCAAAGCTACAATACGCCTTATTCCAATTTATGAAGATAAAAAGGAGGGGAAATGTGTGTATTCCGGTAATCCTTCAAAACGGCGTGTACTCTTTGCAAAAGCATACTAATTAAGTTTTTTTAAAAAAATTCATATAGTAGTTGCACCATTTAAAAATAGTTGTATTTTTGCATCCGCAACGGAAACATTGTACGTTTTTTGAAAATTAATGCAAGATTGAAATTTAACTTTTTAATTTGCACTTTCAGAATAAATTGGCCCGTTCGTCTATCGGCTAGGACGCCAGGTTTTCATCCTGGTAAGAGGGGTTCGATTCCCCTACGGGCTACAACAATTAATAAGAAAAGAAATGGCAAATCATAAGTCAGCTTTAAAAAGAATTCGAAGTAACGAAGCTAAACGCTTAACAAACAAGTATCAACATAAGACAACACGTAGCGCAATTAAAAAATTACGTGAGACGGACAAAAAGAAAGATGCCGACAAATTGTTCCCTGAAGTCGTATCAATGATCGATAAATTAGCAAAACGTAATATCATACATGCTAACAAAGCCGCTAACTTAAAGTCAGGTTTAGCTAAGCATGTAGCTTCTTTGTAGTTACTTAAAGTTTATAAATATAAAAACCTCTCATTATATAATGAGAGGTTTTTTTTGTTGTTAATCCAAAAAAAACTCCCCAGTAAATTGAGGAGTTTCAATTTTTTATATGTCTTAGTTTAAACTTTTAACTATTCATAGAAATTAAGAACTCTTCATTATTTAGTGTTTGCTTAAAGCGATCATTAATAAATTCCATCGCTTCAACAGGATTCATATCAGCAAGATACTTGCGCATAACCCACATTCTTTGAATCGTATTTTCATCTAGTAATAGATCATCGCGCCTTGTACTTGATGATGTAAGGTCAATAGCAGGGAAAATTCTTCGATTAGATATTTTTCTATCTAACAATAGTTCCATATTACCAGTTCCTTTAAATTCTTCAAAGATCACTTCATCCATTTTAGAACCTGTTTCGGTTAAGGCGGTCGCAATAATGGTTAAAGAACCACCATTTTCAATATTACGAGCTGCACCAAAGAAGCGTTTTGGTTTATGTAATGCATTGGCATCAACACCACCACTTAAAATTTTACCGGAAGCCGGTTGTACTGTATTATAAGCTCTTGCTAAACGCGTTATAGAATCTAATAAGATTACTACGTCATGACCACATTCAACCAATCGTTTAGCTTTTTCTAAAACAATATTAGCAATTTTAACATGCTCATGAGCTTCTTTATCAAATGTAGAAGCAATAACTTCTCCATTAACATTTCGTTGCATATCTGTAACTTCTTCAGGACGTTCATCAATAAGTAAAATCATTTGATAAACTTCTGGATGGTTGGCTGCAATAGCATTTGCTACATCCTTAAGAAGCATGGTTTTACCGGTTTTTGGCTGAGAAACGATCATACCGCGTTGTCCTTTACCAATAGGGGAAAACAAATCCATAATACGTGTTGAAATTGTACTTTGCTTTTCGGCAAGAGTAAATTTTTCCTCTGGGAAAAGTGGCGTCAAATGTTCAAAAGATACACGATCTCTTACAATTTGAGGACTCAAACCGTTAATAAAATTCACCTTTATTAAAGGAAAATATTTTTCACCTTCCTTTGGAGGTCTAACATTTCCTGCAACAGTATCTCCGGTTTTTAAACCAAATAATCTAATTTGGGATTGGGACACATAGATATCATCAGGAGACGACAAGTAATTATAATCCGATGAACGCAAGAAACCATAACCATCGGTCATAATATCTAAAACACCTTCACTTTCTATAATGGCGTCAAATTCAAAATCTGGCTCTCGATAACGATTTCTACTGTCTTTGTTTCCGTTATTATCTTGTTTTCTATTATCCTGGCTTTGATACTCCTTTTTAGCTGGGCGGTTTTTGTTCTGATCACGATTCTTGCTACCTTGAACCTTCGATTCATTTTGCAAACGTGAGTTAGGCTGGCGATCACTTTTGTTTTCATTAGGCTGACGTTCGTTTTTATTTTGCTTGTTAGGTTGACGTTCGCTTTGATTATGATCCTTTTGATGTCGCGCTTGATTTTTCTGTTTATTATCTTCGGTAGCAGGACTATGAACATCTTCCTTTTTCTTTAAATCAATCGTTTTCTGACTTTTTCTATCATTATGTTTTTGTCCGCGTTCTCTATACTGTTTTTCAGGTTCACCACCTTCTTTTCTAGGCTCAATTACCATAGGAGTGGTAGCCTGTTGATCTAAGATTTGATAACAAGATCTATTTTTTTAAGCGAGCGATATTTTGAGATTTTGAGCTGCTTTGCTATTTCCTGTAATTCAGGAAGCTTTTTTTCTTTTAATTGTGAAATTTCAAACATTGTTGAATGAATAGGTTATTTATTAAATTTAAATTATTCCGGACTTACCAAATGTGGAATTCGTGGAAAATTTGAATTGTCTTTTAAGAAGATTAACAAAGCCGAGGTATTAATTATATTGCTTTGATAATGCAATTATACGATTTTATTTTTAATAATTAATATTTGTAATCAAAAAGAAACTATTATTTTTGTGCCTCTGTAATAATGATACAACGTATTCAAACTATATATCTTTTAATTTCTGCAGGTATTTCTGCGGGTTTGATTTTTGTTTTGCAATTATGGACAACAGCGTCTGAGGTTCAATTCTTTGCTAAAGATGACATACTTTATTTATGTTTATTCTTAGGATCTGCTGCTTTAGCGTTAATTTCAATTTTTATGTATAAAAACAGGAAGTCACAGTTTATGTTGGGACGTCTTAACATCATATTAAACTTTATTTTACTAGGATTATTTGTGTATCGATCACTAAATTTATCTGGAGAAACTGATGTTTCAGAGAAAGGTATTGGGATTATTCTTCCAATTTTTTCTATCGTGTTTTTGGTTTTAGCCAATAAAGCCATTAAAAAGGATGAAGATCTCGTAAAATCTGTAGATCGACTTAGATAAACCTGTCATCTTAGTAGTATTAGTGCGTGAAAGCTCAAAGATTATTCTTTGAACTTTCTTTTATCTCTTAAATTCGATTACTTCTAAATTTTGAATGGATTTACCATTAATTTCAAATCGCAACATTGTTCGGGCAATATGAAATCCGTAATTACCTATAGCACCCGGATTCATGTGTAGCAGATTTAGTTTTTTCTCTGAGATGACCTTTAAAATATGTGAATGCCCTGATATGAAGAGATCAGGTGGATTTTGCTTTATTTCATCTCTTATTTTTATACTATAACGATTTGGATAACCACCAATATGTGTCATCCAAACATCAACTTCTTCACAAAAAAATCTATTATGTTCAGGAAATTCAACTCTTACTTTAGCACTATCAATATTGCCATATACAGCGCGGAGGGTTTTTATTTCCTTTATGCTATCAGTTACTTTTAGGTCGCCAATGTCGCCGGCATGCCACACCTCATCAACCAGTTTGACATATTTAAGGATGTCATCTCCAATGTAACTATGGGTATCAGAAAGGAGAAGGATTTTTGTCATATAATAATGTTAAGAGCAAGGATAAAGTTTCAAATCTAATTATCTTTGAATCTTAATTAACAAAAGTACCAAAAATAGCTTGAGATTTTTTATTGAATTGTCATACAATGGAAGGGCATATCATGGTTGGCAAAATCAACCTAATGCTATAACAGTTCAAGAAGTCATTGAAAAGGCTTTATCTACATTACTTAAGGAAGATGTTTCTATAGTAGGTGCAGGACGAACAGATACTGGAGTTCATGCTTTTCAAATGTTCGCCCATTTTAATTCAAACGATAT
>PVMS01071034.1_pt1 | contig 13649 bp, 10 predicted proteins | sample 1853461 | NCBI WGS metagenome assembly PVMS01 (sample SAMN08582032, study PRJNA380276) | Marine sediment metagenome, whole genome shotgun sequencing project. | isolation source: ocean sediment barecode stripped | collected 2017 | reverse complement strand
TAGTTTCCCCCTTGATCGCTTTGATGAAAAATCAAGTAGATTCATTGAGAGGAATTTCTGCCGATTATGGCATTGCTCATGTGCTGAATTCATCATTGAACAAAGGTGAAATCGCTAGAGTAAAAAGTGATATTGAAAATGGGGTCACAAAATTACTTTATGTCGCTCCTGAATCCTTAACAAAACAGGAGTATATTGATTTTTTTAAAAAACAAAAAATTTCTTTTTTTGCGATCGACGAAGCACATTGCATTTCTGAATGGGGACACGACTTTCGCCCTGATTACAGAAACCTTAAGAACATTATTAAAAGGATAGGCGATTTTCCTATAATTGGATTGACCGCCACGGCAACGGAGAAGGTGCAGGAAGATATACTGAAAAACTTAGGAATATCTCACGCTAAAACGTTTAAAGCTTCTTTTAATCGTGCCAATCTGTTTTATGAAGTAAGGCCTAAAACAAAAGACGTTGAGAAGGATATTATCAGGTTTGTTAGAAAATATGATGGTAAATCAGGCATTATTTATTGTTTAAGTAGAAAGAAAGTCGAAGAGGTTGCCCAGGTGCTACAGGTTAATGGTATTAAAGCAGTGCCTTATCATGCAGGCTTGGATGCAAAAACAAGAGCACGGCATCAAGATATGTTTTTAATGGAGGATATTGATGTAGTTGTGGCCACCATAGCATTTGGTATGGGAATTGATAAGCCAGATGTTCGATTCGTAATTCATCATGATATTCCGAAAAGTTTGGAGAGTTATTATCAGGAAACAGGAAGAGCAGGGAGAGATGATGGAGAGGGCTATTGTTTGGCATTTTATGCGTATAAGGACATAGAAAAGTTAGAGAAATTTTTGTCGGGAAAACCAATTGCAGAACAAGAAATTGGAAATGCGTTGCTACAGGAGGTCGTTGCGTTTGCCGAAACCTCGATATCAAGACGTAAATTTTTATTGCATTATTTTGGTGAAGAATTCGATAGTGTGACTGGTGATGGAGCAGATATGGATGATAATGTAAGAAATCCCAAAAAAAAGACAGAAGCGAAAGATGAAGTTAAAATACTTCTCGAGATAGTTGTTCATACGAAAGAGGAATATAAATCCAAGGAAATCATAAATACCTTGGTCGGCAAAGAGAATGCCTTGCTTATTTCGCATAAAATAAACAAACAAGAGTTTTTTGGGATTGGTAAAAATAAAGAAGCCCAATATTGGATGGCATTGATAAGACAAGTTTTTGTGACCAATCTTTTGTATAAAGAAATTGAACAGTACGGAGTTTTGAAAATTACAGATAAAGGAAAAGAGTTTATTAATAATCCAACTTCTTTTATGATGTCAGAAGATCATGAATACTCTTTAGAAGATGATTCAAACATTATTACAAATGCAAAAGGCTCCGGAGCAGCAACTGACGAAAAATTAATGAGCATGCTTAAAGATTTGCGCAAGAGCGTAGGCAAAAAATTAGGTGTTCCTCCCTTTGTAGTGTTTCAGGATCCATCATTGGAAGATATGACTTTGAAATATCCTACAACGATTGAGGAATTGGCGAACACCCATGGCGTTGGCGATGGTAAAGCCAGGAAATACGGTAAAAATTTTGTTGAGTTAATTGCTACTTACGTAGAAGAGAATGACATAACCCGACCTGATGATTTAATCGTTAAAGGCACAGGAGTTAAAGCTGGATTAAAATTATTCATTATACAAAATACCGATAAAAAAATCCCCTTGGAGGATCTGGCTAAATCTAAAGGTTTGGAAATGCAGGAGCTCATCAAAGTTATGGAGCAAATTGTTTATTCCGGAACTAAAATAAACATAGATTACTATTTGCAAGATTTGCTGGATGAGGAACAACAAGAAGAGATCCACGATTATTTTATGGAAGCAGAAACCGACAAGATACAAGAAGCACTTGATGAGTTTGATGGGGATTATGACGATGATGAATTACGGCTTATGCGGATACAATTTATTAGTGAAGTTGCTAATTAGTGTTTGTCCATAATGTCCGATTTCTTCGTTATGCTCGCATTTAAAATTAGTCATTTACATAAGTAAACTCCTAATTTTAAATGACTTCACAAGCCTCGAACTCAAACATTCTGAACTAACACTTACTTTATAGACAGACTCTAATTAATGATTTATAGGCTAGTAAAAGCTATCAAAAACCCAAGTATAATTGCTATAAATTTTTTGATGTTAAATTTATGATTTTCAGAACTCTCAAACAGAATCGCTGTTGAGATGTGTAAGAAAATACCAATTATTATCGCATTTATTTGCGTTTCATATTCAGCAAAAATCATTATCTTATTCCCTAATAATGAACCTAATGGACTCATTAATGAAAAGAATAAAATAAACATAAAGATCAAGCTTTTTGGTAAATTTGATTTTTGCAAAAAAACAACCAAGACAATAGTGATGGGTATTTTATGAATTATTATTGCCCATAGTAATTCTTGATTAGAGCGTAATCCTAAAGGTATACCCTCTAAAAATGCATGGAGACTTAAACTTATAAAAATTAGCCAGGGTATATCTTTGGCGAAGTCATGTTTGTGAATATGACCATGTTCTGCTCCTTTGGAGAAGAACTCTAGTATTGTTTGTAAGACTATTCCAAATAAAATAAATAATCCTATGTATTTTTTTTGTGTTTCAAAGACTTCAGGAAGTAAAATCAAAACAGTTATAGAAAGAAGATAAGCGCCACTAAAGGATAAAAATAATTGTAATAATTTGGTTTTAGGTTTTAACAAAAGACCAAATCCAAATCCAATAAAGACCGATGAAATAAGGGTTAAATAGATCATTGTAGAATTAAAATGAGTCTATCAGAGTTTTTTTCATCAAAGGGTCTTAGATCGTATGTTCCAAATGTATGTTTTATTTTTAGTTTTGCTGCTTTTGCAAGTTTTGCTATTTTATCTACGGTTAAACACTGTACTTTTTCGACATAACTATGCTGCTCGTTATCTGCCTGAAACGTAATCGTCTTTGTTAAAAAGTTGTTTTGTATATATCTTTTAATGTAAAAATCAATACCACCTTTGTTGAAGATTTCTTCACCGATCAGGTTGTTCCTTATTTTAGAAATATTCAAAAAATCAATAACAATATGCCCATCTTCTTCAAGAGCATTTTTAAAGTTCTTTAAGATACTAATATTTGAGTGGTCTTCTTCAAAATATCCAAAACTTGTAAAAAGATTAAATATAGCCTTGTACTTCTTGCTTATTACATTTCTCATATCGTGCACACGAAATTGTAAGGTGTCATTTTCATATCTTTTGGCGTAATCAATACTGTTCTTCGATAGATCAGCTCCGATAACATGGAGCCCCTGAGAATTTAAAAAAACGGCATGCCTTCCCTTTCCACAAGGTAAATCCAAAATTCGAGAGCCTTTTGTTAGTTGTAAAAAGTGAATCAAATTTTTCATAAAAAATTCAGCTTCCTTGTCATCACGGTTTTCATAGAGTACATGATAGTACTTTGTATCAAACCAGTGTTCAAACCATTCCGTAGTTTTATCCATAATATAGTGTTCGGACAAATGTATAAAAATAGCTTAAATTATCAAGTGGTTATTTTAATAGCTTCATGTATTTTTGTCAAATGGATGATAATATTAAAATGGTTGCCAAAACATTATTCGGATTTGAACCGACTTTGGCAAGAGAGTTACGTAATTTAGGAGCACAACAGGTTAAGGAAGGTGTTAGAAATGTCCAATTTATAGGAGACAAAGGGTTTATGTATAAGGCTAATTTAGCATTGAGAACTGCCATAAAAATACTTGTCCCTATCTATTCTTTTTCGGTTAATGACGAATTTGAACTCTATAAAAAACTCAAGAAATTTCAATGGGAAGAATATTTGGACCAAACAAAGACCTTTGCCATAAATTCTGTTATTCATTCAGATAATTTCAATAATTCACTCTATGTTTCTTTAAAGAGTAAAGATGCAATCGTTGATTATTTTAGAGAGAAAACAGGAAATCGACCAAATGTTGACCTGAAACATCCTGATATACTTTTTAATATTCATATTAAAAAAGACTGGTGTACCGTTTCGCTCGATAGTTCAGGAGAATCATTACACAAACGTGGATATAAAAGTGATACAAATATTGCACCTATTAATGAAGTCCTTGCCGCAGGTTTAATTTTGTTGTCTGGCTATGATGGTTCTCAACATTTTATAGATCCAATGTCTGGAAGTAGTACGATTCTTATTGAAGCCACAATGATTGCAAATAATATACCTGTGAATATCAACAGGTTAGAATTTGCCTTTGAGAAATGGAAAGATTTTGATAGAGAATTATTCGATGTAATTCACGAATCATTATTAAAGAAAGTTCGTAATTCTACCAAGAAGATTATTGGATTTGATAAAGCGCCTTCTGCTGTCAGAAAGGCCACGAATAATATTCTGAATGCCTCCTTGGAAGAATTTATAACTGTTGAGAAACAAGATTTTTTTCAATCAAAAAAGCCTGTAGAAGGAAATACTATAGTACTATTTAACCCCCCTTACGGGGAAAGAATTAGCGTAGATATACCTGTTTTTTATGGTAAAATTGGAGATACCTTAAAGCAAGAATATCCCGATACAAATGCCTGGTTTATAACATCTGATTATCAAGTTGGATTGAAGAGTGTCGGCTTGAGAACTTCAAAAAAAAATTAAAGTTTTTAATGGAAATTTGGAATGCAGATTTGTTAAATACGAGATGTATAGCGGTACCCGAAAGAATACTAAAAGAGTTTAAAATGGGTTCTATGTAGCCCCTATTTGAATTTTTCTGACTTGTACCATTCGATTTCTTCGCGTGAAATCCTTTGGATTTGATATTGGGTAAACAGCGAGTCAAGAACTTGCAACGGTTTTAAATGTATTCATAATTACCGTTTCATAAAATTAGGGTGTAACTATTGAAATTTCTTATCTTTTCTCAATATTTTAACCATGTGGAATCCATATATATCATAACCTTCATTGCAATAGAATCGGTGTGATTTTTTATTATCAATAAAGGTGTTCAGTTCTGTTGCCTCACAGCCTTTAGCTTTTAGATACTTGTAGATCCATTCAAAGAATAATTTACCCAAGCCTTTATTTCTGGAATTGGTCTCAATTATAACGTGGTCAACTTCGGCGCTCCGTCCGATATAATGTCGCGTTGAATACCACAATCCACAAATTCCTATAAGTTTGTTCAATCGATACAATCCAACACATTCATAACTCTGATTTGACATTTCTAAAACTCTGTCAATCAATATCTTATTAGATGTTTTGTCATTCAATTTCCTCAATAATGGAATTATTGATAAAATATTATCCTTTGCTATGATACGTATAGATAAATTGTCCATGTTTTCTGTTATTTTTACAGCACAAAAATAATAGAAATTGATCATATTGTAATAATGGAGACCGTTAAGTTTATTAGAGCAGAGCAGACCTACCCAATTCGTAGAGAAGTTTTAAGAAAAAATATTGACTTACCCTATAAGCTGGAAGGAGATTTTGATAAAGAGACCGTTCATTTTGGAGCTTTTGTTGGTGATGAAATTGTTAGTATTGTAACTTTAATTAGAAAGAATAATAATGTCTTGCAAGGCAAACAATTTCAATTGAGGGGAATGGGAACTTTGTCAAAATACAGAGGAAAGGGGTTTGGCAAATTACTTGTATTAAAATCTGAGGAATACTTAATTGGTAAAGACATTCATAAGATATGGTGTCATGCTCGTGTTGCAGCATCAGGTTTTTACAAATCGTTGAATTATAATATTTTAGGAAATACTTTTGAAGTGCCTAAAATTGGACCCCATTATCTGATGTACAAAGAATTTTAGTTGTTTTAAAGGAACATTTTATTCAAAAAACAACTCGATCTACAAAAAAATACGATCTGAGGCGCATCTTTATTGACTTACTTTATTGTAGCGAGAAGGAGAATTGAACTCCTGACCTCCGGGTTATGAATTCTGAACCTTTTGTATCCAAATGGTCTTAAATGGTTTTAATATCAATTGATTATGAGTATTTTAATTTTTTTTAAACCAACGATATACAACTAAATACATCATTTGTTGTACCTATGTTGTACCTAAATATTGTATATTTGTAGTGTAAAATTTGAGAATATGGCTACAATACAACTTGTTCTAAGAAAAAAAACAAATAAGGCAGGACTGTTTCCACTTGCCGTGAGATTAACCAAAGATAGGAAATCCTCTTATCTTTTTACTGGACAATATATAGAAGAAAAATTTTGGGACAGTAAATTTAATAGAGTTAAAAAATCACACCCCAATTCTAAACGAATTAATAATTTTTTGCTTAAAAAATTATCCGAAGCAAACGACAAGCTATTAGATAGTGAAGGAATAGACCAATCGGTAAAAAAAATTAAAAAGAAGATTGTTGGTGAAATTAAAAAGGATTTTTTCCAAGCCAGTGAAATTTTTCTTGCCAATCTTCTTATAAGAAAGAAGTTTAACCAATATTACAACCAAGGAAAACGTTTGGAAATTTTTAAAACCTTTGTTGGTAGTCAAAAATTGAGTTTTACTGAATTAGATGTGACCTTACTAAAAGGGTTTGAAGCCCATCTTCTTTATGAAAGAAAAAGAAAGGTTGCACCTCGTACGGTTATTAATTATCTAATGCTTATTCGTACCATTTATAATTTTGCTCGTAAGGAATTTGATGTTGACGATAAGAATTACCCCTTTGGTAAGGGTAAAATTCAAATAAAATTTCCTGAAACAGAAAAAATTGGGTTGAATGAACATGAAATTCAATTGTTGGAAAACGTAACGAAAATAACCCAAGCCCAACAACACGCAGTTAATATTTGGCTATTTAGTTTCTATTTTGCAGGGGTAAGAGTGGGGGATGAGTTGAAATTATTATGGTCAGATTTTAAAGACGGAAGGCTTTACTATCGCATGGGGAAAAACCAAAAACTTGTTTCTTTGGCTGTACCAGATAAAGCACAATATATATTAAACTTCTATGTTGATGATAAGGAGGGTAAGGATAGTTTGGTTTTTCCATACCTCAAAGGCACAAATTTAAAAGATGAAGAACACGTTGCGAAAAGAGTTAAAACCATCACAAGAAATATTAATCGACGGTTAGAAATTGTTGCTCAAAATCTTGGAATAGAAAAAAAGTTAAGCACACATATTGCCCGTCATAGTTTTGGTAATATCTCTGGTGATAAAATCCCCATTCAGATGTTGCAAAAACTTTATCGTCATTCTTCCATTACCACGACAGTCAATTACCAACAAAATTTTATGCATAAAGAAACAGATGAAGCTCTAGATAAAGTGATTAATTTTTAGGTATAGAAGTATCAGCTCCTGTTAATATGTGATCCCAATCATATTGAGAATTTGATCTAGCTAGTTCCATAAAGTTTTAATGGTAGGAACGCCATTGATTAAAGAACATGTGACTGTCCAAGATGTACTTCCATAGTCTCCCCATCGAACTGTAAATGATATGACTTGTTTATTGTTGGGTTACTCATTTAGAGTATACATAAAATCAAAAAGTAGTAGGTTTTAAATGTTCAAATGATAAGATCATGTTTTATATATAAAAAGAAAAGAGAAAACAAAGTTAAGCACTATCGTGCTTGGATTACTTGCTTTCTCTTTTCTTTTTTTGACGATTTTTTCGTTTCTCTTTTGAAAAATATTTTAGTTTAAATTTTTTCTATTAATTCACCTTTCAACCACTCAAAAGCTGCTTCTTGATTGTATACTATTTCTGGTCTTAACAATGCTTCCATATCTCCAGTAAAATTAGGGTCGATTTCTTTTTTTTCAATATTCATTAAAAACTCTTTTTTGCTTGGAGGTCTTTTTCCTGTTGCAAATGATGTATATTCCTTGAAGCATTTTACGATTTGATCTAAATCCAATTCCAATTTTAATCTGGAATAGTCTAAATCAAATAAATCTCGTCCTTTACTGCGTTGGTATAAGGCTCTTAGCTTAGTACCTAAAAGTTCGTTTATGTTATATGTTCTAATTTCTGCTTTTCCAGAAAACCATTCACTTTCTATTTCAAAAGGAAAGTCCACCCAATCCAATACGTTGAAATGCTCCTTACAGTTAATTTCTAATTTTAGCCGTAATCGAATTTCTTCATATTCAGAGGTAAAACGGTACAATACTTTAGCTCCATGACCTTTTACTTGAGTTTTCCTTGGCTCTTCAAAAAAGGTAATTACTTCACCAATACGTTGCATTATTGGTTTAATTGGTCCTGATTTTATTTGAACCAAATCAATATCTTCAGAATATCTTGGAGAAGGGTTAAGGTACAATTTATGCAATGCTGTTCCTCCTCTAAAAGCCAGGTTCTCCTTTAGAAAATCATCCGAGAAAATTTCCACTAATGCACGATTAATTACTAAATCTTGTTCTACTTGATGGAATTGTTTCCATGGTGCATGATCTTGCCATTTTGCGATGTATGGTTTAGGAATCATAAATCACTTTCCAGTTTAATGTTTACATCCACCTTCCAAAGATTATCAACTGAGCCTGGTTTTTGTCCAGATTTTGGGCTAAGTAATACCGGAAAGAATTTTGATTGCTCAAGATGTTCCTTTATCTGTTTGCTAAGGTTCTGTTCAGCCTGTAGCTCTTCGAGAAAAAAACCAAATCGTTGTAAGGTACTTTTATGTGGATACCAGGTCAGTAGTTCTTCAATGTCATCTTTGATTATTTCTTCTGTTAATTCTTCCAAGATAGCCAACATTCTGTTCAGCCCACCCAATTTGGTTTGATGATGAATTAAATCTACTGCAGTAAGAGCTGGGCTTGAAATTTTAAATATACCCGCGTCAGATTTTTTATCAATAATATTTTTGTTCGGCCATTTTGCAGTAGTTAAAAATCGAATGTTCAAGGTGTTTTTTTCAATGTCATTTAATTTTGGTATTTCTGTCATCACATAATCTCGCTGGGTTTGTTGATGACTTGCACCATGAAATTTAGCTGCAGAATAAAATCCTAAATAATATTTTCTATTCAGGTATTTAAAAAGTTTGTCAATGTATAATTGAATGGGTAATTGTCTTTGTTTGGAATACCTTGGAGGGATTATCAGATAAAACTTTTTTCTCAGATTTACAATTTCTTTTTTTTCTATTAATCTTGATAGCTCACTTTTGATTGAAGTTTCATTCTTATTGGTTTTCTGTTGAAGTTCGTCTAATGAGAAAGAGTATTCTTCAATTGATAAACATTGTTTTATGTAGTCAGCTATTGTCAATCTTAGTAAAGTTTCGAGCAAGATACTTATTTTCGATAAGATTCTCGAATTATTACTAATAATTTTTGTGTATGTAGTATTAATAGGATAAATATTTTTTTCATAGCAATTAAAAAATTATACTTCCGTAAAATATTTTGTTCTTTTTCTTCTTCAAATATAGAAAATAGTTCTATTCAGAATTACGGTAAAAACCGTAATAATTAAGTTTTAATAATTGTTGGTGAAGAATTTGTTCCTTAGGCATAAACTGATCTTTTAACTTGTTTAAGTTCAGCATATTCCCTTATAAGGGACAACTTTTTGTAAATGAATCATGGAAATAGCACGGTAGCGCATACGAGGACTAGCAGGGGGAGCACTACGTAAAGCGGGATTTGTGTAGTGAGTTTAATGGATTGTATCAACTCTAATCCCCGGCGTGTCAGGCGTATTTCTATGTTTTCTTAATCTTGATATTGAATAAATTCCAAAATCTAAAACTATTGCATAATTAGAATCTTTATCAACTGGCATGTATTTCATTCTATATTTCCATTTGTCAAGGTTGTAAATTCTTAAAATTGTAAAAGGGTATTCAAGCCATTTTTTTGTAAAGCCAATTTTATAATAATAATCTTTTGCTCTTTTTTTATAGCTTGAACTATATGAAAAAACAATTTTCATAGTTTTAAATTCTTTTGAATAAAGTTTATCATATTGCATCTTTGTTAATACAAGACTTCCTGGATGATATTTTGGTGTAAAACTAAACGAACTATCTGAACCTTCAAGTCTTATTGTAAATTTTTCAGGAGCAATCATTAATTCATCATCAATAATAATAACCAAATCATATTCTTTTGAATCTTGTCCATAAGTTAATATAGAAAAGAGAAAAACAGCTATATATATTACAAGTATTCTCATTGTTTTAGTATTCTTTTTACGGCTCTCTTTTTTAATTTAATCTGAAGATTTGAGCCCCTATCAAATATTGCAATCCCTTTTGGTCCATTTTTACCTAGTCTTCCTACAATTATATTTGTTGAAAAATTCTTAAATGTATTTGTATCAGCATCTTGCCCAATTGACGGAATTAGAGCAGAAAAGGGAAAATCAAATCTGTCTTCTGAGAATGTCTTTGTAAGATGAGAATGAATTGAAGTTGTAGCTTTTTCTCCAGGTAATAAAGCAACACTTGGCAGTGAAGCATTCGCAGATGCGGAACGTGTATCACCTTCTGTTGTAACGGTTGGGTCTGGACCTGTTTCTCCTTGAACTACTCTACTCCTTCCATTTCCTGAGTCTATTACTTTAGAGCTTTCTTCATTTAAACCACCGTTATCTTTTGTTCTTTGTAAAACATTTAAACTTTCTTGAAGTTTTACTTCGTTAGGTAAAATGGTAATATTTGTACTAGTAAGTGAAAACTGGCTATCTAATAAATCAACTTTACCATCTTCCTTATTAACTTTTTTAATTTGTTTTACTAAATCTTTATCATTAACAACAACATTAACATCATTATCAACACCATCTGTTCCAATTTTTTTTCCGTTTTTCGTAAATAAATCAGTAAAGGGAGCCATCCCATCTGGGTCTTGGAATAGAATAGGATTATCAAACGCATAATTATAAGGTGAGTGTCTTCTCATTTGTTCTGCCAAAGGATCAAGGTTCATCCACCTACCAATTGCTGGGTCGTAATTACGTGCAGAAAAATCTAACCATTCTAAACCAAGCTCCTGATTTTCTTCTTTGCCATTAAAACCGTAAGGATGTGCAGTTCCATTCACTACATTATTATAGCCTTTTTGGATTAATCCAAAAGGATAATAATTTTTCTCCTCAATAATTTCGCTTTGTGAGATAGTACCGTTTCCATCAGTATCAGAGTAGGATAGTCGTATGTTCCCTAAATGATCTTTATATTGATAAACATAATCAAAAGATGAGCCATCAGGTTCTACATATCCCTCTGGATGAGTAAATTGTATTAAAACATTGTTTTCATAGATATAATTACCTGCATACTCGGTTGTCGTTCCAGTACTTACAATTTTCTTTTGTTTTACTCCTGTTGCATCATAAATATAAGAAATAGATCCAATATTGTTTCCTCCATCGTTAATATTTACTAGTGTTGGTAAATTTAAGTGATTATATAAAATACTTGTAATTCTTTTGTTTGTATCCTTGAATAAATTTCCGTTCGTATCGTAAGTGTAATCATTATCCCCTAAAGTATTAAAATCATCATCAGAACTATTTCCATCATTAAAACCTGTTGTCTTCCCTGAGCTATCTGTCACAGAATGTAATTGATTTCCGTTATAGTAATAACTTAAATTATCCATAGTACCAAAATCAGAAGTATTGCCAAGCACAGGATTATCAACAATATGACCTTTTCTAATCAGGTTTTGAATGTTCCCATTCTTTTCGTAAGAGATGCTTTGCAAACTAAAGTTTTGGGTGGTTGTGTTGTCAATAGCTGATGTAATTCGATTCAGTGCGTCATAGGTATATTCATAATCTTTCAAACTATTATCAATATTTGCGGTACGCCATAGCGTTTGACTAATATTTCCGTTATATAGTTTTTTATTCACATCTGCAATATCATTATAATTCAAATTAAATGCAAATAAATCAGTTCCAATATTGTTGACATCATTGATCTGTTTTAGCCAACCTCTTACATTATAGGTGTAATCAATAGTTTGGAGTCTATTTTGTGAAGTGTCGCCACCAACTCCTTTTGATTCTAACCGTCCTAAATTATCGTAGGTGTTTTGAGTAATTACCTCTTCCGTTCCATTATTGATTTCTTGGGTTTGCTCTGTTAATCTGGCCATATGGTCGTAGGTATATTTATCTACTATAACAATATCATTATTGCCTGTTTTTTTATGAGTGGTTGTAGATTCTTCCACATTACCGATAAAATTAAACTTAGTTTCTACAATATCAGTTGTATTTAAATAATCATTTTGGCTATAAATCCATATTGGAAGACCTTTTTGGTTATATCCTGTCACGGTAGTAATCCAATCACTGCTTTCTAAAACCTTGACCTTGGTTCCTGTAGAAAGTCCATTCATTTTGGTTTTTATTAACTCTCCATAAGTATTACTCGATGGGAGTGTAATTCCTGTTTCTGTGGTCAAAAAATCGTAGTTATCATAGTAGTTAATGGTTGTGATTTCAGTCATAGTGGTTGGTATCGCAACATTGCTATAATATATGCCCACATCACCTAAATTTGTATAGCCGGACTGTTGTGTTTCAAACTGATCATAGGTGCTTGAGTTATCCGCTTCGGATTGATAGTCAATTCTTGATTTATTTACATCCTTAGTTCCTGAATAAGCAACTCTTCCAAAGGCATCATATTTTGTAAATAACCATTTATTTTGACTGTCTAATATCGTATCCTGAGTTAATACCGGTTGATCTGTTAAATTATAAACAATAGACTCCCATCCTTTACCAGGAATCTTTTTTTCTACCAATCTGTTTCTTACATCATATTTGTACTGATAGCACAGTTCTGCTAACTCAGTGGTGCCTGGCACTGTAGTATGTGGCTCTGATTTTGGAGGCAAAACATAGGTTAAATTACCATAACTGTCATATACATAATAAGTGTCATGTGCTACACTACTTTCATAGGTTCGCTTTAATAATACTCGCCCTTGTTTGTCTTTAAATTCTTCGGTGGAATGATCTAACCCCGAGTTATTGTTGTTTTCATCATATACTATAGATTTATACAGTTCTCCCTCGGTATAGCTATCATTCAATGATAATGAAGGTGTATAGGTGTTATCAGCAAAGATAAGACCGACTTCGTATCTCTTTACCTCGGTACCTGAATTCGTTTGATAATCAAATTCTATTTCATGCCCATTGCCTAATTTCCAATCTTTTCCCGGTGCTGCTTGTTTTAGCACTCTACTACGGGGTGAACTCTCTAAATCTTTTTGAGAGAATGCGTTTATATCCACATCTAATATTACACCCACAAAATCATCTGCATAATTTGTTTTATAATATTGTTGTGTTTCAAGGGTAACATTACCTCGGTAACTACCTAAAACTCCCGCCTTTTTGTAATAGGGCAACCAATCTTTGGCTTGTCTGCCGAACGCATCATAATCAATATGTGTGATAACATCTTTCTTGTCAGGGGATGCCTTGATACTTATATTTTGTTTTGCTCTTCCAAGACCATCAAAATAGGTTACATTTTCCATTTTATCATCATTATTAGTCAGGAATGACAGGTATGCCACTCCGACCAAAGGAGTAATGACATGGACATAG
>PVMS01165701.1_pt1 | contig 13650 bp, 16 predicted proteins | sample 1853461 | NCBI WGS metagenome assembly PVMS01 (sample SAMN08582032, study PRJNA380276) | Marine sediment metagenome, whole genome shotgun sequencing project. | isolation source: ocean sediment barecode stripped | collected 2017 | reverse complement strand
TTGGATGGAATCATGGTTTTGGAGAAGTAATTTCAGCGTTGACCAATGCGGGATTGCATATAGAGTTTTTACACGAGTTTGAAAAATCGCCGTATAATAGTTTTCCGGAAATGGAAAAAACGGATGATGGAATGTATGTGTTAAAAGAAAATCAAAGGATGTTTCCTTTATTGTATTCTATCAGAGCTATTAAAAATTAAAAAGGCTTCCAATTTGGAAGCCTTTTTATATGTTAATTTAACAATTTGTTAATTTTTTCTTTTTCTTCTTCGGCCAATGCACCATCAACTAAAATTCTGCCACTGTGCTCATGAGTAATAATTTTTTTACGACTTGCAATTTCAACTTGCCTTTGTGGAGGGATTGTAAAAAAAGAACCTCCTGAAGCTCCTCTGTCAATTGACACAACAGCAAGACCATTTTTAACAGTAGATCTAATTCTTGTGTAAGCTTTTAATAAATGATCATCGATCAATTCACTATATTCTTTAGACTTCTTAGTTAATAGTTCTTCTTCTTTTACAGTATCACTCATAATATCGTTCAATTCGGACGATTTATGTTTTAACAATTCATCTTGTTTTGCAATACTTTCTTTTGTAGTTTCAACAATTTCGTTTTTTAGTACAATCTTAGCCTTAAATTCTTTAATTCTTTTTTCAGCTAATTCAATTTCAAGTTCTTGATATTCAGTTTCTTTGCTGATAGAATTGAATTCTCTGTTGTTGCGAACATTTTTTTGTTGTTCGGCATATTTTTTAAGCAAGATCTTTGCTTCTTCAATGATTAATTTTTTTGCAGAAATCTCATCCTTAAATGTTGTTATATCTCCATCTAAATTTGCAAGTCTTTTATTTAAACCAACTATTTCATCCTCTAAATCTTCAATTTCTAAAGGTAATTCACCTCTTACACTTTTAATTTGATCAACTCTGGAATCAATTAATTGTAAGTCGTAAAGGGCTCTTAATTTTTCTTCAACAGTAACTTCTTTCTTTTTAGCCATATTATAGGTAATTAATTGGATTTGTGTTTTTTTGTGATAAAATGATTGCAAAATTAGGGAATTTTTTTGTAAGAATATCAACTAAAAGGTTTTTTGTGAATTGTTCACTTTCATAATGTCCGATGTCAGCAATAATAAGTTTGTTTTCAGCTTTGTAAAATTCATGATACTTAATGTCTGCAGTAACATAAATATCGGCTCCTTTTTGTATGGCATTTTCAATTGCGAAACTACCTGAACCCCCCAAAACAGCAACTTTTTTAATTGGTTTACCCAATAATTCAGAGTGCCTAATTCCTTTTGCATTCATCTTTTCTTTTAAGAATTCTAAAAAGGCTACATCACTTTTTTCTTCTGCAAGCTCGCCAATCATTCCCATACCGATTTCTTGATGCAAATTATCAAGAGGAACAATGTCATAAGCAACTTCTTCATAGGGATGTGCTTTGAATAAAGCAGTCAACAAGTCTTTTTCTTTATGTCTTTCAAAAATAACACTTATAAAAGTTTCATTTTCAGTATTTAATTTTCCTTTTTCTCCAAGGGTAGGGTTTGAATTTTCGTTTCCTTTATAAGTGCCGTAACCTTCGGTGTTAAAACTACAATTGTCGTAATTTCCAATGGTACCTGCGCCAGCTTTAAACAACGCTGTTCTTACAGCTTCAGCGTTGTCATGAGGGACATAGGAGGTGAGTTTTTTTATAGTATTTTTTTGAGGTATCAACACTTTTCTATTTTGTAAACCCAACACTTCACAAATTTTTGCATTGACCCCTTGAAATGAGTTGTCAAGTGCTGTGTGCATAGCATAAATAGCAATATCGTTTTTAACGGCTTTCAAAATTACACGCTCGACATAGTTTTTGCCATTCAATTTTTTCAATCCTGAAAAAAGAATTGGATGAAAACTCACAATTAAATTACAATTGTTTTCTATGGCCTCATCTATAATATTCTCTAAAGTATCAAGTGTAACTAAAACACCTGTAACCTGTACATCATAATTGCCAACCAACAGACCAACATTATCAAATCCTTCTGCGTAATTTAACGGTGCAATTTTTTCTATACATGTTGTTATATCTCTAATTGTCATGTGTTTAAATTTTTATAATTATTTGTTCGAAACTAAATTAAAAAATCAAGAACCCCTAAGATTAGGGTTAACCATTTGTTGGCCATGCTCTAAATAAATTAATTCAAGCTCGTTTCCTACTATAAGAGGTATTGTTAAAACAAAGATAAATTTTACTCTAGAAAGTTAGTATATTTAAGTAGAAAATTTATGATTTGTTTTGTATTTTCGCTTTTAGTGAATTTAATCAGAAAAATATTATATCCATTTTCTTTGCTGTATGGTATAATTACAGGTATTCGTAATTTCTTATACAATAAAAATATTCTTAAATCTACGTTATTTAAAATACCTACCATTGTTGTTGGGAATTTAAGTGTAGGTGGTACTGGAAAAACACCACAAATAGAATATTTAATTCGATTGTTGCAAAACGAGTACAGAATTGCCGTTTTGAGTAGAGGATATAAAAGAAAAAGCAAAGGATTTATTATTGCTGATAAAAATGTTACTGCGGATATAATTGGTGATGAACCCTATCAGTATTTTCAAAAGTTTCTATCTATTATTGTAAGTGTTGATGCTAATAGAAGAAAAGGAATTCAGCAATTAAAAGAATTGAAAAGCCCACCGGATATTATTTTATTAGATGATGCTTTTCAACATAGAAGGGTAGAAGGAGGTTTTAATATGCTCCTAACATCTTACAAAAATTTATATGTAGATGATGTAATGTTGCCTACAGGGAATTTACGTGAAAAAAGTTTCAGGAGCGGAAAGGGCACAAGTAATAATTGTAACGAAATGTCCATCCGATCTTAGCGAAAAAGAACAAATTGAAATTGCTAAAAAATTACAGCCAACACTGTACCAAAAGGTATTTTTTACAACTATTGAATATGATAACAAATTAAAAGGTTCTTCAACAATTGATGTAGCTGATTTGTCCGATACAGAAATTCTTTTGGTAACGGGTATTGCAAACCCAAACCCATTTTGCACCTACCTAAAAAGTAAAAATATTACATTCAATCATCTCAATTATCCAGACCATCATCATTTTAATAATAAGGACATTGCTGAAATAAATTCGGTTTTTAATACGTTACAATCAAATAATAAAATTGTTTTAACTACTGAGAAAGATTATGTTCGTATCTTTGGCAGACTAAAAAAATTGCATTATATCGCAATAAAAACAAAATTTATTACTCATAAAAATGATTTTGATAATCTTATAAAAACTTATGTGGAACAAAGTTCAGGAAACAGTTAAATTCTTACAAGGAAAAGGAATTTCATCAGCAGAATATGGTATTATATTAGGAACCGGATTAGGCAATTTAGTTAAAAAATAGCAATTGATATTGCAATTCCTTATGGAGAAATTCCGAATTTTCCCGTTTCAACAGTGGCAGGACATACCGGAGAATTAATTTTTGGAAGCATTGGCGATAAAAAAGTACTTGCTATGCGTGGTCGTTTTCATTATTATGAAGGATGGTCAATGGATCAAACTGTTTTTCCTGTGAGAGTCATGAAATTTTTAGGTATTGAAAAATTAATTGTATCAAATGCCTCCGGAGGAGTAAATCCTGATTTTGAGGTAGGCGATATTATGATCATTACAGATCACATTAACTTAATGCCTTTTCACCCACTTCATGGTAAAAATGAAGATCGTTTTGGACCCCGATTTGTTGATATGCACGAGGCATATTGTAATAAAATGATAGCCAAAATGGAACTGATAGCAGATAAGTTGAATATTCCGGTTCATAAAGGAATCTATTTGGCATTACAGGGACCTACTTTTGAAACTCCGGCTGAATATAAAATGGTAAAATTTTTGGAGCTGATGCAGTTGGTATGTCAACCGTTCCTGAAGTTATAGTAGCGAAACATATGGGCATGACCTGTTTTGGAGTTTCTGTGATCACCGATCTGGGGATTGAAGGAATTGTAGAAGCGGTATCGCATGAAGAAGTTCAAAAAGTGGCAAGGATGGTTGAAAAATCTCTTGGGAAGCTTGTTGAAGAATTTGTAAAAATTTAATTGTGGCATTGTTTTAGCATTGGTATTTCAAAATTTAGTATATGAAAAAAATAATTGTAGTTTGTTTTCTTAGTTTGGCTATTAACGGATTATTAAATGCGCAGGAAAGCGTTGAATTATCTCATAATAGGTTGAACTGGCAACAAAGTTTTGAAAAAGCTCAGGAATTAGCAAAATCCAACCAGAAACCGATACTCATTTTTTTTACAGGGTCAGATTGGTGTAGTCCGTGTAAAATGTTGGTAGCTGACTTTTTTGAATCAGATAAGTTTAAAGTTATAGCAGATAAAGAATTTATTTTATATGAAGCTGATACACCCAGAAACAGAGACTTGGTTACTAAATCTCAGAAATCTGATAATAGAAGATTGAAAAATAAGTACGATATTTCTTCCTATCCTACCATTATTATTACTGATGAAAAAGGCAAGCTTTTAGGGAAAATGAAAGGATACAATTTAATGCGTAATACCAACTACCATTATAGTTTTATTGATGCCGTTCTAAAAAAAGTTTAAAAAAATCCGCTGTTCAGCGGATTTTTTGTAATTAAATTAAGAATTTATCATCAATTGATAACTCTAAATTCAGTTCTTCTATTTGCTAAATGTTCACGTTCTGTACACGTAACACCATCTGCACATCTATTCGTCAATCTTGTTTCACCATAACCTTTTGCTACCAATTGACTTGGATTTACACCTTTGCTAATTAAATAGTTAGCTACAGCCTGTGCTCTTCTTTCTGATAAATCCTGATTGAATTCGTGAGAACTTCTTGAGTCAGTATGAGAAGCCAATTCAACAGAAACACCATCTTTTAAAATGGGCAATAATCTTGTGTCAATTATTTTCTTAGCGGCATTTGCTAAAGTAGCACTTCCTAAATTCCAGTTTATTGGTAATGGGTTGTATTCAACTAATTTACAGTCTACTTCTTTCCAGGTTGTTAACCCACCTTTAGTAACTAACACTTCTTTTGTAACTGTTATATATTGAGCTGGAACAGTAACTTCTTCTTCCCAGGCATCTTTAACCAAAACAACTTTAGAAATTGTGGCGTATTCAGCAGGTATTTCAATAACTCTTGATGTAGGAGGTGTAGCCATAACAGTTTTCTTAACTACTTTGGTAATTTCCGAAATTTCAATTCTTCGTGTTGTTGGTTCTTTAGCAACAACTATTTTTTTGTACGATTTTTCAAACCCAGGTACCGATGCCTTTTGAGTGTGAGCATCAACATTTAATTTTGTTTGTGGAATAGTAACATATTCTGCAGGAATTGGCTTGTAACACCAGTATCTACAGTCATCCGGATTGCTGGATTCACAATCAGGTACATTATCACTCATTTGCCATACAGCAGTGGCAGGTTTAATTTCAATAGTTTCTGAATCAGGATTGAAAGTTGCAGGAACAACACTCAATTTTGAAGCATCTTCCTTAGCTGTATAGGTAATAGTTTCAGATCCAAATGTTCCGGGAACAACTTCTAACTTATAACCAGCTTCTTTTACAATCACTACTACATCTTTGGTTTCATAAACTGCAGGAACAAGTTCTAAACGTTGGCTTGCTTCTTTTACAAGCACTCTTTCTGTAACGGTTTTGTATTCTGCAGGACGGGTAACAATTTTTTTGTACGCTGCTTTGGTTTCAATTGTTACATCTTGGTTCTTCCAAACATCAGGAGTTTTACAGCGGGCATAGCATTTACCTGGTTCTGGATTTTCTGGTAGGTCCTGTGCAAAAACACCGGCTCCAAAAACTAATAAAGTAATGGGTAATAATAATTTTTTCATAGACTTGAAATTTAATTAATTTATAATTTTATTGAAAGCAATTCTGTTCTAATAGGTATATTAGACATAGTAGTATGACACATTATGGACAAGTGGGTCACTATTATTTATATAAAATATAGAAAATGTTAAAAAAAATTATAAGTTATTGAAGTATAAGCTTTTAATAATTCCGTCAGCCAATCCAATTTTGGGGACATATATTTTTTTTGCGCCACTCCATTTCATCGCAGACAAATAAATTTTAGTGGCTGGTAAAATTACATCAGCTCTATCAGGTTTTAAACCGAGTTCTGCTATACGTTCTTCATAGGTAATTTGTTTTAAAAAATGATAATGCGCCTTCATATAGATTAAAGAAAGTGGCTTTCCTAAAGGTTTTCCAGAGAGTTTAAATATTTTATTAATGTTGCCACCAGACCCGATTAGTGAAAGTTTTTTTAGATTTTTGGTAGTTATTTTTTATCCAAACTTCCATGGCTTCCCATGTCACTTCGGCTTCTTTTTTATTATTTAGCAACCGAACTGTACCTATTTTAAAGGATTTTGAATTGATTATTTTTCCATTTGAAAACACTGTTAACTCAGTACTTCCACCACCAACATCAACATATAAATAAGATTTGTCACTTTCAATAATGTCGCTTAAATCGGTCGAAAAAATAATGGCAGCTTCTTTTTTACCATCAATGATGTCAATTTTGATATAAGTTTTTTCAAGGATTTCAGTTGCTACCTCATACCCGTTAGCAGCTTCTCTCATCGCAGAGGTGGCACAAGCTTTATATTTTTGAACACCGTGAACTTCCATAAGTAATTTGAAAGCCTCCATAGCTTTGAGCATTCGAATGCTATTTTCTTCTGAAATTTTGCCATTGATAAAAGAATCGGCACCTAATCGTATAGGTACACGTACCAAAGCGGATTTTCTAAAACGCTGTTTTTTGCCTTTTTTTTCTGTGATTACATTTGAAATTAATAAACGTATGGCGTTGGAACCAATATCTATACCTGCAAATTTTTCAATTTTCATATGTAACCAATTTAAGCTGCATTTTAGTCAAATGCAATTCAATTTTCTTAATCCTATTTGTGATGTTTTGGAAATTCAGTTAAAAATGTGGTTCCTGATTTGATATTCTTCCAATGATTTGTATTAAATTTAATTGCCACCAAACCGCATGTTGGTACACCGCCTATTGGTAAACTACCAAATTTATTTACAAAAGTACTGATACCGTGATCATGACTAAAAATAATTGCTGAATCAAATCCATCATCCAATGCTTTTACAGTTTTTATCAAATAGCCATCACTAAAGCTATACAAAGATTTGCTAATTTTAATATTAGCAAGAGGATAATTAAATGTATAGCTAAAAATCATTGCGGTGTGTAAAGCCCGGTTCGCACAACTTGCTACAAAAACATCTGGACTAGCAATTTTTTCATGCAATACTTTGGAAATTAAATAGGCATCATTAATTCCTCTTTTTTTTAAGGGACGATCAATGTCTTTTACACCTTGGTAATCCCAGGAAGATTTTGCATGTCTAACAATGTAGAGTGTTTTCATATTGCTAATTATTGTTTTTCATGTTGTTTTAGTAAAGGTTCAAATATAGAAAATTAAGGTGCTAATCTTTCAATTTTCCATTCAAAATTTTCTTGTAAAGTGTAAAGTATCCTGTCATGCATTCTATTTGGTCTTCCTTGCCAAAACTCCATGCAGTTTGGTTTTACAATATAACCACCCCAGTGTTTTGGTCTGGTTATCTCTTTGTTTTTAAATTTTTTTTCAAAAGAAGCCAAACGATCGTCCAAATATTTACGTGAAGCAACTGGCTCACTTTGATCTGAAGCCCAGGCTCCTAATTTACTTCCATCGGGTCTTGTTTCAAAATAGCCATCAGATAAATTTTCTGAAATTTTTTCGGCTATTCCCTTTATGATGATTTGCCGCTCCATGCCGTGCCAAAAAAAAGACAAACATACATTTGGGTTTCGTTCAATTGCTTTCCCTTTTGCACTATTGTAATTGGTGTAAAAAATAAACCCTTCCCATGTATATCTTTTTAGAAGAACAATTCTATTTGTTGGAGTTCCATCATCCGCTATAGTTGAGATAGTCATAGGATTTGCTTCAGCCCCCCCATCAAAATCTTCAACTTCATAAAACCATTTTTGAAACAATTCAATAGGATTCTCTAAAGCCCCTTTTTTTGAAAGTCCTTTTTTCTGATAGTTTTTTCTATATTTACTTAAATCCTTTTCCATGTGACAAATTTAACTTTTCTTATGGAATAATAGTAAGCCTAAAAAGGTTAAAAATCCATTTACAATTAAAATAAAGAATCCAAAGTCAAAAGCAAACCATATTTTAGAATAATAACTAATGGCAATAGTTAATAGTGGTGCAATTATGGCAATAAATGGTACCGCTTTATCTCTTACATTTAGCTTGGTAAATAATCCGAAAGCATACAGACCTAAAAGCGGTCCATAAGTATATCCGGCGAATTGAAATATTTTTGAAATCACACTTTCATTAGCGATAAAATATTTGAATATCAATATGGTCAAAATCAGTAGTAGAGAAAAAATTATATGCACATTTTTCCTGATCTTAATTTGTCTTTCAATGGATTTGTTTTTGTCAATTTCCAAAATATCTATACTAAATGAAGTGGTGAGCGCAGTTAAGGCACTGTCAGCACTTGAATAAGCAGCGGCGATCAATCCTAATAAAAAGAATAAAGAAACGCTCAGATTTAAATTACCTAACATAGCTATTGAAGGAAATAAATCATCTTTGTGGGCATCTAATTGATGAATAGCAGCATAGTCGGTTAATAAAATACCTAAAGCCATGAAAAAAAAGTTAACGATTACTAATACAATGGTGAACCAAAACATATTTTTTTGGGCATCTTTAAGTGATTTGCACGTTAAATTTTTTTGCATCATATCTTGATCGAGACCTGTCATTACTACAGCTATAAATGCTCCTGTAAAAAATTGTTTCCAGAAATAGTTTCCCGCTTTGATATCATCAAAAAAGAAAGTTTTAGAGAGTTGATTATCAGCAACATAAGAAAATAAATTTTCTATTTCCAGCGCATCAGATATGGTATAAATACAAATACCTACAGCGACTAGCATAAAGAATGTTTGCAAGGTATCAGTCCAAACAATAGTTTTAATGCCACCTTTAAAAGTATACAACCAAATGAGCAAAATAGTAATAATTACAGTAATCCAAAAAGGAATGCCGTAACTATCAAACAAAATCAATTGCAAAACATTTGCGACTAAAAATAGCCTGAATGAAGCGCCGACAACTCTTGATAGTAAGAAGAAAGAGGCTCCTGTTTTATAACTGTAATGACCAAATCTATCTTTTAAGTAGCTGTAAATTGATGTAAGATTTAATCGGTAATAAAGCGGTAAAAGGATCAATCCGATAATTGCATATCCAAGAATATACCCCAAAACCATTTGCATATAGGAAAACTGACTTCCTTCAACCCACCCTGGAACTGAAATAAAAGTAACGCCTGACAGAGATGCACCAATCATTCCAAAAGCTACAATATACCAAGGCGATTTTTTGTTTGCCTTAAAAAAAGTATCGTTATTATCGTTTTTCCCAGTAAAATATGCTATCAATAATAGCACACAAAAATAAATTACAATTAATGAAAGTATGTAAAGAGGTTGCATTAACTAATTTTAAAATTTCATGTAACAAAGAAAGTAAAATTATTGAGAATATCGTTTCCTAATTGTACATTTGCGAAATGAATTTTTCATCAAAACTTTTAGAAAATGCCGTAAATGAAGTTTCTCAACTACCTGGAATTGGGAAAAGAACTGCACTTCGATTGGTTTTGCATTTGCTAAAACAACCAATTTCACATACACTACATTTAACAGACTCGCTTAATAAACTGGTTGAACATATAAAACTATGTAAAAAATGCCATAATATTTCGGATGTTGATATTTGTGAAATTTGCGCAACTCCTTCCCGAAATTCAGAAATTATTTGTGTTGTTGAAGATGTACGTGATGTAATGGCCATTGAAAATACGGCCCAATTTAAAGGGTTGTACCATGTTTTAGGAGGTAAAATTTCTCCAATAGAGGGAATAGGTCCACATAATTTAACAATCGATAGTTTGATAGAAAAAGTAAAAAGCGGGCATATAAAAGAAGTAATTTTTGCGTTAAGCTCTACCATTGAAGGTGATACTACCAACTTTTATATTTTTAAGCAGTTGGAAGCTTACAATATCAAAACTTCAACAATTGCAAGAGGTATTGCAGTTGGTGATGAACTTGAATATGCTGATGAAATTACCCTTGGGAGAAGTATTGTTAATAGAATTCCGTTCGAAAAATCCTTATAAAAAAAGGGAGTTTAAAACTCCCTTCTTCATTTTTCGATTTTTCAGCATGCTCTTTTGTAAAAACAACGCTAATAAATCTTTTTCAAAGCAATCTTCACTTTTTCAAAGCAATTTTCACTTTTTCGTAGCAATTTTCCCTTTTCCTTTTTCTTTTTCGTTTGCTTCTTTATATTATTAGACAAGAAAATATTTAAAAAGTCACATTATTTTTTACTTTATCGTTTTGTAATAGAAATTGGAAAAAATGTGATTACCTTTCAGTGAGGTTAAAGTATTAGTAATGAGGCGTGTAAAATCTTAGAAGTAAACTTAACTAAATGTTTTTTGAGAAATATTTTTATTTTAATTGCGCTGTAAATTAAAAAAGAAAAACCACTACCAATAAAAACCAGCGATTTTTTGTTGATTTGGTATGGGTCTTTTTTTAGAATTTATTTTTCTATGCGAATTCTGGCGTCAACAGCAAAAATTTCTTTTGAGTTTCCTAACAGTGGGTTCAAGTCTAGCTCAATTATTTCAGGTGCAGCACTTACCAAATTTGAAACCTTTGTAATAATTTCAGCAAATATGTCTTCATCTACACCTTCTTGATTTCTAAAGCCTTCAATAATTTTATACGAAATTAAATTTTTAATCATATCAATAGCTTCTTTTTTTGAGACAGGTGTTAAAGAGACTTGTATATCTTTTAAAACCTCAATATATATTCCGCCAAGGCCACACAAAACCAAATGTCCGAATTCAGCTTCTTTTTTAGCCCCAATAAATAATTCAATTCCTTTTTTCATAGGTTGAATCAACACGGCTTCAGCTCCATCAATTTGCATTATTTTATCAAAGGATTCAGCTAGTTTATCTTCAGAAACTATGTTTAAAATAATTCCTCCAACATCCGATTTATGAACGGGTCCTACCACTTTCATTACAACTGGAAATCCAAATTTTATGGATGCTGTTAAACAATCCGATTTTGTAGTACAAACAGCTTCACTAACCAGTGGAATTTGAGCAGCTTTCAACAATTCATTTACTTGTTGAGGGCGTAAATAGCCTTCTTCAGCTTCGTTAATTATTGTTCTGATAGAGTTTGAATCAAATGCTGTTTGTGTTGTTATTGTACGTTTTGGTTTTTGAGTAGCAACTATTTTAGCCAATGCGTTTCCAAACAACACTTCATCCGGGAAATTGATATTTCCTTTAGAAATGAAATAATCAATTTCTTTTTTTACATTTTCTATGGAAGGTAAAATTGGAAAAATGGGTTTAGAACATGTACGCATTTTTTTGTCTAAAACATCGTAAACATCATAAACTTCAAATAAACCGGGGCTTCCAAAAATAACCACCATCGCATCAATATTCGAAAATTTATGTTCGCAATAATCTATAATGGTTTCCAGTTGTTCTGCATTACCTGTAGCCAAAAAATCTATCGGATTTGAAACAGAAGCTCCTAAAAATAATTGAGATAGCAGTGCAGAACTTTCTTTGCCTTTAATTTCAGGAACAAAGAGTCCATTTTTAGATAAGGTATCCGTCAACATTACGGCTGGTCCGCCAGCGTGTGTTATGATGGCAATATTCTTTCCTTTTAGTTCAGGGTGCATAAAAATGGAAGCAACCGTAATTAATTCATTTCTTCCATAACAGCGAACAATACCAGCTTTTTTAAACAAAGCATCTACTGCAACATCTGAATTTGCCAATGCACCGGTATGTGAACTTGCCGCTCTGCTTCCAGCTGATGAACTTCCAGCTTTGATTGCGGCAATTTTACAGCCTTTTTGAATTAAGGAAGATGCGTGTTTTAACAATTTTTGAGGATGATCAATACTTTCAATATAGAGCATTTTGACCTTAGAACTAGTATGTGTATCAAATGTGTTGTCTAAATGCTCTAAAATGTCTTCTACACCGATTTGAGCTGAATTACCAACCGAATAGACACTGGAAAAAGTCAAACCTGATGCCATAGCTGCCTCAATAGTAAAAACGGCAGTTGCACCTGATCCTGAGATAAAATCGACCCCTTTAGCATGTAACTTTGGAATAGGTAATGTGAAAACACCGGTATAATTCTGATTGATCAATCCAATATTGTTAGGTCCTAATAAAGAGCCTCCAACTGCATTTATTTCTTGTACAATTTGTTCCTCCAATACTTTTCCTTCACCATCTTTTTCACTAAAACCCGCTGAAAAAATAATAAATCCTTTGGTGTTTTTTTGTTGTGCCAACACTTGTACCGTAGCTAAAATAAATTTTGAGGCTATTGCTATTATGGCAGTATCTACATTTGGTATTTCAGCAATATTTTGATAACATTTTATGCCTTGAACTTCACTCTCTTTTGGGTTAACAGCAATTAATTTCCCTTTAAAATGATGAGCAATTAAATTCTTCAGTACCAAACCTCCTGGCATTTGAATATTATTCGAAGCACCAATAATAGCAATGCTTTTAGGATTCATTAATTTTTCATGTAGCATATAAATAGTATTTAGGAAACAAATTTAGTAGCTATTTCTTTTCCTTTTAAATAAGCTTCAATATTTTTATTCACGATACGTTCCCCTTTTCGTTCAAAAAGTGTTTTTATTGCTTTTTGTAAGCTTTCATCACTTAACGGGAGAAATGAGGATGCAGCACCTAATAATACGATGTTTGTTGCCTTTGAGTTACCTAAATCTTTGGCAATTTGTTTAGCGTCAATTAAGATACAATTTGGATGCGATTTTATTTCTGCATACAATTCTTCCAATTTAGGATAATCTGCAATATTTACAAACGGATTTGCGTCAGTGATTAAAAAACCATTCTTTTTTAAATAAGGTAGATAACGCAGTAATTCCATAGGTTCAACTGAAATGATAACACTTGCTTTTCCCCTGGGAATTAGGTCTGAAAAAATTTCTTTATCTGAAATTCGGACATGAGATTGTACAGCACCACCACGTTGACTCATACCGTGTACTTCAGACTGTTTTATGTTTAGATTGCTGTTTAATGCTGCTGTATCTAAAATAGCTGCGATGGTCAAAATTCCTTGTCCGCCAACACCTGCTAAAATTATATTTGTTTTCATGTGTTTAGATCTGTTATGTTTTATTGGTTATCCCATACACTTTTTTACGGGATAGGCTATGGAACCTGTCGGCCGAACAGGCAGGCTCGTTAATAATCATTTCCTTTTCCCAATTCCTCCCGATAGCTCCCGATAGCTATCGGGACGGGACCGGATAAATTTTTTTATCATACTTGTTTCATAGGATTCTCTGGTTAATTTAAAATAACTTTTTTTT
>PVMS01153236.1_pt1 | contig 13651 bp, 6 predicted proteins | sample 1853461 | NCBI WGS metagenome assembly PVMS01 (sample SAMN08582032, study PRJNA380276) | Marine sediment metagenome, whole genome shotgun sequencing project. | isolation source: ocean sediment barecode stripped | collected 2017 | reverse complement strand
TGAACGGTGTTTGGAGTTCCAGCCCCGGACTGGTCGGTAAAGGTAACCAGGTTTGTACCGAATTGGTCTTCACAAAAGGATACTGAATCAACAGTGAGCCTATAAGTGTTGATACAGTATTCTTTTGTGAAGACCAATTCGGTACAAACCTGGTTACCTTTACCGACCAGTCCGGGGCTGGAACTCCAAACACCGTTCATGTATTTGAGTTTTTTGATGAAAATTTTAACCTGGTATTAAAAGATTCTGTTATAGGTACGCCATCGGGTCCATTTACCCGTCCCTATACCGCTCCGGGTGTATATAATAGCGTACTTACTTTAACCGATAAAGATACGGATTGTCAGTCTTCTGATACCGCGGTAGTGATTATTACTGCCTTACCACGGGCCAGTTTTGTTCCAAACGGTTCAGGTGTGCTTTGCGCGTCTGACTCAGTATTCTTTGATGATATAAGTACCAACTTCACTACTGTTCCCAGTGGATTTGTAGCAGATACTATTTCCACCTGGCGCTGGTGGTTTGACTATGATTTTAACCCGTTGAGCCCTCCGGATGTGGTAATTAGTAGCGGCAACAGTGGTGACATCTCCTATGTATTTCCAACTCCAAAGGATTTTATTGTTAGGTTGGAAGTAGAGTCGGCGAATGGCTGTACCGACGATACGGTAATGACTATTACCGTGAATCCCATACCGAATGCCTCTTTTACTGCAGCTCCAAAGGCTGGATGTTCACCATTGATCTCCTCGCTTATCAATACCAGTGCTCCTCAACCACCAGGAGTGGTTATTGATAAATATACCTGGACCATATATGATGCTATTGGTTCAGTTATCGATCAAATAGATCAACCAGTTGAAGATACCCTGGCTTATAGTTTCATTAATACCTCACCGGATTTTGATGCTAATTATACGGTAACACTCACCGCGGTCGATGCCAGTGGTTGTGAAACGATCACCGCGCCCGACTCTATTACGGTTTTTCCTAGCCCAATCATAAGTTTTACTTCGGACGACTATAACCCGTTTAATAATAACTGTGCCCCGGTTAGTGCAACCTTCGACGTAGACAGCATTTTTCATGCAACCAACAATGTAAATACATACTACTGGATAGTGGATGACGGCGTAGGAGTGGTGGATACCACAGCCATCTCTGGGAATATCGATTCCTTCTTGTACAACAACTTTGTAAATGTAGGGATCAATATAAAATTATATACAGTCACTTTGACAGCGGCCCTCAATACCGGTGGTTGCGTAGTTCCTTTTAGTCAACCTATAATTGTACATCCGGTCCCCGTTTCAGATTTCACCGCCATACCCATTGAGAATTGCGATTTTGTGCAGTTTGCCATGGAGACCACACAGAAGGCGGGTGTCTTGATCTATGACTGGGATTTTTCAGCGATACCATCAAATAACCCCTTGCTGGATGACAGTTTTGACCTGACTTTTCAAAGGCCAGAGCCAAACCAACCTGATTTGTTGGTGGACGTGAGCCTGGTCCTGACCAATACTTCAAGTTGTATCAGTGACACTACCAGGCAAACCCTGTTGATTCCTAAAAAGCCGTTTGTAGACGTTCAATTGGATTTGGCGGGTAGTGACCAGGGTTGCGTACCCTATCTGGCAAATTTCAGCAACTCCACAGTCACCTATCCGGCTGGAACTACATTTGAATTGTGGGTGACATTCGGTCTGAATGACCCCGCTCAGGTTACACCTAATACAGGCAACCTTTTGAATAACTTCAGTTATGAATTTACTCAGTTTGGGGACTATAAAGTAGTACTGAGAGCTATTGAGCCCACTAATGGTTGTCCTTTTATTGACGAAGAATTTATTACAGTATATCCTGCGCCTCCTGCCAGGTTCTTTACTCCATTGTCAGGTGATTGTGCACCGTTTGATGCTATTTTCTTTGACGATTCTAACGATACCACCATTGTATCCCGCACCTGGAGAGTTACAGGTCCCGGAGTAAATGAAGCATTTGTCTATAATACCAAGCAGGACTTTAACTATACATTCGTCAATAATTCCGGGTCGCCCATTGACTACCAGGTATCTCTTACTGTTGAGAATAGTTTTGGGTGTACAGATACCAAAATGGAAACCATTACGGCATTTCCGCAGTTACAACCTGCATTCATTGTTACCCCAAAAACTCAGATATTGCCGAGTTCAACAGTATCTATTACTGATATATCGCCGGCAAACAATTGGAATTATCGTTGGGATTTCGGAGACGGCAATTTCTCCACTGACCCTAATACCAGTACTTATACCTATGCCACATTTGGTTTGTATCCAATCACCCTTGAGGTCACTGATCCAAATACCAATTGTATTGGCATCTTTAGGGATACTATAGAGATCATTGCCATTCCGCCGGTGGTAGATTTCGCCTATGACGTTCCCAGAGGTTGTGCTCCACTTACGGTAAACTTTACCAATTTATCCCAGTACGCCAGCCCTGGCACCTATCAGTGGGACTTTGGAGACGGAATTGGAACTTCCAGACAGCAGAACCCAACTTATACTTACTATGATCCTGGAACTTACTCAGTGTCCTTGTCGGCGAGTAATGAATTAGATTCTGTTGTGACCGAGCGTAAAGACTTTATAATCGAAGTTTACCCGGAAGCCATAGCGAATTTTGCTATCCGACCGGAAGTAGTGTACCTGCCGGGAGAGGAGATAAGAGCAGTAAATCGAAGCGAAGGTGGAGACTCTTATTGGTGGGATTTTGGCGATGGAAATAGTTCTACCGAGTTTGAGCCACGACACAGGTATGAACAAGCTGGAACCTACGACGTGACACTCATAGTGACCAGCCAGTACGGCTGTAGTGATACACTCACTATAGAAAAGGCGGTCTTCGCAGACGACGGGGGTAAATACCTAATACCCAATACTTTTACACCCAATGGTGATGGTAAAAATGACACCTTTCTGCCAGAGTTATTTGGTGTAACAAGCTTCCATATGGAAATATACAACCGTTGGGGAGAACTACTTTTCATAACTGAGGACCAGAACATAGGATGGGATGGCATTTACAAAGGTCAATTGTCGTCACAAGATGTATATGTGTATAAAGTAAAAATGAAATTCTTGAGTGGGAATAGCATAGTGCGTACCGGGGATATCACCTTACTCCGGTAATATGAAAGCTGATATTATGAAAAGATACTTTGGTGTATATATTTTTCTGATGATAATTGGTTGGTCCGAAATCAGTGCACAGGACCCTCAATTCTCTCAGTACTATGCATCTCCCCTGTACTTGAATCCTGGGTTCACCGGAACCACCAAACAACACAGATTTATAAGTAATTTCCGGACTCAGTGGCCTGCTATATCCAAAACCTATGTGACCTATGCAGCTTCTTATGACCACTTCAAACCAAGTTTGAATAGTGGCTTTGGAGTATTGGCAACTACAGATAAAGCAGGTTCGGGAGATCTTCGGTCCACCAATATTGCCATGTTGTATTCGTATAAAGTTCAATTGGCGGAAAAATGGGTTGTAAGTCCCGGTGTTTATATCGGTTATGGAATAAGGGATTTAAACTTCAATAAACTGGTATTCGGGGATCAGTTAGATATTACTGACAACCGGATCTTTGATGATACTATTGACCCAATTAGGAACGCTTTCAACAATATTAGCTACTTCGACTTTGGTTCGGGGATAGTGGTCTATAATGAAAAATTCTGGGGAGGGTTTTCCATTTATCACATGAATGAACCTAACCATTCTCTGTTGGATGAAGAAAGTATTCTTCCCATGAAATACTCCCTGCATGCTGGGGTGAGAATTCCACTTTACAACGGTCCCTTGAAAAAGGACAAGGAGGCAAGTATAGCACCCAGTTTTATTTACAAGAAACAGGGAAATTTTGATCAACTCGATTTAGGACTTCACTTTCGATATGATCCTATTATAGCTGGTTTTTGGTATCGTGGGATCCCTGTTCAGCAGAATATTGGGGACAATGTAAATCATGATGCTGTTACTTTCATGTTTGGCCTACGCTACAAGCAGTTTGAGTTTGGCTATAGTTTTGATATGACCGTTTCAAAACTTGCTGCGAACACTGGTGGAGCCCACGAATTTGCCATTAACTATCAATGGGCTAGCGTTGATGACGGCAAGCACCGAAAAAGGCGAAAAGAGAAATTCATTCCTTGCCCAACCTTTTCCAACCGGGAATAATTCCACATAGAAGTGACCAGTTTTACGGGTTTCTTGTTGGCACCTTTTAATTAAATTATAATTTTGCTCCTAAGTAAGTAGTCTTAGGATGTAATGGATTTCACCAAGAACCTAAAGGAGGTAAATGTATTGGGCGTGATACAGCAGGCAGCGCGGGAATTGAACTATCCGGTTTATCTGGTGGGGGGATATGTCCGTGATCTGCTACTTAGTAAACCCGGGAAAGATATTGACATACTATGTGTTGGAAGTGGCATTAAATTAGCCCAGAAAGTCTCCTCCATGGTTTCCCAACACACCAAGGTAAGCATTTTTAAAAATTTCGGCACTGCTATGCTTACTTTGGAAGGCTATGAACTGGAGTTCGTGGGGGCAAGAAAAGAGTCGTATCGTCGTCACTCCAGGAAACCCATAGTTGAGGATGGGTCATTAGAAGATGACCAAAAGCGCCGTGACTTTACCATCAACACCCTGGTCATTAGCCTTAATGAAATTGACTACGGGGAACTGTTGGACCCATTTGAAGGAATTCAAGATTTGGATCGAAAAACGATAAGAACACCACTCGATCCAGAGATTACTTTTTCAGACGACCCCTTAAGGATGATGCGCGCCATACGCTTTGCAGCACAACTAACTTTTGATATAGAAGCCCAAACATTCGCTGCAATAGAAAAGAATGTATCCAGGCTGGAAATTGTCAGTATGGAGCGCATCACAGAGGAGCTTAACAAAATAATACTCACTCCAAAGCCTTCTTATGGGTTTAAATTGTTATTTCATAGCGGTTTACTACGACAGTTCTTTCCAGCATTAGCACAGCTTCAAGGCGTGGAGAAACGTGATGACAAAACGCATAAGGATAATTTCTATCACACTTTGCAGGTGCTTGATAACATCTGTGAAAGCACCGATAATTTATGGTTACGTTGGGCTGCATTGTTACACGATATCGCCAAGCCAGCTACCATGCGATTTGATTCAAAAGCCGGTTGGACTTTCCATGGACATGAAGATCGAGGTGCCCGAATGGTACCTAAAATATTCCGGCATCTACGATTGCCCTTAAATGAAAAGATGAAGTATGTCCAGAAACTGGTCCGACTCCACTTAAGACCGATTGCCTTAGTGAACACCCAGGTAACGGACTCCGCAATTCGTAGATTAATTTATGATGCCGGAAATGACCTGGAAGATCTCATGACTCTTTGTCGCGCAGACATCACCTCTAAAAATCATGAAAAGGTAAAAAAATACTTGCGAAATTTCGATAAGGTGGAAAAACGAGTTAAGGAAGTGGAGGCCAACGATCATGTGAGAGATTTTCAGCCTGTGATAACCGGAGCAATCATAATGAAGACCTTCAACATACCTCCCTCAAAAGTTATTGGGGAACTGAAAGAAGCCCTAAAAGAGGCTGTCCTTGACGGAAAGGTCAGGAATGAATACCAATCAGCTCTTAAATTCATATTGGCAATTGGAAGAGAAAAAGGTCTGATCCCAGGCGATTCAGCAAAAAATGATAAGTAGACCTCAAGTCTTCCCGATACGGTGATTTCTTAATTAATACAGATGTAATAATTCCCTGCAATCTGGTCCGCAAACCGTCAACGAATCATCTATTTTTAATATTAAGCACCCTGATTAAGCGCGACAAGTGAATGAATTTGTAAAGCTAAAAAATACCCTGTTTAACTCATTCTGGTGGCTTTTTTCAGAGTAAGGACATTTTAACACGCTCTGGATTTATCCAACGGTGACTTTGTCATCAATTTGATTTGGTCTATTGGCAGGTTTTGACATGTAATAATTAGCAGATACTTACAGGATTCGGTGGATAAGATTGTAAAAATTGGAATGGTGTTTTTTTTATGGTGGGGGGCATTCCTGTGCTCAAATGCTCAACAAACGCCAATTTACAGTCAATTTTTTCTGAACCCCTATGTTTACAATCCAGCCTTCGCTGGGCAAAATGACCGGTCGGTGGCCTTTCTCAGCTATCGTAAACAATGGATTGGTATTGATGGCGCTCCGGAAACCTCCACTCTAAGCTTTCATACGCCCGCCAAAAGAAATATCGCTCTTGGGGGGTTGGTATACTATGACAAAAGAGGTTTACTTAAATCAACTACCATCTCCCTATCGTTTACTTACAAAGCATTTCTAAGCGAACAGCAATTTATTAGTTTCGGCTTGTCGGGAGGGGTTTCAATGAATAATATCCAACTGGACAATATTAACGATCCGGCCATTCTGAGTGATCCGGCTCTATTCGACCTGGTAGATAATAATTTAAGTCCTAATGCCAGTTTTGGATTAAGATACTATGTTAAAGGATTCAACCTGGGATTCAGTTTGCCTTCATTGTTCAAAAGAGAGGTGGTGGGAGTTGAGCAGTTTACTACGGTGGAGTTAGATCCCATTAAGAATTATACCATAATGGGTAGCTATAAATTCCCATTAGCTAATGGTTCCTTGGAGTTGGAGCCTCATGTGCTGTATCGGGTAACTGAAACATTACCCAATCAATGGGAGGTCCTTACAGTACTACATTTAAGAGATCTGATCTGGATCGGAGCTAGCTACCGTCAGGAGTACGGAGCAACCGCACTGCTCGGGATGAATATAAAGGATATGTTTTCGGTTGGTTACGCCTATGAGTTTGCCAGTACTCTAGTCGATGGCCTGCCGGATGGAACCCATGAAATTCAACTTAGAATAAATTTGGGCAAACCTAAGGAGTTCACTAAGCGGGTAAAGGTAGACGAGGCAGGTAATAGAGACGCCCGTTTCTATTCAGATGGTGGAATGAATTTGTTTATGGAAGCTCCTCCAACTACGCAAGATGATAATGATGCCCGGCTTGTGCCTACGGAGAATTATGACCTTGATACTTACTACCATGATGAGATGTCACCAAGCCACTATGTTATCCTTAACAAGAAAGAATCATTCGAGGCAGCTTACCAGTATTGGGCCAACATTGTCAAAAGATATGGTCATAAGGCGTCTTTTGGCTACAGTAGCAGAGATGACAGTTACTATATTTTCCTATTTAACTCTGAGGATTACCTGCAAACTGAGATTGAGTTGGAGAAAACCAGGTTGTTGGAATTGTTTGAAGATGCTTATTCATTAGAAATTGATTGAATATGATGAAAGCAAATAATCTCTTAAAGTTCGTAGTTGGGGTATGTAGTATGTTCCTAATCTCAACGGTGATAAAGGCTCAAACCCCGGTTATTGATGCACTGGACAAATCGTTTGCGCCTATAAATGATACCCTTACTATTAGGGGAAGTGGATTTGGTGCCGACGCGTCTATTATGCATGTGCAATTTGGAGCAGCTGCTGGAAATATAGTATCAATATCAAACACCCAACTAAGAGTGCTAGTACCTGGAGGCACTACTTTTAGTAGTGTTTCAGTAACAAATACCATAAACGGTAACACAGGTTATTCTTCCAGATTATTTTTCATCAGTTTTGGTGGTACCTCTTTTGACCCGAGTCTGCTAACAGGCCCTACTACCTTCACTGCCCAATCTGGAATATTTGATATTTGTATGTGTGACTTTGATGGAGACGGCATGAATGATGTAGCATCCAGTCACGATAACTCTGTTTTAATAGACGTATTTAGAAACGTCAGCACCTTGGTCGCGGTAAATTTTAATAAGACCAGTTTAAATATTGGTCGAAATACCTTGAATATAGCTTGTCGTGACATTGATGGTGATGGTCTGCCAGACCTGGTTGTCTCCAGATCGGGAGGAGCTTCTATTTATGTGCTTCGAAACCAAAGTACGGTGGGCTCAATAAGTTTCAGTAGCCCTCAGGAATTAATTACCACCGGAGGGTTACCAAGAAAAGTAGTCATAAGAGATCTGAATCTTGATGGTAAGCCAGAACTGATTGCATCGAATCAGGCAACAGTTAACTTGTCGGTATTCCGAAACACCAGTGCACCAGGGGTAATTTCGTTTGGTCCGGAGGTGAGTTTTGGGTTGCCAATAACAGCTCTAAACAGTGCAGGTCTTTCAGTTGAAGATCTTAATGGTGATAGCAAGCCTGAAATCGTTATAAACCCTTTTCTTAATTCAAATATTTACATTTTCCAAAACAATAGTACTTCCGGGGGGCCTGTTGGATTTCGTCCGGTTACTCTATTCAATGTATCAGGTAATTTGTCAAACTTGATCATCGGAGATCTGGATGGAGACGATCGCGCAGATATTGCTGTTTCCAGGTTCTTGACCTCGGATCTTTCGGTTTTACTAAACCAAACTACCAATACCACTGATCCAATTTCCTTTAGCGCCCCAAAAATAATTAGTACTATAGATCTTCCACAAGGGCTTGATATGGGTGATATTGATGGCGATGGATTGGCCGATCTTGTGGTTGCATCTGCCAGTGATAATTTGAAAATGACATTGCTGAGAAACATTAGTATCCCCGGTGACTTTTCCTTTGAGCGATTCGATATAGATGTAAATGATAAATCAAGAAATGTAAAAATCGGAGATATCAACGGGGATTCGAAACCCGATATTGCATTCAATGGTATCTTGAATGGTGAACTTGGTGTTCTGCTCAATGGTAACTGTTACTTGCCATCTATTACACCAACCGGACCAGTAACCATTTGCAGCGGAAACTCTGCCCGGCTAAGTGCCAGCGGTGCATCTGGCATTAATTACCAATGGTTTTTGGATGGGGTAACCACTGGTGTAATTACCTCTTTTATTGATGCTACTACTGCGGGTGTATATACAGTGGTTGCAACCGCGAAAATCGGTACCTGTTCCAAAACGTCTAGTGGCGTAACAGTAACGGTAATAGGTGGTGCTGGTGGTGCTCCATCGGCCTCAAATAATGGCCCTGTTTGCCCTGGTGGAGATCTGGAGTTGTACACTCCTGACGTTCCTGGAGCCACCTTCAGTTGGACAGGACCAAACGGATTTAGTTCAACACTGCAAAACCCAATCATACCAAACTTCGACCCCGTCATGGCAGGTACTTATCAAATACAAGTGACCTTGGGTGCCTGTGTGAGCGCTTGGGGCTCGACCGATGTAACGGAGAGTACTGTGCCAGATCTGGTAATTAGCACCTCAGATCTTACTACTTTTTGTCAAGGTAAAAATGCAGTACTATCGGCACCATTAATGGCGAATATATCCTACCAATGGTTGTTGGATGGTGTTGATATAGCTGGTGCAAATACCAATTTATTTGCAGCAACAGCAACAGGTAGTTATACGGTCAGAGTTACAAATGCAGATAACTGCTCAAAGATCACCCCGGTACTTGTCATAAAGGTTCTTGATCCGCCGATAGCCGGATTTACTTCGCCAGATGAAGCGTGTTTGGATCTGCCAATCACCTTTGCCAATATTTCGGGATTTGATATCAATGAAAATATATTTTTCCAATGGGATTTTGGAGATGGTAACTTGTCAAGTTTGGCTAATCCCTCCCATACCTACACAAGTTTGGGAACCTACACCGTCAGCTTGCTGGTTCACTATGACGATATAGATTGTAATGATACTTTTACAAAACCAATAGATGTTGTCAATGCTCCAGCAATAAGTATTCAAGCGGACAGGGATACGGTGATGTGTGAGGGTGAAACCATTAGATTGTGGGTAGATGATGTTCACACTTCCTATGATTGGAGTAATGGAGCCACTACCAGTAGTATAGATGTGACTACAGCGGGAGTATACAGTGTAGATGTGACCACTACTTCAGGATGCATGGTAACTGCACAGGTAGAAGTAGTTACTCTGTCATTGCCTAATATTACGGCCACTGCAGCTAGCGACAAGATATTTGCTGGCGACACTGTTCAACTAACAGCAACCACAGGACTCCTCAATTATTCATGGACACCGGTAGATGGGTTGAACGACCCGGCAATCGAAAACCCCATTGCCAACCCTCGGAGAACTACTACCTATACTGTAACCGCCGAAGATGCCAATGGCTGTCAAAATTTTGCAGAGGTTACAATTTCCGTTGGACAAGGCATAAATGTTTCGCCTAAACCACTTTTTTCCCCCAACAACGATGGACAGAATGACCGCTGGATCATAGAGAATATCGAGCGCTACCCAGATTGTACGGTAGTGGTGGTAAACCGACAAGGTAATGTATTGTATGAGCGGCGTCCCTATTACGGCAATGAGTGGGATGGAACGCTATCAGGAAATCCTGTAATAGAAGGCGCTTACTATTTTGTGATTCGATGTGAGGGAAGTGCTAAGAATGCGGCTTCAGGAAGTATTACATTAATTAGATAATTTGAATTATGCATAATTTTTTTCTTTCTGTTTTGTTCCTGTTCTCATTGAGTTATTCTTATGGGCAATTATTAGTGGGTTCTAAGATCGGTGTACATGCCGGTCAGGTTCAGTTTGAAGGAGAATCATTTAAAAATCAGTATGATCCAAACTACAAAATTGGAGGGAACATTGGAGCAGCTGTCACTTTTCCGGTGATGGAACCATTTTCGCTGCATGTTGAAATATTGTTTACTTCCAAGGGTAAATCGGTTACAATTCCCAATGAGTCTTTAAAAAATATAGGCCAATATTACTATATAGAAATGCCCATAATGATGAGAGTTGTGGTATGGCCCAAAGAGGCGGTCTTTCTGGCGATAGGACCAAACCTTAGTTACTGGATGGGTGGAACTGGTAAAATAGATGATTTGGAATCATCAGCGGGTTTTACGCCCTATAACATTCACTTCGGGCAAAATGATAGCCCCAATGATCTACAGGTGACGCATCCAAATCGACTGCAATTGGGATTGCTGTTTGGACTGGGAAAGACTTTTGAATTAAAAGATGAACGGAAGTTGACCCTCGAAGCTCGATATGAAATGGGTCATTCATTCCTTGGCACCAAGGATGGAGCGTACATTGAGAATTTGGATTTCAACGACAATCTGGAGTCTAAGCACCAACTGATTAGCTTTAATGTAGCATATTTTTGGGCATTTCATAAAAAATCCGCCAGAAGAAAAAGTAGCACCTACAAGGCAAAAAAGCGAGACGATTAACTCATAGGTACAAAAAAGCTTACATGGGTTTGAACGGCCATCATTAAGTCCGGTAGATGAGCGCGATCATGGATATTTTTGATGAATTGAAAGACCTATTTAATGGCCGTTTTTAGAATTTTCAATCTTTGTATAAACCTGTGAAGCGCTCTTTTCATAAGATATTGATAATGAGCTTGTTATCATTGGTGGCGATTGCAGTGATGTACCCAAGAAGCCTGGAAGTAGTATTTAATAATACTTCTAAGTCTTTATCTCATACTGTTGATGTTGCCAGTGCTTCTATGGCATGTGTCACGGACCCGGATTTTCGTCTGGATGCTTCCTCAATTGTAGTATCTCCTCCAACTTGTCCTGACACGGACTTCTCTGTAAGTTTTGATATAGAAAACAACGGGGATGTTTCATTTTCAGGGAATCTTGAGGTCTCATTTTATTCTGGCGACCCTACACTACCTGGGGCGATTTTCCTAAATACGGAAACAGTAGTGCTTTCGGGTTTCAACCCCGGAAACTTCACCAATCTGTCATTACCAGTTACCGGCACTGGGAATTCTTTTCAATTGTACATAGCGGTTAATGATGCCGGTGTGACTACCTCGCCTATAGTATTTCCAAATACCGCCCAAAGTGAATGTGATTATTCTGATAATGTAGGTGCCGTTTTGGTGACTCCTGACCCATTCACAGCGTCGTTGGAGAAGATCCAGGACAATACTAAGTGCGATATTTCACTACCCGATAATGGCGCGGCCAGGGTATTTGTTTTAGAAGGCACTACAGAAGTAATAGCCGGCTATACTTTTGAGTGGTATCGATTCGGCACGCTGGAATTCACCGGCCCTGTTTTTACCGGGATGATGGAAGGTGATTATCAGGTGGTGGCAACCCATGATGTTGCTCAATGTCAGTCTGATACTGCAAATATTACTATTATCAGGGATAACGTCAGCAGTCCGGTTTTAGCAATTGTACAGAATCGTTTGTTTGACAACTGTGATAGACCCAACGGTAAGGCCACTATAAAAGTTGTTGACCCCAATAATCCTACAGGTCCGGGATTAGCTCCTGGAAAATACGAATTTCTATGGTTTGAGGGTAATCAGGTATTTCTCACTCCGCCAATGGGTACCAGCCATGTAGAGAATTCTTTGTCTCCCATATTTTATTCGGTATACGTTAAAAATAAAAAAACAGGTTGTGACAATATTATTTCTGTCTTGATTCTTGATGATCCTATTGCATATCCTGTTGCGGACATAGTGGTTACCCCGGTAACTAGCTGTGTAATGGACAACGGGATCGTCAGTGCCACAGTAGGGGGACAAACTACTCCTAATACTTTTGAGTGGTTCATTGGAAGCAGGGTGAAGCCCAGTGCTGATTTTATAACACCAGATGTCAATAATCTGCCAGCTGGAGACTACACATTAGTGGTGACAGGCAACAATGGCTGCCCCTCCGACCCAGTTACCGTTACCATCCAGGACCTAAGAATTATACCAGTAGTTGATGTAACTTTAGATGCACCACAAACCTCTTGTAATCCCTTAACACCTAATGGTTCCGCTAGTGCATCGGTAGATGAATCAGCCCAGGGTGGTACTACTAATGTAACTGTTGGTTACACGTTTGAGTGGTTTAGTGGTCAAACAACCTCGGGAGCAACAGTGGCCACCGGGCCGGCAGTGACCAATCTCGGTCCTGGTACTTACACGGTATTAGTTACCAACATAAGTACGGGATGTTTTATTTCAGAAGAGATCATTATTCCGGAAAATCTGGTGATCCCAATACCTACGGTGGTGGTTACCGATCAAACGGCTTGTGTACCCCCTGACGGAGCATTGAGTGCCACGGTGGGCGGCAATACCGCAGGCTATAGTTTTTACTGGTTCATAGGAAACATTGGCGCCCCCAGCTTGGGCAGTGCGGATTATAACACGGCAGCCGTACCTGATCTACTTGCAGGGGATTATACATTGGTAGTAGTAGACGATGCCACTCAATGCCCGAGCTTGCCCGAGGTGCATTCAATTGCTGATAATACTGCTTTGCCGGTGATCAATTTACTTTCACAAACGGAGCAGTTGAGCTGCGACCTCGCCAACCCAACCGGTAGCATTAGTGTGGATGCAGATGGAACTACCACGGGATATACTTTCCGTTGGTTTAGCGGACAGAATACGCTGCCTGCAAATGAAATAACCCCATCACCGGGTGCCATCATTACCGGGTTAACCGCGGGGATTTATACAGTTTTAGCGCGAAACAACATTACAGGTTGTGAATCCACGGCTGAATATACTATTGTAGAAAATTTAGTAATTCCAGTACCTACGGTGG
>PVMS01004874.1_pt1 | contig 13652 bp, 7 predicted proteins | sample 1853461 | NCBI WGS metagenome assembly PVMS01 (sample SAMN08582032, study PRJNA380276) | Marine sediment metagenome, whole genome shotgun sequencing project. | isolation source: ocean sediment barecode stripped | collected 2017 | reverse complement strand
CGAGTGCGGTGACGACCTGGGCATCGGTTGTACGGTCGTCGCGCAGCCCGGCACAGACATTTGTCAGGTCGACGACTCCGGGGTCTCCGCCGGTCGGGTCCAGGCGTGGGCAGGTGCTGTCGAACCAGGTGGCCAGAGACTGCTGGTTGGGCGTCAGGTTGGAGATCCCGGATAGATCCCGATTGGTGGCGACAACCGCAATTCGGACCTGTTGCATCGAGACGGTGCCGGCGTTGTCGGTAATGGTGATGACGTCGCTGAGGGTTGTGCCCGGTGTGGCGTCGGCAGGAATGGTGAAGCTGTAGGTGGCGTTACCCGGCACCGCCAGAGATGCCGGGGTTACGCTGCCGGACTGAGCGCTCAAACTGAGCGGCGCCGTGCCGGTGGCAAAAAAGAGGCTGGATACCACTTCGCCGACCTGGCCGGTGAGATTGATATCGCCGCCGCCACCCGGAGGTGGGTCGTCGTCAATGATCGTTATGGGCAGAGGCGAGATAACCACGGGTGGCGCGGCGGGACACGCCACGGTTGCCACGCCAATCACCAGATCGAAGATCTTTGCCGGCTCCGGGTTGCCGTCGTCGAGGATGGTGACGGTGAATGGTAGTGCGTCGTTGCCTGTGGCCGGAGAGGAGTTCAGGTCGAAGTTGACGTTGATCGAATTGTAGTCCAACCCCGCGATCGCCGTGCCGTCGACACTGGTGAGCGTACCCGCTGCCTGGCAGCCCGCCACGTCGATCGGATCGAGCGCCAGGGTCAGCGTGTAGCTGACGGCACCGTCTGCTTCGCCGACCGTGGTGGGACCCGCGATGCTCAAGGTCGCCGCTTGGACGGGATTCCACAGGAACGTTGCGAACAGGAAAGCCAGGGTCAGAGCGCGCGGGTAGGTCAATTCATTCTTTCCAGTCGGGTTGTTGTCGGCCACACATCAGCGCAACGAGGTAGGCACGAAGAAGAAGTCGCCGACTTCGTGGCCGGCTGCTTTGATGGCCTTGAAGTCGGGAATCTGCACGAACTCGAGGCGCGAAGCTGCGCCGGTGACCTGGTCACGCACCTTCAGGAACAGTTCCGGTCCGGACAGAACCTGCTGATTGTTCTCCAGCGTATCGAGAAAGGCGTTGGCGAACACGGAATGCCTGCCGGCGGCGCCGTCGAGCACCGGCGAGTCGCCGCCGGACGACAGCAGCAGGCGGGCACGCTTTTCGAGCTTGAATCGAAGGAATTCCGGATCGGCGTAGGAGGGCGCATTGTTGCCCACCAACAGAAAGCTGGGTTCGTTGGACAGCAAGCCGGCGTAACAGGAGTCGGCAACCACCAGCACACGCTTGGCCCGGATTCGCGCCAGGTGCCCGGTGACGAATTCGTTGGGTATCCAGAACGTGTTGCGCGGCGGCGGTTCCGCGTTGGAAGGCAGCCAGTAGCCAGACTCGGTATCCCCGGTCTGCAGTCGGGTGCCATGCCCCGCGTAGAACAACAGCAGGTTGTCGTTCTCGCCAACGATCTCGTTGAGGTCGTTGATTGCTTGCATCACGGTGACGTTGTCGCCGTTGGTGATGGTGACGACGGTAAAGCCATACTTGTCTTCGAGTATTGCGCGGGCGCGATTGATGTCCTGGATGGGGGAGTTGAGATTTTCGATCTCGTCGTACTGTTCGTTGCCGATCAGCAACGCAAAGTAGCGTCCCAGTTCGAGGCCCTTGAGCGTTCGTTCCGCGGCATCGGTGTTCTGGGGGGTTGAGCTGGCGAGCGCCGGCTCCCGAGTGACGGGCAGCGCGGCGAGCTTGCGTTGTTCCTCGGCGCGCTGGGTTTCGATCTGGTCGATCAGTGACTTGAGCGCGCGCGCCTCGTCGCTTGCTTGTGTTTGCGATGTTTCAGAGGCGGAGAGCTCTTGCTGCAGGGCGTCATGTTGGCGGTTGAGGAGTTTCAGCTGAACCTCCTGGTCGTTGATCTGGCGCTCCAGTTGCTCGCGAAGCTCGTTGCGCTCGCGGTCGGCCGCCGAGCGGAACATCAGGTTGTCCTCGGCGATTCCCCACGCGCGCCGATACCAGTTCAATGCCTCCAGTTGGCTTTTCTCCACGCCCAGGCCTTGTTCGTAGAGCGTGCCCAGATTGAATTGGGCCCGGGTGTTGCCCTGGTCGGCGGCGCGCCGATACCAGGTTGCCGCGGCGGCGTAGTTCGGCTTCCCGCCCAGCCCGCGCTCGAAAATTTCACCAACGCTGGTTTGCGCGTCGGCGTCGCCCTCCTCGGCGGTTGGCAACCACACCCGCAGCGCCGAGGCATAGTCGGCACGGTCGTACGCAACGTACTCACCGCCGCGAACCCGGCAATCTGCGGCGGTGGTTCGAATGGGCCGCCGCGCGGTCAGGTAGGTTCGAGTGCCCAACTGCCGCACCTGGCCCGGCAACAGGCAGTCGACGATCTGCAGATCCGCGATGTCGACCCGCCCTTCCATTGCAGATTCTGAAGCGGGGGCCGATTCTGAAGAGGGGGCTGATTCGGGAGAAGCGGCTTTACCCGCTGCACACGCGCAAAGTAGAAGCATGCTGAGCAGCAGACATGACAGCCGGGTCACGTTGATCAAGACTTTTCGGGTCCGTGAGATGAGCGTACCTTACTCCCGAGGACGACGTACGTCAAAGCGCTATAATCATGATTTTTAAGGGTTTTTTAGTCCTAACAGGATTACTCGGCGGGAACTTCCAGACGCTCGGTCAGTCGGTTCATCCTGCTCACCAAGGTGGGACGCGCGCCGAGAAATTCGTCGATCGCCATCACGGCCTCGAGGTTGTCGCGCATCACTGTGAGATCGAGGGAGCTGGCCGTGGCCACGTGGGTGTCGACCAGCGTTTCGATCAATGCCTCGATACGGGTTACGGCGGCGCGGTTGCGAGGGTGTATTCGGTACGCCTGGGTAAATCTGTCCAGTGCTGCGGGGAGATCACCGAATCGCTCGAAGGTGTCGCCGTCTGTGAGTAGCTCGGTAAAACGATCTTGAGTTGCCGCCGGCAATTCTTCGAACGCGATCTCGGGTCGTGCCTGGATGTTCTTCTGGACTTCGTTGTAGACCACGTAACCGCCGGTGAGCGCGAGCAGCACGATCGCGCTGGCCAGCACCTTGAACACCCGGGGCCTGCCTTCGAGGTCACGCAGAAACGCCGCCGCGTTAGCGCTACGTGACTCGCGATCGAAGGCCAGACCTCGCTCGAGGGCCTTCGATTCACGCCGGTTGAGGCCTTTGAGGTGCGCCGGCAGCGTCCCGGCCTTGAGCGCATCAGGCGCTGGCGTGTAGTCAAACGGGTGCCGCCCGGACAACAGTTGATAGGCAACCACGGCGAGCGCGTAGACGTCGTCGGCGGGATCCGGATCCTTGCCAGCGAACATCTCGATGCTGGCGTAGGAGGGGGTCAACGCACCGAGTTCGCCAGCATCGAACTGGGTAGTTTCGGATCCTTCGAGGTCACCTGTCGGGGTGGCCCGGGCGATGCCGAAATCGAGAATCTTGGCGCCGTCGTCCGCCGTCAGAAACACGTTGGAGGGCTTGAAGTCCGAGTGAATGATGTTCTTGTTGTGTGCGTAGGCCAGCCCCAGACACAGCCCGCGGATGATTTTCAGCGCTCGGGCTTTGTCGAGCCCCTGAGGGTTCTCCCGGATCACCTGATCGAGCGACTGGCCGTCCAGTACCTCCATGGTCATGTAGACCCGCTCGTCATCGCGATCGAAGTCGTAAACAGTGGTGATGTTCGGGTGCGCCAGGGTCTGGGCTTTGCGCGCTTCGCGTTGGAGCGCAATCACCATTCGCGGGTCGCGCCTGAACTTCTCTCCGAGCACTTTCAGCGCGACGTACGGGTCGCGGTCCTTCGCTTCTTCCTTGCGCCGGTCGCGCGCACGGTAGACGACGCCCATGCCACCGCGACCAATCACCGATTCGATGATGAATCGATCCTTGATGACGTCGCCCGGGTTCAACTGATCCGCTGTGTCGGGCGGCGGCTGGTCACGTGGTATCACCCGGGTCGTCTGATCGTCATTCTTGGGCATACAGCTGTTGATGACCGACAGGGTGTTGGCCGATTCTACCGGAATCGTGGATTCGCGTTCTGGTCACGGGAGGTGTCGCGTGGAGGTTGTTCCGCGCGCGGGGCGACAGTAGGATGATGGCGTTGCGCGTGGGTGGCTTGCGTGACCAACAGGGGCGCAAAGGGGATGCCCGAACGCTACGACATTGCGATAATCGGTTCGGGGCCAGCCGGACTGAGCGCAGCCGGCCGCGCTCAGTTTCGCGACCGGGAGAACGGCGTGGCAACGCCCAGCTACGTGGTTCTTGAAGCCTACGAGCTACCCGCCAAGACCATCCAGCGCTATCAGAAAGCCAAACACGTGATGGCGGAGCCGGGATTTCTGGATCTGCGCAGCGATATCGACTTCGGCGAGGGAAGCCGCGAGCAGGTGCTGGATCAGTGGCAAGAGGCGCTGGACTCACAGCAGATCAATATCCGCTATCGCAGCGAAGTCTCAGCGGTGGAAGGCGCTGCCGGAGACTTTCAGATCCGGCTCGGCGACGCGACCACGCTGCACGCGGCCAACATCGTGTTGGCCATTGGCCTGGAGGGCAATCCGCGTCGACTCGGGGTTGCCGGGGACGATCTGCGAGGGGTGGAGTACCACCTCGATGATCCGCGGGCCTACGTCGATGAGCGAATCGTTGTGGTTGGTGCGGGCGATTCCGCGATTGAGAACGCACTGGCGTTAGCGCAACAGAATGACGTCATCATCGTCAACCGCCGCGACGAGTTCAGTCGTGCCAAGGATGCGAATCTGAATGCGGTCCTGACGGCCATCAGCGATCCCGACTGTCGGCTCGATTGCCTGTACAACAGCTCAGCCAAGGGGGTGGAGCAAGCGGGCGACGGATTGGTGTTTGTTCTGGATACGGCAACGGGTGAGCGCGTCGTAGGGTGCGATCGCATCATCGCCCGGCTTGGCGCGGTGCCGCCGCGTGCGTTTGTCGAGCAACTGGGTATCGATCTGCCCAGCGAGCGAGCAGACGCAATACCGGTGCTTTCCCCACACTACGAGTCGAACGTCCCGGGCATCTACATCATCGGCTCGCTGGCAGGGTACCCGTTGATCAAACAGGCCATGAACCAGGGCTACGACGTCGTGGAGTTCATTCACGGCAGCGACATCAAGCCAGCGGATCACCCTTTGCTCGAGTATCAGTTTCATGGGCTGCCTTACGCGCGGGAGGTCGACGAGTTGCTGGCGTTGTGGCAACGCCGAATCCCGATGTTCCGGGAGCTGAACGGCCTGGCGTTTCGGGAGCTGATCATCGAGAGCGACGTGTGGGTGAGCTGTCCCGACGATGAACTGTTCGCGGAAACCAAACTCCGGATGGATGCCCTGGCCGAGTCGTTGAGCACTCGCCCGGCGATGCCGCGAATGTCACGGTTGCTGCGGGAGGGCGAGCTTGTCTATGCAGCGGGGGAATTTGGAAGCTCGTTCTTCACCATAGCCGATGGCGACGTCATGCTCGAACCGGTGGATTCCGATCTGGACAACGTGCGGCTCCAACGGGGCCAGTTCTTTGGTGAGATGAGCCTGTTGTCCGGACGACCGCGACTGGAAACGGTACGTGCCGGGGCGAACTGCGTGCTGGTGGAGACGCCGCGCCGGACCATGGTGAAGCTGATGAACTCGAATGAGGAGGTTCGCAGCGGTATCGATTGGATCTTCGTGGTCCGAGAGCTTCAGCGTCACTTCGCGCCGCACACCGACATGCGGGAACTCCGCGACCTGGCGGGTCGGACCACGCGACGGTCGTTCAAAGCGGGCGAATTGCTGTTCCAGGAGGGTGATTCCGGCGATTCGCTGCACATCATCCGCTCCGGCGCTGTTGGTCTGAGCCGCGGTGAAGGGACTGACCAGGTGGTGGTGGCCGAACTCAGAGCCGGGCGGTTGCTTGGCCAGATGGCGCTGATGGGCGATCCGGTTCGCCGCGATACGGCCACAGCGATCGTCGCGGCAGAGACAATTGAGCTCGGACGCGCAGAGTTTCTGGAACTGGTGTCCATCGGCGGCGCGCGAATAGATGCGCTGCAACGCGATGCCAGCCGGGCGGCGGCGGACATCGCGGTCATGGAGGTTCGCCAGGATGTGGGCGCGGTCATGGGTTTCCTCATGGGCGAAGGTCTCGGCGAAGCGACCGATGCGCTGATTATCGAGGACGCGTTGTGTATCGGTTGCGACAATTGCGAACGCGCCTGCGCGGAAACCCATGGCGGCGTCTCGCGCCTGGACCGTAGCGCCGGCCCGAGCTTCGCCGGGTTGCACGTTCCCTCTGCGTGCCGACATTGCGAGCAGCCCCACTGCATGAAAGATTGCCCGCCGAACGCCATTCATCGGGCCAGCGATGGGGAAGTGTTCATCGACGATACCTGCATCGGCTGTGGCAATTGCCAGGTGAACTGCCCGTACGACGTAATCCGCATGGAGTATCCGGCGCCGGACAAGCCGGGCTTGCTGGCCTGGCTGATGTTCGGGCACGGACCGGGACCGGGTGAGGAGCCGGACTACGTCCCCAGCGACGCAGCGGCCGCGCTGGGCAAGAAAGCTTTCAAATGTGATGCGTGCGTCGATCTGCGTGGCGGGCCGGCGTGCGTCAACGCCTGTCCCACTGGCGCGGCGCTGCGCTTCCGGCCTGATCAGTTTGTCGAGCTTGCCACCGGCGCCGCCTCAGCGACCGGCGTAGCGGGATGATCCATCAGAACCTGCTGCGCTATCGCGGTTCCCGGTTTCTGTGGATCGCGCTCGCGCTGATCTGCGCCAGCACGGGGCTGTACCTGACCCAGGACCCCGGACTACCGCCTAACGGTGGCAGCTGGCAGGGCTATGTGCTTGGGTCGGTTGGCGCGCTGCTGATCCTCTGGCTGGCACTGCTGGGCGTCAGAAAGCGCAGCTACTCCGGGCGACTCGGCAAGCTGCAGGGTTGGGCGTCGGCGCATGTCTATCTGGGCTCTGCGTTGCTGGTTATTGCGACGCTGCACGCGGCCGCGCAGCTCGGCTGGAACGTACACTCATTAGCCTACCTGCTCATGTGTCTGGTAATCGCCAGCGGTGGTTACGGTACCTACGCATATCTCGTGCAGCCCGGACGGATGGCCGCCAATCGGGCAGGTTCGGACCGCGAGTCGATGTTCAACGAGCTGTTCGAGCTGGGTAATCGTTGTCGAGACCTTGGCGACGCCTGCGATCCTGAGGTCGGCGCCGTGGTAGCGAGCAGCATCGAGCGAACCCGGCTTGGCGGAGGAGCGTTCGTTCAGCTGTCGGCGCGGGACGGCTCCAAACTGGTTCGGCGGATCGCCACGAATGGCTCGTCGACCGCTTCGAAGGTCATGCCCAATCTGGATCAGCAGGCGGTTGTCGACTTCGTCGCGGAACGCGTTCCGCGGGCGGAAAAGCGGGGTGAAGCGGCCAATTTGCAGGAGTTGCTGGCGGCGCTGAGCCTTCGCCAGGCGGTGTTGCGGCAGATTCGTCGTGACATTCAGCTCGACGCCTGGCTGAAGGGTTGGTTGTGGTTGCATGTCCCGCTGACGGTCGGACTGCTGGGCGCGTTGGTGGTGCACATCGCCGCGACCTTCCTGTACTGGTAGGCCTGTACTGGTAGGGAAGAGCGGGGAGAACAGAAAAAATGGGGAGCAAGTGGACGTACTGATTCGTGAGTTGAGTCGGACTGCCGAAGGCAGGCTCAGCTATCGCGATACCGAGATCGACACCCAGACGATCTCGATCGGGTCGGCGGACGATCAGCTCGTGCAGCTCTACGGACCGTCGGTGGCGCAACGGCACGCAAGCCTCGTGCTGGGCGCGAACGAAATTCAGCTGCGCTGCCGGCGCGGTTGCGAAGTGTTGGTGAACGGAGCGTCCGTGCACCGGGCGCAACTTAGCGAAGGCGATGTGTTGACCCTGGACGGTCATCGTATGGAACTGGTCGCGCCGCCGTCCGGATTCGTGGCTGCGCTTGAAGTCGAGCGCGATGGCGAGGCTCAGCGAGCAGGGTTCGAACGGTCGTTCCGAACCGGTTTGGGGAACGCGTGGTTCAGCAAGCGGATGGCGTCCTGGGTGTTGCTTGGGCTGGTGTTGGTACTGGGCTTGGCGGCGCCCTTGCTCTGGCAATTCGACGTGTTGTCGTCGATGTTGGCGACGCGGTGGCTTCCCGACCATCAAATCTGGTCGAGCGGACCGTTGCTGCCTGCGCACCAGCTGGCGGTGGCGGGAGATTGTGGCGCCTGTCATCAACGCCTTCTGGAGCGTGTTACAGATGAGTCGTGCCTGGAGTGCCATGCGGTTACTCCGCATCTGAGCGATGCATCGTTGGCTTCGGCAGGGCTCGAGCCCGAGCGCTGTGCCGCGTGCCACCGGGAGCACAACGAACCGCCGCGATTGATCGCTGGAGAAGATTGGGGCTGTATCGGCTGTCACCAGCAACCTGACTTGTTTGGTTCTGACTCGGGCCTCGAGGCAGTTTCGGCTTTCAACGCGACCGAACACCCCGCGTTCGACGCCCGGCTGATGAGTGTGGACGTCGTTCCCCACGGGACCGGTCTGGTTTTCGACTGGCGGGTTCATCGTCAGCCGGTGGCGATTGCCCGGGAGGATTCCCAACTCGAGTTTTCCCACCAGGTGCATCTCGATGCGGGTCAGGTGCAACGGGTCGACAATGGCGAGGCCCTGGGATGCGGCGACTGCCACGTGCTCAGTTCCGACCGGGCACGGTTCGTTCCGATCGATATGCGTAATCACTGTCAGAGCTGTCATGACCTGACCTTCGATCCAACCGATCCCAGTCGCCAGTTACCCCACGGCGAACCAATCGAAGTGGTCATGACCATCGAAGGCCATTTCATGCGCAAGTTTCTCGCCCCGGCGGACGACCGGGAGGTTTTCCGACGCCGCGTCCCGGACCGCCCCGAGCGCGACGTGGATTGCACGAACGACGCCTACCGATGTGCAGTCAATGCGACGCTTTTCGAAACCGAGAGCCAGTTCACCCAGCGGGGTTGCATCACCTGCCACACCGTCGCAGAGCACGCCGATACGGAAATCTACACGCGCTTTCAGGTGTACCCGGTGCGCCTGGGCCAGGACTATTTTCCGTCGCTGAGGTTCGACCACGCGCAGCATCAGATCCAGGGTGATGCGGTTGCCGACCAGGCGTGCCTCAATTGTCACCTGGCGACGACCAATGACCTCAGTGCCAATTTGATGTTGCCGGATCTGGACACCTGTCTGTCGTGTCACGACGAAGTGCTGGGCCAGCCGGGGCTCTCGCTGGGCTGCCGTGACTGCCACTCTTATCATCCGGAGTATCACCCGGAGTCGCAGCGGTGAGGTGGCGCTCGGTCTGTGGTGGGGCGTTGTTGATGATGGGCGCGTGCTCTGGAGGCGGAGGGTCCGGCGGCGTGGCGGGCAGCGATACCACCGTGGGTTGTTCAGGCAACTGTGCGGCGAGCCAACCGGTGTTGACCGTTGCCGACGTGGAGCAGGTATTGGCCCAGGCCGTTTTCGAGGCGCAGGCGCTCGCGGCGCGCGCCACCATTGCGGTGGTGGACCGGGTCGGCAATGTGCTCGCGGTGTTTCGAATGGGCAGCGCGCTGCAGGCCCGCGTGATCATTGCCAGCGAACTGAACGCGGCGGGGCTGGCGGTGATCAATGGCGGGCTCGAGGGCATCGTTCTGCCGGTGACCGCTGCGCCAGTCGCCATCGATGATCAGGTGGCGATCACCAAGGCCGTCAGCGGGGCCTATCTGTCCTCCGAAGGCCAGGCGTTCTCGACCCGAACCGCCAGCCAGATCGTCCAGGAGCACTTCAATCCAGCGGAGGCGTTGCAACCGGGCGGACCCTTGTTCGGCGTGCAGTTCAGCCAGCTTGCCTGTTCGGACCTGACCCTCGCGTTCAGTGGGGTTGGACCGGATGCCGGGCCGAAGCGATCGCCCCTGGGTCTGGCCGCGGACCCTGGGGGCTTTCCGCTGTACAAAAACGGCACCGTGGTGGGCGGCATAGGAGTCGCCGCGGATGGTCGCTATGGGCTCGATAAAGACATAACAGACCGCGACCGGGACGTTGATGAGTTGATTGCCCTGGCGGGCAGTTTCGGATTCGCAGCGCCTGTCGATCGGCGTGCTGATCGGGTCACAGTGGATGGCAAGACGCTGCGCTTCAGCGACGCGCGCGTTGGCGATCTTGCCGAAGATCCGGATCAAGCGCCGCCTTTCGCGGACTTTGACGGGGTGGTAGGAGACCTGCTGGCCACGCCCGGATACAGTGCTGCGGCCGTGGCGGCCGGAGTGGCGTTCGAAACGTCGGCATCGGGCATTCGTTCGGATGGGGATGTCGACTTTCCGGGACTGGATGCGTATGTGTTGGTCGACAGTGCGGCATTGTTGCGTTTCCCGCCCAGCCCTGGAACGGATGCGGCATTGGTTGGCGGCGCCGTGCTGACGGCTGCGGAGGTGCGCGGCATCCTGCAGTCTGCACTGCGGGTGGCGCAACGAACTCGGGCCCAGATTCGCCGTCCGCTCGGCTCCAGCGCCCGGGTGACAATTGCCGTGGTCGACTCAGCCGGTGCGGTACTCGGCGTGGTTCGCTCCCAGGATGCGCCGGTATTCAGCGCGGACGTTTCGCTGCAGAAAGCCCGCACGGCCGCATTCTTTTCCTCGCCGGGCGCTGCGGATTTCCTGCGTGCCCTGCCGAACGCCAAGTACATCTCCACCACGGACGCCAGTGTAGGCGTCGCCCGCGAGGTGGTACTTGGTGACTACGTAGATGCCGCTCAAGCGTTTCTCGCCGACCCGAACGCATTGGAAACGGGTGCCATCGCGTTTTCGGATCGTGCCGGGGGCAACTTGTCCCGGCCGTTCTATCCGGATGGTCTGACCGGCCGCAATCCAGGTCCGTTCAGCAAATCTCCGGGTGAATGGAGCCCGTTCAGCACTGGCTTGCAGTTGGACCTCTCCATCAACGCCATTCTCCAGCACGTCCTGTTCACGGCTGGCGTGGCGGTGGCAGATGTGGGTAGCGGTTGTGTGGGCGTCGATCTTGCCGATGATCTTGGTTCGGGCGTGCCAACGGTCGCGGGTCCGCGCCTTGCCAACGGCACGCAGATATTTCCCGGCAGCGTGCCCATCTATCGTGCCGACACGCTGATCGGTGGGATCGGCGTGTCGGGTGACGGCGTGGAACAGGACGATCTGATCGCGTTTCTGGGCTTGCATGAAGCCGGCCTGAGTCTGGGTGGGGGGTTGGGCAACGCGCCAGTGGCGCGCCGTGCGGATACGCTGGTGGTGCAGGGCGTGCGGCTGCGCTATGTGCAATGCCCACAGGCTCCGTTTCTCGACAGTTCGGAACATGACGCGTGTGCGGGACTGTGACAGTGCGCGTCGCCTGGTTACTGCTAGCGGCATTGTTGTCGACGCTGGTTGGAGCCGCGCCGGTGCTGGCCGCCGAGGTTTGCTACCAGGATCCGAACGGCCGAATCGTTCAGCGCAGGCGGCCGGGCTATACCCGGGTGACCTGCCCGTCCGCGTCCGCGCAGGCTCCGGAGATCGCGCCGAGCGAAACGCGTTCCCCGGAAGCGACGGTTGGCGAAGCGGTGCGCTCCGAGATCGTTCAGCCCGCCGTGCGTCCCTACGAGCCTCCCTACGAGCAAGAGCCGCGCCGCGCGCCGATCCGTCAGCCCAATCCGGTGTCCCCGGTGCCCCGCCCGGGACGCGAGGCGTACACAGCAGCGGTGCCAATGCCGGATCGATGGCGGATTGTCGATGCGCTCGGCTATGACGACCGCTGGTGGGATCCGTACAACCGGAACGTGCTGAAGGCGGACAAGCCCGTCTCCGGGGGTGATTGGTTCTTCAATATCGGGGTGATTTCAGACACCTTCGCGGAGTACCGCGATGTGCCCACGCCGGTGGGCTCGAGTTCGACGGGCTCGGCCGGATCGCTCGACGTGTTTGGCAGTGACGATCAGTGGGCCATGAATCAGAACCTGGCGACCGAGTTCGTTTACTACAAGGGCGACACCGTGTACCGCCCACCCGACCTCGAATTCCGGTTCACTCCGGTATTCAACTGGAATCGCACGGAGCTCGATGAAGTGCTGGGCGTGTCGGCGGATCCGCGGGACGGCAAGACGCGCAATGATCACCATGTGGGCATTCAGGCGGCGTTCGTGGATGCGCATCTGCGGAACGTATCGGACCGCTACGACTTCGACAGCATCCGGTTCGGCATTCAGCCCTTTTCGTCAGACTTCCGCGGCTTCCTGTTTCAGGACAATCAGCTGGGTCTGAGGCTGTTCGGTACCCGGGACAACAACGTCCGGCAGTACAACCTGGCCTGGTTCCGGCGCCTGGAGAAAGACATCAACAGCGGCTTGAACGACGTTGGTGAGGGGTTACGGGACGACGACGTGCTGGTGGCCAACCTGTACTGGCAGGATTTGCCGGTGCGCGGATTCACGTCGCAATTCACGGTGCTCTACAATCGCAACCGCGAGGATGACTTTCATCGCGACAGCAACGGCTTTACCCAACGACCCGCATCTCTTGGTCAGGCGCGCCCGCGACATTACGACATCGGCTACCTCGGTTACAGCGGCGATGGTCACTTCAGACGGTTCAACGTCACGGGGTCGCTCTACTATGCGTTTGGTGAGGAAGATCCGGGTGTGTTCGATGGTCGTCAGCTCGATGTGAGCGCGCTGTTCGGGGCGATCGAGGTGTCGGCCGATTTCGACTGGATGCGGCCGCGGCTGTCGTTCCTGTACGGCAGTGGCGATGACGACCCGTTCGATGACGAGGCGCATGGCTTCGATGCGATTTTCGAGAACCCGCAGTTCGCCGGCGCGGACACCAGCTATTGGATCCGTCAGTCCTTGCCGCTGGTTGGCGGAGGGCAGGTCGGGCTTTCCGGTCGCAACGGCGTGCTGGCAAGCCTGCGCTCGTCCAAAGAACAGGGCCAGTCGAACTTTACCAACCCTGGAATCTGGCTGGTGGGCGGCGGTGCAGATCTGGATGTGTTGCCAGAGCTGAGGGTGTCGTTCAATTGGAACTATCTGCGCTTCGACGACACCTCGGTCCTTGAGGTCGCGCGGGCCCAGGCGGACATCGATTCGGAGATCGGCCACGACGTGTCCATGTCCGTGATCTATCGACCCTTCATGTCCCAGAACGTGGTCCTGCGCGCCTCATACGCGGTGCTGATCTCCGGCCAGGGTTACGAGGATCTCTACCCTGACAAAGACCCGGGCTACTTCATGTTCAACATGGTGCTGGCGTTTTAGCGTGGCGGGTCGCAGATCAATTCGTTGGCTTTGGGCAATCGCGCTGTGGGGGGCAGGGTCCGGTCTTATTGCGAGCGAGGCTGAGCACGCCGTACATCGAGACTATGCATTCGCGCCGCCCGCACCGCGCAGCCAGAGTGGGGCCGAGGTCGACGCGAAGTCGGCGGGTTGCGTTTCATGCCACGTGGCCACCGACAATGCCAGCATGCACGGCAATCCGGCCGTCAAGCTCGGCTGCACCGACTGCCATGGCGGTGATTCAGCAGTGGTTCGCGCGTCCAGCGTGGCTGCGGCTACTGATGCCTACCGGGGGTTG
>PVMS01069387.1_pt1 | contig 13653 bp, 13 predicted proteins | sample 1853461 | NCBI WGS metagenome assembly PVMS01 (sample SAMN08582032, study PRJNA380276) | Marine sediment metagenome, whole genome shotgun sequencing project. | isolation source: ocean sediment barecode stripped | collected 2017 | reverse complement strand
GGAATGGGTTATTGTGGTGCAGCAAGCATAACTGAGCTCCAGAAGGCACAGTTTGTACGTGTCACCAATGCAGGTGTCCAGGAGAGTCATCCACATGAGCCGGAGCCGACGGAGTCAAGGTTGGTATAGGTCCGGGCTCCATCTGTACCACGAGGATTATTGCCGGAGTGGGTGTACCCCAGCTGACAGCCATTTACGATGTGGCCCATGCGCTTCAAGAAACTGGTGTTCCTGTGATTGCCGACGGAGGAATCAGATACTCCGGAGATATTGTTAAAGCATTGGCGGCAGGAGCCAGTTCCATCATGGCGGGATCCCTTTTTGCCGGTGTAGAAGAATCACCGGGCGAAACCATCATATACAATGGCCGAAAGTATAAATCATACCGGGGCATGGGATCGCTGGAAGCCATGCAGCATGGGTCCAAGGACCGCTACTTCCAGGATATGGAAGAAGATATCAAAAAACTGGTCCCGGAAGGAATTGCCGCCCGTGTACCTTTTAAAGGAAGCCTTACCGAAGTGATATATCAGATGATAGGAGGTCTGAGGGCCGGAATGGGTTATTGTGGTGCAGCAAGCATAACTGAGCTCCAGAAGGCACAGTTTGTACGTGTCACCAATGCAGGTGTCCAGGAGAGTCATCCACATGATGTAACCATTACCCGGGAGGCACCCAACTACAGCAGATAATATATGGGATTGTCCATCGTTCTAATTAAAACAATTTTGACCTTATGAAAAAGAGTCTACTCTTAATAGTTCTTGTTGCATTTGTGGCTACAGGAATTCTTGGACAGGAATCTCCGGTTCTTATGACCATTGGAGATGAGCAGGTAAGTCTGGAGGAATTTGAACGGATCTATCTGAAAAACAATAATGAATCGTCGCTAAGCAGGCAAGATCCGGAAGAATACCTGGAGCTTTTTATCAACTTCAAAGTTAAGGTAAAGGAGGCTGAAGCACTGGGCATGGATACGACCACCAAGTTCATTAATGAGCTGGAAGGCTACCGGAAACAGCTGGCCAAACCCTACCTGATGGATGAAGAGGCTAAAGAGGCGATGCTGGAAGAAGCATATGAGTGGTCCAAATATGACATTCATGCGAGCCATATCCTGATCAGGCTTCCCGAAGGCTCCTCACCCGAGGATACCCTTGCAGCCTATGATAAGATTATGGAGATCAGGAACCGGATCAAGAGTGGTGAAGCATTTGATGTGGTTGCCAGGGCTACCTCTGAAGATGCTTCGGTACATCAAAATGGAGGTGATCTGAACTACTTCACTGTTTTTTCCATGGTGTATCCCTTCGAAGTAGCTGCATACAACATCCCGGTGGGCCAGATGAGCATGCCATTCAGAACCACCTATGGTTATCATATTCTCAAAGTGGTGGATAAGAGGCCCGCACGAGGCACCATCAAGGTAGCTCATATCTTTCTACGCTCACCAGCAGATATAAGCGAGGAAGAGAAGAAAGAGGCCTACGAAAAAATACAGCTCGTTTATGATAGTCTTCAGATGGGAGCTGGCTTTGAAACAATGGCCAAAAACCACTCCAATGACAGGAGTTCTGCCATGTCGGGGGGTGAACTTCCATGGTTCGGAACGGGACGCATGATTCCCGAATTTGAAGATGCCTGTTTTGCCCTGGAAGAAAAGGATGTCTATACCAAACCATTCAAAACCTTCTATGGATGGCACATAATTAAATTAATAGACAAAAGGGGGATAGGCAGCTATGAAGAAATGAAACCCGGATTGCAACAAAAGATCGACCGCAGCGACCGCAGCACGACGCGGACAGAAAACTTCATTAAAAAGCTTAAAAGTGAGTATAACTACAGCGAGAACCGCGAAGCCCTGGAACCGGTATACCAGGCGGCCGATTCAAGCCTAAGGCTCGGCACCTGGAAAGCGTATAGCTTGAAGGACCTGAACAGCCAGCTAATTAAGATCGGGAAGCGGGAAGTCCTTACCGGAGAATTTGCATCCTATATGGAGGAGAAGCAATACCATGGAAAGGCAAGAGATCCCAGGGTATGGGTCGATCAGCTCTATAATAGCTTCTCTGATGATCTTGTTATCGCCTACGAAGACGAGAGACTTTCCATAAAATATCCGGATTTCAGGCATATCTATCAGGAGTATCACGATGGCATCCTGCTTTTCGACATTATGGATCAAAAGGTCTGGTCCATGGCCATAACAGATACGGTCGGACTGGAAACATTTCACAGGGAGCACAGAAAATCCTACATGTGGGGGGAGCGAACCGAAGCCTTTATTGTAACTTGCAGCAAAGAGACTGATCTGGCAGGAGTCAGAAGTGCTTACAAGAAAATTGCCAAAGGCAAGCTTGACCAGGAGGCACTGAATGCAAAATATTGCAGCAATGATTCAGTGCCCTGCATTAGCATAGCACAATACCTGGTTGAAAAGGGTGAAAATGAGATGATTGACTCGCAGAATGGAGTAAGAGGACCAGGACCGGTCATTGATAATGAGGAGACAAGTACCTTCGTGATCATTAAGGGAAAGCGATCGCCCGAACCCAAACAATTGGATGAGGCTCGTGGTCAGGTTACTTCAGACTACCAGGAATACCTGGAAGCCGAATGGTTGAAGTCTTTAAAGGAGAAATACCCGGTGAGCGTCAACCAGGAATTGCTTAAGAGGATAAAACGTTAAGGATGAGGAGGATTATTTCTATTATCACACTTGTTTTTTTTATGGTACAGGGCTGCTCCCTGTTTGTGAAGAACGAACAGGAAGAACCGGTGGCCCGTGTATTTGAAAATTACCTCTACCCTTCCGACCTGGGAAAGGTCATCCCCTCTGGCACAAACATGCAGGATAGTATGCTGCTTGCCAAGCGTTATACAGAGACCTGGGTAAAGGACATGTTGATGCAACACAGGGCAGAAGAGTCTCTGACTGAAGAACAAATGGATTTTGAAGCTCAGATCGCCGAGTATCACCGCTCTTTACTGATCTATACCTATCGGCAGAATCTGCTCCATCAGAAGATGGATACCCTTGTAGATGAGCGTGAAATAAACACCTACTACGAGGAAAACTCCAAAAACTTTGTGTTGAATCAGAATGTGATCAAAGGTACTTTTATTAAGGTCCCCCTTTCAGCACCAAACCAGGACCAACTGCGTCGCTGGTCCTGGAACAACAGAGAGCAGGATCTTGACCAGATGGAAAAGTACTGTGTCAGCTATGCCGAAAAGTATAGTGATTTCAATGATACCTGGGTCGATTTCTCTTCCATCAGGGAACAGCTGCCCAGGCGGATTTCGGATCCCGTAAGGTACCTCAATAGCTATCGCAATATTGACAACCGCGATTCGCTGTTCAGGTATGTGGTGCATATAAGCGACCATCTGACCGAAGGCGAGATAGCCCCCGTGGAGCTGGTGCGGGAAGATATTACCAATATTATCCTGAATAAGAGAAAGATTGAATTTATAAAGGACCTGGAGCATCGCGTATATACGGATGGGGCAAGCAGGAACCAGTTTGAAATTTATCGTTAATGAAAATGAAAAGAAGATTTGCATATATAGTGCTTGGAGCACTTCTGTCATTAAACGCAGTGGCCCAGCCACTGGTAATAGACAGGGTTATAGGCGTTGTGGGAGATTTCAATATCCTTCAGTCTGATATAGAACAGGACTACCTTCAGTTGAAAATGCAGGGCAGGTATGTGGGGCCAGACGTTCGTTGCGATATCTATAACTCCTTCATTGAAAGGAAACTACTGATGACCCAGGCAAAGATAGATAGTGTGGAGGTAGGTCCCGATATGGTGGAGATGCAGATGGAATCCCGTCTCAATTATTTTATAGGTCAGTTTGGCAGCGAGGAGGAGATGGAGGACTATTTCAGCAAGTCGATCTTTGATATTAAAGACGATCTCAGGGACGCGATCCAGGAGCAGATGATTACGGACCAGGTAAGGAATACAATTGTCGCAGATGTAAGTACCACTCCTTCTGATGTAAAAAGCTTTTACCGTTCCATGGAATCCGATAGCATCCCCTATATTAATACAGAGGTGGAACTGGCACAGATAGTGGCCTATCCCAGGTACAGCGACGAAGCCGTTTTTCTAATAAAAGAAAGATTGCTTGAATTGCGTAAACGGGTTCAGGACGGCGAGGATTTTGGAACACTGGCCATTCTCTATTCAGAAGCACCTGAAGCTGCCCGCCGGGGTGAAATTGGATTTATGATGAGGTCTCAGCTGGATAAAGCCTATGCCAATGAAGCCTGGATCCTGAAGGCCGGGCAGGTTTCCAAAATCGTAGAAAGCTCTTTTGGCTACCATATCATACAGATGATTGAGCGCAGGGGTGATATGGCCAATACCAGGCATATCCTGATGAACCCGAAAGCAGATGCCAATGCCAAGCAGAAGGCCATTTATAAACTGGATAGTCTGAAATCTATCGTCGAGGCTGACTCACTCACCTTCGACTGGGCTGCCAAGCGCTACTCAGAAGATGCCGAGACAAGTGTAAACGGTGGACTGCTCGTAAATCCACAATCACGGGCCTCTACCTTCGAACTGGACCAGCTACCAACTAAAGATTACTATATGATCAGGAACATGCAGGTAGGGGACCTCTCAGAGCCTTACGAATCAACCGATCACAACCATAAACTCTGTTACAAGGTACTCCTTCTGAAAACCAGGATCGAACCACATCGCGCTAACCTGAAGCAGGATTACATTCTCTTACAGGATCTCGCCCTCATGAACAAAAACAACGAAGTGCTGAACGCATGGTATGTGGAAAAGAAAAAAACTACCTACATCCGTAGAGATCCCGCTTACAATAAATGCGAAGAATCAGTTCCGCAGACCAGCCAGAAATGATCCTGAGTCAGCATAAGCGCTTATTCCGGCTTAGCCTGCTTATGCTGGTCCTGCAAATCTCCCTGCAAGTAGCCTCAGGGCAGAAAGTCACCACTCTTGAGATCCTCAATGCAGATCTTACAGCTTATGATGTACAGATCGGGGGTGATGCCCGGAAATTGATCGGTAATGTCAGGCTGAAATACGAAAATGTGATTATGACCTGTGATTCAGCATACTTTTATCCCAGCACCTCTTCTGTTGATGCCTTCAGCAACGTCAGGATTCAACAGGGAGACACCCTCACAGTCAGGGGCGACAAGGCCTACTATGATGGCATCAGCAGGCTTGCCAGGTTCCGCAACAATGTGGAACTGGTAAACAAGGATATTACCCTCCTCACCGATTCTCTCAATTACAACCGCACAGCCGGCTTTGCATACTATTTTGGCGGAGGAATTCTCACCCAGGTAGACAGCAGGCTTACCAGTGGCAGGGGGCGCTATATACTTGATACGGAAGATTTCTATTTCATGGATAGTGTGGTGATCGTCAACCCCGACTATACCATCCGTACCGATAGCATGAGGTACAACACCAGGCAGGAGATCTCCTACTTCAGCGGGCCCACTGAAATCACAAGTGAGGAGCGGTATATCTACTGTGAAAACGGATGGTTCGATATGCAGCAGGATATATCCTATGTTACCGACCATGCCTATATGGAAGAGGCGGGAAGAATTCTAAAAGGAGATACCCTTTATTACGAGGCTGAACAGGGCTTTGGAAGAGCTGTCTCCAATGTGGAGATGATCGATACGGCCCAGAACATGATCCTGAAAGGAAATTTCGGAATCTATTACAGCGAACAGGAAACAGTGATGGTCACCGACAGTGCATTGATGATACAGATAGATGGATCCGATACCATGTACGTACACGCAGATACACTCCGCACCATGCAGAATCCTGAATTTGAGGAGCAGAGCAGAATTCTGAGGGCCTACCACAAAGTAAAAATATTCCGGACCGATCTGCAGGTCATGTGCGATTCCCTGGTATATGTGGAGGCCGACAGTGCCTTTGATTTCTTCGGGGAACCGGTCATCTGGTCGGGTGAAAACCAGCTAACTGCCAGACATATAAGGATTTATATGGTAAATCAGCAACTGGAAAAAATGGAACTTAATGGTGTCGCCTTTGTCGCCTCCCAGAAAGATTCAGTAAGTTTTGACCAGATGAGAGGTAAGGAGATGACCGGATACTTTAAAGAAAATAAGCTGGACCGGATCTTCGTTTCGGGAAACGGGCAAACCATTTATTATGCCACCGATCAGGAAATCATTGTAGGGGCCAATAAAACAGTATGTTCCGATCTTACCATCTATCTGAAGGAGAACAAGATATCAAGGGTGGTATACACCTCTCAACCTGACGGGACCTATTATCCCCTGTCCATGTTTCCTGACGAAGAGGCACGTTTGAGTGATTTTAAGTGGCTGGAGCAGTGGCGTCCGCTCACCTGGGAAGATATTTTTATCTGGAAATAAATCAGATCAATATTCATCCTCATTAAAGAAGAAATCGTCCTTGCTGGGATAATCAGGCCAGATATCTTCTATGCTTTCATAAACATCACCTTCGTCCTCAATCTCCTGCAGGTTTTCAATTACTTCCATAGGAGCACCTGATCTGATGGCAAAATCGATCAATTCCTCCTTTGTGGCAGGCCACGGTGCATCTTCAAGTTTTGAGGCTAATTCCAGGGTCCAGTACATCTATTCTTGTTTATTATTATGAGGTGCTGTTAAAAGCCGCAAATTTAGAAAAAAAATCAATTCCTACAACCCCGGGTTCCAAGGTTCCTGTTTGAGACCGGATTGCAGTGCGATTTTTCGGGAAAGAACAAAAAAATAATCTGAAAGCCGATTGTAAAAACGAAGGATATCTTCCTGAATATTAACATCTTGGGCAAGATTCAGAATACACCGCTCGGTCCGCCTGCAAACCGTTCGCGCTATGTGCGCCTGGGAGACGGCCGGGTCTCCACCCGGTAGAAGGAAGGATGTCAGGGGTTCCAGTGCAGCATCCATTTCATCGATTTTTGCCTCCAGGAAAGATACTTGCTCATCCCCAACCACTGGAATCTCCAGGGGACAGTCATCACAATCGGCAGCCAGGATCGAAGCAGTGGCCATCTGGATTTTCAAAATGCTTAAGAGCTCATCCCGGATTTGCACATCTTTTACCAGATCGCGTAACATGGTGGTATGGGCCATCAGTTCGTCCACCGTCCCGTAAGCTTCGATACGCTTATGATACTTGGGTACACGCCTGCCTCCGATAAGGGAAGTAAGGCCCTTATCTCACCTTTGGTATAAATGCCTGATTTTTTTATTTCTCTGGATTTTTATTGATCTCTATACTATCGATCTCCCCGTCGAGCAAGTGGATGATCCGGTGCGCATACCGGGAGATGGACTCCTCATGAGTCACCAGGATAATTGTATTTCCCCTCTTGTGGATCTGCCCAAATAGCTTCATGATATCCACCGAGGTTTTCGAATCGAGGTTTCCGGTGGGTTCGTCGGCCAGGATAATGGAAGGATCATTCACCAGTGCACGGGCTACAGCCACCCTTTGTCTCTGTCCACCCGATAACTCATTGGGTTTATGATCCATCCGGTCGGCCAGTCCCACTTCAGCAAGTGTTTTTGTCGCCTTCTCCGCACGTTCCGACTTGGAAACACCTGCATAGACCAGGGGCAGCATCACATTCTCCAGTGCGGTATACCTGGGAAGCAGGTTGAAGGTCTGGAAGATAAATCCGATCTCCTGATTTCTTATCTCTGCCAGGCGATTATCGTCCATTTGACTTACATCGATTCCATTCAGGATATACTTACCACTTGTGGGTGTATCCAGGGCTCCAACCAGATTCATAAGGGTAGATTTCCCTGAGCCCGATGGCCCCATGATGGCTACATACTCGTTTGTCTTGATATCCACATCAACAGAACGAAGCGCCTCCACGACAATCGAACCAATATAGTAGTTTTTGACAATTTTATCCAGACTGATAATTGTTTCCATATTTAAATAAATTGTAGACGAAAATACATATTAATAAGAATATATATTCTATTAAAGGTTTAAAACTTAATTTTAATTTCTGTTTCAATAAGGTCCCTTCTTAACAGCAGGATTCCCATATGAAAGAGGTCAATGCTCACCCGTACTTCTGGCCAGGAGACCACCTCCTTCCATGCCCTTTGCATCCCTCTGGACCAATAGATATCATCCATCACAATTACTGCTTCCTCTCCTGCCCTATCCAAAAGTTTCCGTACATAGGTCACGGTAGGATCATAGTGGTGATTGCCATCCACAAAAGCCACAAAACGATGTGGGATCAGAGTTAAAATATGCTCCAACTTCTCCTCCATTGAACCCCAGTGGATGGATACCGGTCCCTGGCAGGATCTGCATATCAATTGCGCTGCCAGTGCAGCCCTCTCTTTGTCTCTTTCAATGGAGTGCAGGGGAGTATCCGGCGACCCGGAACTAAGGTAGAGGGTGCTTATCCCCATTCCCGTACCCAGTTCGATGATCATTTCAGGCTGGAACCATCGGGTGATCCGGTATAGCAGGAAGCCAAATTTCCCTGAAACCGATGAGCGTCTTGCAAACACATGATCGGAACGTAAGTTCCTATGCTCCTTCATGATCGCCTCAGGAGCTTCAGTCCCCTGCGAATTGAACAGTACCTTATTTACAAATTCAAAGAGGTAAGGCGAATGGATCCCATGTCCCTTTCGGTGCCTGGTATAAAAAAGATGCCTTATATATTGATAGATTCGCCAGGCCATGGTGCAGGTTTCTGATATAGCCTAATTTTACATAAATTGCTTCACGCATGCAACAATATCTTCAACAGGACATTCAATTTCTTCCCGGGGTGGGACCCAAACGTGCCGATCTGCTCAGGGAGGAGTTGAATATTAACACCATTGAGGACTTGCTAACCTACTACCCTTACCGCTATGTGGACCGAAGCAGGTTTTTTAAAATCTCGGAAGTCACATCTGATATGCCTTTTATCCAGATCAAAGGAAAAATCCAGGGCTACGCCTCTGTGGGTAAAGGACGAGGAAAGCGGCTTGTGGCCGATTTTACAGATGGGAGCGGACGCCTGGAGTTGGTCTGGTTCCGGGGGGCCAAATGGATTCCCGAAAACTACCCCATTGGAAAAGAACTGGTGGTATTCGGCAGGCCGTCGGTGTATCAGCGAAAACTGAATGTGGTCCACCCGGAACTGGAAGATCCGGAAAAAAAACACGTGGTCAGTTCCAGACTGCAGGCTGTATATTCCACCACTGAGAAACTCAAGGACAACTACCTTACATCCAAGGCGATCAGCAAACTGATGGCCAACCTGATCAAGGGTCTGCCCAGAAAATTTGAAGAGACCCTGCCAGCCTGGCTTCTGCAAAAACTGAATCTGGTCAACCTGGACACTGCCATGCGCCACATCCACTTTCCTGATGCAACAGATCAGTATAAAAAGGCTGAGCTTCGTCTTAAATTTGAGGAGCTCTTCTATATCCAGCTCAATATCCTGCAGGGGAAAGGCGAACGAAACAAGCGCTTTCGCGGAAACATTTTTGAAACCGTGGGGCTTAGCTTCAATACCTTTTATAAAGAACATCTGCAATTTGAACTGACCGGGGCCCAGAAAAAGGTAATGAAGGAGATACGAAGAGACATGGGATCTGGAAGACAAATGAACAGGTTACTGCAGGGCGATGTTGGTAGCGGGAAAACCCTGGTGGCACTAATGTCCATGCTTATTGCCATTGACAATGGATTCCAGACCTGCATCATGGCTCCAACGGAGATTCTTGCACAACAGCATTTAAAGAGCATCCATAGCTTTCTGGATGGCATGGAAGTTCGTGTGGAGCTACTCACCGGCTCTGTGAAAAAGGCAGAGCGCATACCCATACATGAGGGTTTACTGGATGGAACAGTACATATCCTCATTGGAACCCATGCGGTGATCGAGGATGTGGTTCAGTTCCAGAGGCTGGGGCTTGTGGTGATCGATGAACAACACCGTTTCGGGGTGGCTCAGCGGGCTCGCCTCTGGAGCAAGGCCGATGTGCTGCCTCATGTCCTGGTGATGACTGCCACACCCATCCCCCGTACCCTGGCAATGACCCTCTATGGGGACCTGGATGTGTCTGTGATTGATGAGCTACCCCCTGGCCGCTTACCCATAATTACCCGCCACTCCTACGACTCCAAAAGACTGATGGTGTTTGGCTTTCTGAAAAAACAGCTGGCCCTCGGCCGGCAGGCATATATTGTCTACCCGCTTATCAAAGAGTCAGAATCCATGGACTACAAGGACCTCGAGGACGGACTCGAAAGTATCTCCCGGGCTTTCCCTCCGCCGAACTACCAGGTTAGTGTGGTTCATGGAAAGATGAAACCGGAAGAGAAAGAGGCCTCCATGGCTCATTTCGTGGCCGGCCGAACTCATATCATGGTGGCCACCACCGTAATAGAAGTGGGTGTTGATGTCCCCAATGTCTCCATTATGATCATCGAAAGTGCTGAACGCTTCGGACTTTCCCAGCTTCACCAGCTTCGTGGCCGGGTGGGTCGTGGAGCCGATCAGTCCTACTGCATCCTGATGTCGGGTTACAAGCTTTCGGATGATGGGAGAAAACGAATCGAGACCATGGTACGAACAAATGATGGCTTTGAAATTGCCGAGGAGGACCTGAAACTACGCGGTCCCGGCGATATTGAAGGGACCCAGCAGAGCGGTGTGCCCTTCAACCTGAAGATTGCCCACCTGGGCAGAGACACCCAGATCCTTCATCTCGCTCGTGATACGGCTGAACTGATCATTGCAGAAGACCCCGACCTGAAGCTCGACAAGAACTTCATCTTTGCCAAACACATTAAGAAAGGGAATCCCCGGCGCATTGATTGGGGGAAGATTAGTTAGCTGCGTCCTTCACGCATCGAACTGAGAAGCCTATGCGCATGTCATGGTACTGACGGTAAACCTGTTCTTTATCGAAATTAAGCGTTCTGTACCAGGCCTTGTCGGTTCCCTCCTCTTCGTTGGAGGTCCAGTAAGCAGCAGATTGATCTATACCATAGAACAAGCCTTTGGCGCTACGAAAGCCTCCTGGAACAGCAGTAAAACCACTTGAATTGGAAGCTCCTGTATTGGGGATGGCCCAATTTGAAAAACCCCGCTCTTTTAACTGAGCTCCTTCATCGCTTCCGCGCCAGTCGTAGTTGTCCGCATCGGCCTCACTCATTCCCAGGAACACTTCAAGTATTTTCCATTCGGCATCAGAGGGAATATGCCATCCATCGGGACATACACCCTGAACTCCACTGGGAATAGTCTCACTGCTTAAGGCACCATTCATGGCTGCTGCCCACGTATATAACACCCCGCTGGTATCACTGTACTCGGCCTGGTTGTTATACCAGCAGTAGGCCTGAACATCCGGGGTCATATCATTCCATCCGGCTTCATCACTGATTTGTGTAATGGGGCTTCCATCCGGATATTGAGTCACCTTCAGGTTCTCAGCCATCCAGACCTGCGTGCCAATCTCAATGGTCCCATATGTGTTCCCCTCCATATCGCTTACCGACCCATAGTTCAGATCAGGATTAAAGCCTCCGGGCGTATCCAGTATCACCCGGATATTCACCGCAGCACTTTTATCTTCATCATCCCTGGTCAGTGCACTTAATACATATTCACCCACTTCGAGATCCGCTGTGTTCCAATCATATACCAGGGTAGATGCTTCAGCTGTTGCCACCTCATCACCCTCCACATATATTCTTAGCTCAGTAATAGTACCATCCTCATCGTCGGCCATGGCTTTAACGGGTATAGTCCCCCCCCCTATAAGTACATCTCCTTCCTGGGGAGTTGTTATTGAAACTGTGGGTGCCTTATTTTCTTCTTCTTTACAGGCTGAAAGAAGTATGAGAAGAATCACACTTACAGCTTTCAGAGTCCTTACTATTTTTCTCATGATTCGCAGAATACAGCTGACTTTATCGTCAAAAACTGCGCCAAAGTAACAAGAAAAAACCAAAAGAAGTCTAAAGCTATTTATACCTTTTATAAATAGCTTAGAAAAAAGATTAATATGACATGCAACAGGTGAGAATCATCCAACATCAATAATTTTGTGCCATGATTGAGCACGAGGGTATCATCGACCATATTGATGGAGATGTGGCACATGTAAAAATCGACAGTATCTCGGCATGTGCTTCCTGTCATGCCAAGGGGGTATGCAGTGCTGCTGATCAGGAAGAAAAGTTCCTGGATGTTCCTCTTCATGGAGCCACCTACCACCAGGGAGATCCTGTTTATGTTCAGATAGCACAACACCTGGGATTCAAGGCCGTTGCACTGGGATACGTCTATCCCTTCCTCTTATTGATGGCTGTCCTTATTGGTATGCTCGCCGCTGGTGCAGCGGAGCTTAGAGCCGGCGGAATTGCTCTGCTGTCTATCATACCGTACTACCTTGTTCTCTATTATTTCCGCGATCGCCTATCAAAGTCATTTACATTTAGCATCAAGAAAACTTTCACTGTGCAATGAGCCAGATTATTATTTATACCATTATCACACTGGTAGCTATTGGGGCCGCTGCAGCTATCATACTCTATTTTGTCGCCCAGAAATTCAAGGTATATGAGGATCCGCGTATCGACGAGGTCGAAGAGGCGCTCCCGGCAGCTAATTGTGGAGGATGCGGTTTCCCAGGTTGTCGCAATTTTGCAGAAACGCTTGTTAAATCGGAATCCTGGGATGATCTTTTCTGTCCTGTAGGCGGAAATGATACCATGGCAAATGCAGCTGGTATTCTGGGAAGAGAAGCCGTAGAACAGGCACCAAAAGTGGCTGTTGTCAGATGTAATGGCACACCCGAATTCAGGCCCAGGGTCACTACTTACGATGGAGCACCTACCTGTGCCATTGCCCATAGCCTATATGCCGGCGAGGGCGAATGTCCCTCTGGTTGCCTGGGTTGTGGCGACTGTGTTGTTGTCTGTAATTTTGATGCCATCCATATGGATCCTGATACGGATCTGCCCGTAGTAATTGACGATAAATGCACTGCCTGCGGAGCTTGCGTTGATGCATGCCCAAGGGACATCATCGAACTCAGGAAGAAAAATAAGAAAGACAGGAAGATTTTTGTTAGCTGCATCAACGAAGAGAAGGGTGTCTTGACAAAGAAATACTGTAGCGTGGGCTGCATTGCTTGCACCAAATGCTTTAAGGTTTGTAAGTACGAAGCCATTACCATGGGGAATAATAAGGCATTTATCGATTCTGAAAAGTGCGTATTGTGTCGCAAATGTATGCCAGAGTGTCCGACAAGCTCTATTCTTGAACTAAATTTTCCTCCTCCGAGGAAAAAAGAGCCAGTAGTAGAGGCCAGTGAAACTGAAATCAAATAGAGCTTATATAAACAGTTGATTAAATGAGTCTTAAAACATTTTCAAGAGGCGGTGTGCATCCCCCCGACAATAAACTTTCGGCGGGTAATAAGATCGTTGAACTCCCTCCTCCCGAAATAGCAACTATCCCCGTGTCGCAGCATCTGGGCACCCCTGCTAAAGTGCTTGTGAATCGTGGCGACCAGGTGAAGGTGGGACAGTTTATAGCCCAGTCCGAAGGCTGTGTGTCCACCAATATACACTCTTCAGTTTCGGG
>PVMS01179445.1_pt1 | contig 13655 bp, 14 predicted proteins | sample 1853461 | NCBI WGS metagenome assembly PVMS01 (sample SAMN08582032, study PRJNA380276) | Marine sediment metagenome, whole genome shotgun sequencing project. | isolation source: ocean sediment barecode stripped | collected 2017 | reverse complement strand
GGATGGAAGGCTAGGGGTTCAACTACAAATTACGTCCGGACGCAATGCCCTATATGGCCATTGAACCGGGTTCGGCCACTCAGTTGCCACTGAATCCTGTGTTCAAATGCAAATCGGCATTGACGTTCGACCCGTTGACCGTTACCTTGCGATCTTGATATCGCGGTCGGCCTGAAAAATCCATGCCCCAAAATCTTTACGAATTGCCTGTAAGCAGCGAAGCACTGCGTGTTACAACCCGTGCCTGGCTTTTGCTGGGACTGGCATCGCTGGTAGGTGCCGGTGTGTTTTCCGTGTTGCTGGTTCTGGCACGCACCCCGGCGATACAGGAAGTCATTCCGCTGATTGATTTTTTTCGCACTGCACTGGTAGTCCACGTTAACCTGTCCGTGCTGATTTGGTTACTTTCAATGGCAGGCGTATTCTGGAGTCTTGCCTGTGCCAACGATGCGCCACGCTGGGACCGTTTTTCTTTCTTACTGGCAGCTACAGGAACCTTGATCGTGGTGGTCTCACCTTTTATTGGTGCGGCCGATCCCTTGATGAACAATTACGTTCCGTTACTGCGACACCCGGTGTTCTACACGGGACTGGGCTTGTTCACGGCTGGAATATCATCACACCTGGTACGCTGCAGTATAGGACGGTCATATCGCCAACCCAAGGAACGAGGAAGCCTCAGCGGCGCCGATGCATTGAGAACGGGAAGTCGTCTTTCCGCATTGGTTACAGCCGTCGCAATCTTTGCGTTCCTTGCTTCGTTGGCCAACATGCCATCAGGAGTTGATGGGCAACTCTACTTCGAGTTTCTGTTCTGGGGCGGTGGTCACGTCCTGCAGTTCACCCACACACTACTCATGATGGTGGCCTGGGTATTGTTGGCCAGTGTCAGTGGCTGTCGTTTCACGCTTTCGCCAAGAATCACCATCATGTTCCTGATATTCCTGGCCCTGCCAGTGATCACGGTGCCGTTTTTCTACCTGGCCCATACGGTAGTGTCGCCCGGACATCGTCTTGCATTCACAGAATTAATGAAATTCGGAGGTCTGTCCTGCTTACCTCTGGGCCTGGCAATCGTTGTCAGTCTTTGGAAAGCACCCGCACCAATCGGAGAAGGACGCTACCTGCGCTCAGCTCTGCTTTCATCACTGGGCCTGTTCGCCACGGGTGGTTTTCTGGGCTTCATGATTTCCGGTCTGGACATCGTCATTCCCGCCCATTATCACGGTTCAACTGTTGGTGTGACCATCGCTTTCATGGGTTTTTGTTTTTACCTGTTGCCCAGACTGGGATTTGGTCCGCTACCGGAGCGTATGGCCTTTTGGCAACCCATCATTTATGCGACCGGACAGATGTTACATATTATCGGCCTGGCATGGAGTGGAGGCTATGGCGTTCAACGTAAAACAGCAGGCCTGGATCAGGGAGTGGACAGGCTCGGTGAGATAGCAGGGATGGGATTAATGGGTCTGGGTGGACTGGTCTCGGTCATAGGCGGGCTACTGTTTCTGATCGTATCCTACAAATCGATTCGCGGTCGGACCCTAAACCCATCTGCGGACTAAGTTTTCTTAAATTGACACAACGCAAGGCATGAGGAATTGCCTGAGGTAGAATCTCCTTATGTCTGACCTGATCCTGTTTACCCTGAACGCCATCGTCGTCTATCTCGCGGCAGATGCCATTTTGCGAACACTGGAACGCAAGCGTGGTGCTGTATTCAAACAACGGCAGATCGTCTTCTTCGTGCTTTTCCTTCCCCTGGCTTTGCTGAGTTTTGCGGCCTTGCGATATATCCTCGGTGCGCAAGCCTGATCAAGCCAGAATCAAACACCCAGGTCCTTGTGCAGACGAGCGTCGAAGGTAGCGAAGTGCTGGCTGAACCAATCCGAAAGACTGCTTTGTAACAGAGCTTTCCCACTCACAGGATCATCTGCGAAAGAATCCATCAAGTCCCGAATTTCATCCAGAAGATCTTCATGATTGTTTTTATGATCTGCATACTCCGGGTAAGAGGCAGTGCGCATGATTCTCTCTTCAAGCGCAAAATGTGCAGAAATCCCTGCATGAATATCGCCCAAAATGCCTTCTACAGCTTCTGAATCATATTTCTCGTCCAGGGTTGCATATAAGTCATTAATCGTCTGGATCATTTCCCTGTGTTCCAGATCGACAGAAGGTATACCCAGTGAGAAGGATGGTTTCCATTGCAATAGTGGCATACTCATCACCTAGCGAAACTGAAATGTCCGAAGTCCGTGGTCAAACTCAACCACGACATGTTGTCCGCGCTCCAGAACCAGCGTGGTTTCCAACTCGTAGTCGGGCTCCGCAGCACCACCAGAGTCATTCATACCGATATACAATCTGCGTGAACCCTGCTTCAGGGGAAAACGGCCGTAAACAGTGGATTCACCATCACTCCACACTCCACTGGGTTTCAGCGATTCTTGATACAAGGTTTCTCCATCTGCTTTGAATATGACCTGGACGGGATGCCTCTCACGCTGGCATTGGGTTGCCATACGCATATTGGGCGGAAGTTCGTCCAGTTCTGCCTGTGTCAGTTGCCTGCATTCCTCGATACGCTGGCCTGCGTGAGAGAAAGTCAACGAGACCACAGCTTCGTCAGTGCCAATTAGCTCGAATGCCGGCCAGGCGGAAAAAACACTTGCAGCGACCGCAAACAATCCATAGGCCATCGCCCGGAGGGGAAATCGCCTTTGCCATGTCTTTCGAATGTAAACTCTGCCTGCCCCAACTGCTTCTGTGCTATCCAGGGCCGAGAGCTGTTCCCTGAATGCATTCAGGACCCGTGCAGGTTTCCCATATCGTTTCCAGCCATCATCCCAGCCACGTGCAATCCGGCGGTTATTAATCCTCTTACGTAAGTGTGGATCACGCTCACGTTCTACTCGATCACTGGTCCACTGCGCACCCTGTCTGTAGTGACAATTACCATCAGCGCAACCAGCCAGGAACACACCATCAGCCAAGTTTTTACTGAGAATGAAATCAAAAAATGATGGTGGAAGCTGAGCCATGCAGCGAACAGTGACCAGGGCCGTATCCGATCCGGAAAGTCTGCTAAGAGATTGACTTTCCGCGCAGCTAAATACAATCAGGCGTTTATTACCCAGTAGCGAAGCACCCGCTGTTTCCACCTCTGCCCTGAGCATGGAAGCGGACAGATCAGGCAGATCAATACCCGGTGAAAGTGCGCTGGCCTTACGAAATGGTGTTGCTGTCGGACAGGCGCCAACACATATGCCACAGGCAACACACATGGATTCATCGACCACGGCTTCCAATTCGTAGCTTTTGCCATCACTTCGTGGCTGCATCATGACCGCACCATAGGGGCAATCGTCCACGCATCGCTGACACCCATTGCAGTTGTCCAGGTCTACTACGGCAACAGCCGGAGTTTTCGCAGGCGGCAACCACGGTGCAACAAACAAAAGCCCGCTGAATCCAATCAGCAGGAACCACACTGCACCAGGAGACCAGAATTTCATCAATGGATAGACAAGCAGGTAATACCAGTCCAGTGGCAGATTTTGCGGTGCAATTGCCAGGTTGGCTTTTTCCTGGCTGAGGGCAGGATAGACCAGTGACAACACCACCATGATTACCAGTGTCCCTATCATCAACTCACGGGGTGGGTTGATCCTGGGCCCGCTGATTCGAAAAACGTGCAGCCAAATCGCAAATACCAGGAATATTGGCAGCCGATCAGGTGAATAAAGGCCATAAGGGTGAAAAAGCGATCACTCAGTGCCTCGGCGCTGAGGAAATTGCGCGCCATTGAATCGGTGAATATCGGTATCCAGTCCAGCAGTTCCGCTGATGTGAGTGCGACATACAACGCCAGTTCATCCCAGACCAGCCAGTAACCGGTAATACCCAGGGGAAATACGATCCACAGCAACGGTATCCCTGTTATCCAGCTGAACCAGCGCTTACCACGATGATGATCGAATACGAATTCCTTGGCGATGTGTAGTACCAGGGTGACCACGGCAGCGTCCGAGGCATATCGGTGCAGGCTTCGCATGACACTGCCAAAGTACCATTGGTCATGTGTCAGGTACTCAACTGACTCATACGCCCCGTCAACACTGGTACGAAAAAAGATAAACAACCAGATACCGCTGACCAACACGATCCAGAAGAAAAAAATGGTCAGGGCCCCGAGATGTTGCAGAGGATTCAATCGAGTACCAAACCCCCTCTCCAGTGCCTGGTTTAGCAGCGAAAATATCGAACCGGCCGACTTTTGAATGGCCTGAAGAATCACTTGGCAGCCCGTTTTCGGCGTCTGGACCTAAGTGCCTCCACCAACAACCAGGCGGTCACCGCGAGAATGGCCATGGCGCCTATTGCAATTTGCACAAATATTGAATAATCGAATCGATAACGTCCGCTGGTGGGATCATAAATAGTACAGAACAGGCGCACACGATCCACCAGGCTGGATGCAAAATCTCCTGCAGCCTGTGGTCTGTTAAAGACGAGTTGCTTCAGAGGTTCGACCAACCAGGGTAGATCAAAAGCAGCACCATAGACCTGACGATAAACCAGACCATCCCGGCCAATCACCGTTATCTGGTTAATGTGATCAAATCCCCTTGGGGAGGGAAAATAAACAAAACCGATGTTGTCCACCAGTTGGTCCATGGTCTGCTGGTCTGCACTGAGAAACGTCCAGCCAGAATCCCCGACTCCCTGTGTGCTGGCAAAAACACGCATTGCTTCCGGTGAATCAATGGCTGTGTCGAAACCGATGGTCAGCACATTAAAACTGTCATCACCCAGAACCTCTCGAGCATGAGAAACCGCAATGGCAAGATGACGTGTTATTGCAGGACAAACGTGGTAACAGGATGTAAATATCATGCTGACGAGCAAGGGTTTTCCCAGGTAGTCCTGCAATTGAACAGGCTCGCCGTGACTGTTGGTAAATTGCATATTCGCCAGGGGTTTACCTATGGCGCCCTGGGATATATCAAGGGCTTTGTCGGCATCATAGGAGTCGGCATCGGTACCACCAGATTGACCCATTGCACTTGCTGGAAGCATAAAGGCTACGAGCAAGCAAATTAACGGGAAATGGTTTATCAGCCGTAACATTTAAGGAACATCTCCGGGAATACCTGGATCACACATTAACAAAAAAACGCCGGGCGACCAGCACCCGGCGTTTTTTCTTCAAAACTATGGACTTATGACATGGGCCAAACAGATGCCAGATACTTCCAGTTTACCCAGTAATAGACCACAAAGATGGTAAGGAAGAAGATTGCAAACACAAAGGTACCCGGTGCAGCAAAGCCCCATTTTCCGGCTGCTGCATGACCACCTTGAGGCGTCACATCGACGTCTGCTTTCATCAGACGAGTGGTTTCGGTACCGTAACTGGATTCCGAACCAACCTTCTTGCCAAAGAAAACCGAGAACACGGTAATGAGGACGAACACTGCCCCACCAACAATCGCGGCCACGCCACTGATTCCCACAATACCCATCAGGGTGTATGCACTGGCAGGATAGTCAAATCCCAGCAAGGAGTCGGTGAAGGTCATATCCCAGTGGCGACGTTGTACTCCCAACGTACCTGCACCCATCATTGCCATGGTAAACACACCCATACCGATTCCGAATAAATAGGGTTGCCACTTGGCCAAGACAGGGAAAGCAATCTGGCGACGGAATAAGACGGGTATCAGAAAATATGTCATAGACATAAATGTCAGCGTCGTGCCGAGCACTATTGTTGCGTGAAAATGGCCAGGAACGTAGATCGTGTTGTGGATAATAATATTTATCTGCTCAGTACCCATAACAACGCCCGAGATTCCACCGATAAATCCAAATCCAACCAGGGACAGGAACATACCTGAGAACACCGGGTTACCCCATGGTGCTTTACGCAACCACTCAAATAACCCCCTGGTCAAGCCCTTCGCTCTCTGTGCAACTTCAATCGAACCAGGAACGGTCAGGCCGTGAACCATGCTGGCAAGAACAGCCAGGTACATGGCATAACTGGTGTTGAAAATCTTCCAGGTTGCACTAAAACCCGGGTCCACCAGCAAGTGATGGGCGGATGCAAGCTGCAGGAAAAAGATATACATCAGGAAAGCCATACGACTGACTTTTTCAGATAGCGGTTTGGCCCCAAACACAATAGCGGCAATGGCATACCAGACGGACACGTGTGCTGCGACATTGATTTGCTGGGATGAATGTCCAAAGCCCCACCACACCAGACGATACATGGCGGGATCAATATTGTTGATCAGGCCGATGGACCACAAGTAGGTAGGAATCAGGATGACTGCACCCATGGCGATGGTAAACACAGCAATGATGCAAGCTGTCAGTGCGCCAAAAGTCACAAGGGGAATGGAACCTTCATAGGTTTTTTCCGCTTTGGCGACAACCAGCGTGCCCAGGAAGACGAAACAACCAACCAATGCACCAACGGCAAACAGGATCAGACCCAGGTAGAAATTAGGATCAGCCGGCATGGGAACATAAGAAGTCATCATGACCGATGAATTCCCACCGAGTACCGAAAGATTATTGAGAACAGCGCCCGCGACCATCAGGAAGAAGCCAAACCAGGCCAGTTTTGGCGCTGCCAGCCTCGACCTCAACAGGGTTGAACTACAGAAATACAGGACCGCTATTTCAAAGAAAATAACCCAGTAAATCAGCATATTAATGCCGTGTATTGTCAAAAGCTGGTAGAACTTGTCAGCGGGCAGTAAATGCACTGCTGGCCAGCGTGTCAACGTAACCATTAATGCGGTAATACCGCCAATCAACAACATGACAACGGCTACCACCGCATGGGCTCGCATTAGCCACTCTGCTGATTTGTGAAACTGCAGGCCGGATTCCGGGCAGGTTCTGAATAGCTGAGTGCTCATAATCCACCCTCCTTGATCAGGATTTTACCTACCATGTTGTGATGTCCAATTCCGCAAAACTCGTTACAGATGATGGTCTGGTCACCACTTGTATCAGGCGTGATGGTCAGGACCATTTCATAACCGGGCAGGATCTGGGTATTGATATTCACCGGTTGCAAAGAAAAACCATGCTGCCAGTCCATTGATGCGATGTGCAGACGATAAGTCTGGCCTTTTTCAAGCTCCAGGATTGGCCACCATTGCCATAGCCTGGCGATCAGATAAACATCACTTCCCGGTGGTGGACTCACTACCGGAATCTTCTGGTCGGTTAAGGTGCGGACTGTGTACTGATTAACCATGGCCTGGGTTTTTGCCATGTATGCCTCTGGCGTTGTCTTATAGGCTTCGCTGGAAAGATTCTGTTTCCCATAGACATGCCATAAAGGCATCATGATAAACATGATAAGAGACCAGATCAGGGCGATGGTGATCCAGGTCCCTTCAACACGATCCAGTGGTTGTTTCCACCAGAGCGTTTGGGCTGGGGGTAGAATGCTGCTCACGATGTCACCTTCTCTATGTTGTGGTTATTTGGCGATGGGGATGCTAATGATTTCCATGACGCCCCAGATGATGTAGAACACGGTTGGAAAGACAACGCCTATAAATAACAATATAAAAGGGTTATCCAGGATTTTTTGCATGAAGGGAATTTGCTCTTCACCTGCCCCATTTGTTGATTCTTGGTTCATATCTGAGAGTCCGTTGTTTGTTGTGATGAGAAATCGGTAACAGAATTACCGATTGGTGAATTCTAGCAACACATTATCAGGCCTAGTTGATGCAGATCAAATACTTCTTTTATTTACCTCCTGTAATATGTCCGTTCCGTGATCCACGGGCTGATTCCGGTCCGTCGTAGGCTATGCTATCTTTGATTGAAAATCGAGTCCTGATTCATATGCCCCCAATTAATCGACCACCGACTACCCACAATCACTTTAATTGGCAGGTTGTATTGGCAACGTCTTGCTGCCTGATGCTAGCGGGATGTGATGGTGCGTCTGTAGTCGGACCGGAAATTCACGACACCAAATATCGGGCCGTAAACGTATCAGGTGAAGTTCAGGACGCATCCGTTGCACCCGGTGAATGTGCACAGGACACCTGGACTGGCCTGACCTGGGAGGTGAAAACCGGTCAACCAGGTTTACATGCATCAGCAAACACCTACACTTGGTATGACCCCGAGGAATCCTGGAAAGGTGAGCTTGATTACCGGGGAACCCCAGATGGTGGAGCATGCACAAATAGCGTTTGCGACACAGCCGGTTTTGTCCTGGAAGTAAACAAGCTAGAACTGTGTAGTTTTTCTGACTGGCGCATGCCAAGCCGTGATGAACTGGGCTCAATCAGCGACCCCCGCATCACCGAAACACCACCAACCATCAACATACGACATTTCCCATTTACACAATCAGGCGAGTACTGGTCCGCTAATGACTATCAGTTTCAATACGACACGGCGTGGGTTTGGGGCTTTCACAATGGGCTCGACCGGGTAGAATGGAAAAACTCTCCCCGATTTGTCCGACTGGTCAGAGGAGAGCCAAGACAGGTAACACGGATTAAGGATTGATCTGACGACAGATCACATCCGCTGATAGTCACCAGGCCCCGGGGAAGATTCGTTTGAAAACACTGACAGGTATTGCGCTGATCCTGGTCCTCATTCTGGTTTCGCTCAGTGCCTATTTACGCCTGGTGCACTCCGGAATTGGCTGTAACGACTGGCCGGAATGCTATGGGCGTATCGGCCAGGAACAAACCACCCCCCTGGATTCAGACGTCTCCACTCCCACCGCTTCAGCAAACGCCTATAAACAATTGGTGGAAGAGTCATCGCAGCCCCTTGCCTGGGCAACCCCATTGCATCGCCTGGTCGCCAGTGTGCTCGGCCTGCTGGTGTTGTTTCTGAACCTGCTGGCCCTGCGTCAACATCGTCATAGACTGATTTCCTTTGCATTATTGTTTTTGACAGTTTTCCTTGCGGTTCTGGGACTCAAGTCAGGCAGCCTGCATAGCCCGGCCGTGATTATGGGAAATCTTGCTGGTGGGTTTACCATGCTGGCCCTGCTTGCCTGGCTGTGGTTCGGTCTCTCCGACACAAAGCCCGGGCAGAAACCCGTCAGCTTTCCACAAAGTCTGCTCGTGCTTGCTGTTGTATTACTGTCTTCACAAATACTGATGGGTGGACTGACCAGCGCCAATTTTGCAGCTACTTCCTGCAAAACCTTGCCGGATTGTCACGGGAACTGGTTTCCTGATTCCAGCATTTCCAGGGCGCTGGATCTGTCCAGAACTCACGAAGTGACTCCATCAGGACAAGCCATTGGTGGTCCGGAAAGAATGGCCATTCACCAGGCTCACCGCGTGGGTGCCATATTGACCGGGATTATGATCCTGCTCACCAGCATCGTGGCCATCGGCAAAGGAGGTACCTGGCGTCGTACAGGACTATTTATTGCCATAGTGGTATTGCTGGAATTTTCTGTCGGCACAGCCTCGATCCTGACCGGTCTGCCTATCATCCTGGCCGTTGCACATAACTGGCTGGCAGCCCTGCTGCTATTGGGTTTGATCAAGCTTCTGCGAATGACGCTCGGGCTGAAGAAAAATGCCTAGCGCCTGACACGTTTTACGAACCAGGCGGCAAAAGCCATGAAAACCAGGAAGCCAACAAGATTAGCCAGCCACTGAGGTCCAAGCCATTCCACGCCAATACCAGCGGGACGTGCCCCCAGGATAAATGCTGCACCGGCAATCGCTACACCCAGCAAACCTTCGCCACCGACGAAGCCTGAGCCAAGCAGCACACCTTTATCTCGACGATCAATGGCTTCGCTTTCACTGGCCGAATTTTTTTCCAGCCACAACTTCAGCATGCCACCCAGGAAAATGGGTGTCATGGTGGAAACTGGGAGATAGACACCCACTGCAAATGGCAGAGATGGGATTTTTAATAATTCTGCGGCGATGGCGATGGCCACACCGATACCCACCAGGGTCCAGGGCAGATTCTGATCCAGCACACCATCGATAACCAGTTTCATCAATGTGGCCTGTGGTGCCGGCAATTCAGCACTGCCAAATCCAAAAGTTTTCGCCAGCAGGATGACTGAAAGACAGACAAAAGTCGCCGAGGTTAGCACGCCAATGAGTTCTCCAATTTGCTGTGATCTCGGGGTGGCACCCAGCAGATAACCGGTTTTTAGATCCTGAGAAGTATCACCGGCAATACTGGCGGCAATAGCAACCACACAACCCACGGTCAGCGCGGCGGCTTTGCCTGCCATATCCGTCCAACCCATAACCAGGAAAACTCCGGCCGTTGCCAAAAGAGCAGCAATTGTCATACCACTGGTCGGGTTACTGGTGACACCGACCAGTCCGACAATACGGGATGCGACCGTGACAAAGAAGAAAGCAAAAATAATGACACACACAACAGCCACGAGGCGATGCATAACATTTTCCAGCACACCGAATGGAGCATCGACAAATACCAGCATTAATCCAATCAGCAAGATACCTGCACCAACAAACTTGAGTGGAAGGTCAAGAGAAGTTCGTTGGGTTGCAGAGGACTCAGAATCGTCATCCATGGTCTCAAGGTCCAGACCCACCTCCTTATCAACCCTGCCACGCAGTTCCTGTGCACCAATCCTGAAAGACTCCACCATCACCGGCAAGCTGCGAACCAGGGTCATGATCCCGGCTGCAGCGACCGCACCGGCACCGATGTACCTGACATACCTGCTCCAGATCTGACCGGGTGACATATCGCTGATGGTCTGAATCATTTCCGGATACAGCGGAGGTTTTCCCTCTCCCCACCAGGCGATGGATGGAATGATTATCAGAGATGCAAGCAGCCCGCCGCCCACCATGACCGTGGCGATACGGGGTCCAAGAATATAACCGACACCAAATAAGGCCGGTGACAGGTCCATTCCCAACTCACCTTTCTTCAGAAACGGTAATTTCAGATGAGCTTCTGCCGGCAAAACTTGCAACCAGCCGGTGAGTGCCTTGTACGCTGCTCCGGCCCCTAGTCCGATAAACACGTTACGGGCGTGCCCGCCTTTGCTTTCATTTGCAACCAATACATGGGCACATGCTGTACCTTCCGGATAAGGCAACTTACCGTGCTCCCGCTCGATCAGGTAACGTCGTAACGGGATCATGAACAGAACACCCAACATACCACCGGCCAGGGCAAGTGAAGTCATCTGCAACAAGGTGGGCGCCAACCCCCAGAGGAATAAGGCAGGTAACGTGAATATCACACCACTGGCAACCGAACTGGATGCAGAGCCCACAGTCTGTGACAGGTTTGCCTCGAGGATGCTGGCGGAACCACCCATGCGTCTGAGCGCGTGAAATGCCGCGACTGTCATCACCGCCACCGGTATCGATGTGCTGATAGTGAGACCCGCTCTCAAACCGAGATAGGCGTTCGCCGCACCGAAAATAATACCGAACACGATGCCGAAAAACAGGGCCTTCAGGGTAAATTCTGCCGGGTGCTCCGTTGACGGTACGTAGGGTGTGTAGGACTCTCCTTCACGTAGCGGACGATGAGCATTATCCGCGAGTTTTTTCGGGCTTGCCTGCGGCTGATTATTGGTTTTTGAGCCAGTTTGTGCCAAGGAAGTTCTCCAGTTCCAGGAAATTCATTGCAGCCATTGATACTATTCTGTCGGGTATGAGCCAGGCAGGTGTAAAAAATGGAATACAAAGACTACTACAAAATTATGCAGGTTGACCGTAATGCCCCCCAGGATGAGATCAAACGCTCATACCGAAAGCTGGCAAGAAAGTACCACCCTGACGTGAGTTCAGAGAAAGACGCGGAGTCCCGGTTCAAGGATGTGGGTGAGGCTTATGAGGTACTGAAAGATCCGGAAAAACGTGCTGCATACGATCAGCTTGGAAGTGACTGGCAAAGCGGGCAGGATTTTAATCCTCCACCGGGTTGGGATGCCGGTTCTGAATTCAGTGATTCCGGGCGTGGCCGTGCTGAAGACTTTGGCTTCAGTGATTTTTTCGAATCTCTTTACGGACAGCAGTACAGCACACGTGGCCGGCCCCAGGGAGGCATGAATGTCGGTGGCGAAGACCATCATGCAAAAATAATGATTGAACTGGAAGACAGCTTTGCCGGTGCAACTCGATCAATCACCCTGCAAACTCCTGAGCTGTCACCTGATGGACACCTGATTAACCGTTCTCGAACCTTGAATGTTCAGATTCCAAAAGGAATACGCCAGGGTCAGCAGATTCGCCTTGCTGGTCAGGGCGGCATGGGAATTGGCACGGGCAAAAAGGGTCACCTCTATCTGGAAGTACAGTTCAAACCACACCCCCGCTACCGAGTCGAGGGTGGTGACCTTTATGTCACGCTGCCCGTAAGCCCATGGGAAGCTGCGTTAGGAGACAGCGTCCAGATTCCTACCCCCGTTGGCGCTGTCGGCTTGAAGATTCCACCAGGCTCCCAGACAGGCAAAAAGCTTCGTCTGAAGCAACGTGGTCTTCCGGGCAAAAAGCCCGGTGATCTGTACGTGGAATTGAGCATTGTCAATCCACCCACAGACACGGAAAAAACCAGACAAGCCTATCGTGAACTGGGACAGCAATTTGACTTCAACCCACGAGCTGAAATGGAGGCAACGGTCATATGAACACATCAGAAACCAGACTTAGGGTACTGAGTGGCGACCTGTACAGTGACGACTCAGAATTCTCTCTTGATCAGCTCTGTCAGTGCTGTTCTGTCGAAATCAATCACATCGTGGAACTGGTACATGAAGGTTTTCTCGAACCCCATGGAGAGCACCGGGACCAATGGAGATTCAGAATCAGCAGCATCCGCAGAGTCAAAACTGCCGGGCGTCTGCAACGGGATCTCGGGGTCAACCTGGCCGGTGCAGCACTTGCCCTTGATCTGCTTGATCGAATTACAGAGCTGGAAAGACAATCCTGAATTGAAGCCTGGAGTCAGTGTGGTGGTGAACCGGAAAATATTCGCTCACATTTTGGTTACGGATCTGCTGCGACGTCCAATGTAACGCTTGTCGCCCCGTAGGTGATATCGAAGTGCTTCATGTTGCCGATAATCAGTCCGTTTTCCGTGGCAAATGTGCCCGTCCGTGAGATGAAGTCCATGATCGTGTAAGGATCGTCGGTAAGGTCTGGCTCGAAACTGTCCAATAAAGTGATCTCGAGCGTGCCGTCAAGCGTCGCGGACTCACTGATGGCGAAGTTGTCAAAATCTGACATGCTGGCGATTCCGACGTTCAGGGTTCCGGCGGAGGTCTGGGTGAAAGCCCGAGCGAAGCTGATGCTGCCGGAATCAACGGTGAGGCTGCCGTCGTTGATAAAATCAGCTGCGATGCTCATATTACCGGTGCCGGCGGACTTGGTCACGGTGGCGTTATTGTTGAAAACCGTTTCCGCACCGCCCGAATGCTGCAACGCAACATCGAAGAGGATTTCAAGGGCAGCATTATTGTTGATGGTGGCGCCGTTTAGTCCGCGCAGATCGCCAAACCCCGTAGAGGCAGCATTGAGCGTCAGCGTACGGCTGTCCAGAAATTTGTTATTTGTGCCGGATATCGCCGCACCACCGTTGGCAAAGGTCTCACCCGAACCCGATTGGGTGCCGCTCGT
>PVMS01115021.1_pt1 | contig 13656 bp, 12 predicted proteins | sample 1853461 | NCBI WGS metagenome assembly PVMS01 (sample SAMN08582032, study PRJNA380276) | Marine sediment metagenome, whole genome shotgun sequencing project. | isolation source: ocean sediment barecode stripped | collected 2017 | reverse complement strand
TCTGGATGCAATTTTTACCTTTAATACTCAGGAAAGTGGAATATTGTGTGAGGATACTGAACTACGACTTACGGGTAAAACTTATTCAGGTCATCAGTTTTCTGGTTTGGATTCTGTATCTACAATAGGGTGCGCAGACGGTGCATGCCACCCTTAACAGGGGGCGCACCGAGGTTTTCTGGTTTGGCTAGCGACTAGTTGCGATGGGCGTCGCCTTCTTTGGGCGCGGACCAGAAATACTGGCCAAGAGAGAAAGGATCAAACGAAACACCATCGCGAAGCGTCGTTTGCATTATCAACGACACGCCGCATAATATGAAAACGATGGGCAAAACACTCGCTTAGATTAGACGCTCTGCTGTTCCATTTGCTTGAAGACGGACATGGTGCGATAACCGGACGGAGTCCTTATAGAATTAGCTTTGGGGCCTGACCCCATTGCTCCAGCATTATTCCAGCGAAATCAGTAACCGAGTATTAAAACCGCGACTGTAGCCGGTCACACCAAAACGATCCAGCGAGATGGTCCGGTAATTCAAATCCATGCTTAAGAACGGCGTCAGCCACCAGCGCGCGCCGAGTGACCAGATGTCCATCTCGCCGCCATCGATCGCGCCGTCAGTTAAGTCGGTATATGAATAGCGCGCCATCAGTTCCCAGGCACCCCAGCCATTCTTACAGTGTCATGGCGTTGACACCCGTCTATCGAGGTGCAATTGTCGCTGCATGTACGACGAGCTAAGCAAATGCATTGTATTTCTCAGTCCGCGGATGCGTGCGCAGTGGTTCGGCCTGATTCCAATTTCGGTCGTCAAAGCGGCGCTCGAGGCGTTAAGCGCAGCCTGCGTTTTCGCCTTGATCAGCATGGTAAATGACCCCGCCAAAGCCAGTGAAACCAAGGCTGCGGAGTGGCTGCAGAAGGTTTTTCCTAGCACCAGCGCGATGGATATGGCTTTGTTGCTTAGTGCAACAGTGGTCATCGTCTACTCATTGCGCACCTGCTTTGTTTTGCTCGAGGTGCGAGTTATGGAATCCTGTGCCCGCAATTCCCGGGTCGAGGCATCGCAGGGTCTTTTCAGACGGTATATGGCTGCGCCATACGCATTTCATCTCGGGCGGAACAGTGCGGACCTGATCCGCAACATGACGACCGCCTGCACCCTTGTATGCACGAAGGTGCTCTCGTCAGCGGCTGCGCTGGCATCTGAAATCCTCGTTGTTGCGACCATTACTGCCTTGTTGCTGGTCTTATTACCGGGAGTGCTGTTGGGCGGAGCTGTTGTGGTAGCCGTGATTGCCATGTTGCTCCTGCGGTTCACTCAGCATCGCCACAGACACTACGGCCAGAAAACTCAGGACCTGTCTCGGCTTATGCTCGGAACTCTGCAAGAAAGTCTGGGCGTGCTGAAAGAAATACGGATTTTGGGGCGCGAAAACTATTTCGACAAACTGTATGAGCGTTATAACAACGAAATGGCAGTCGTCGAGATTCGCCGGCAGTTTCTGGTCGCTCTACCAAAGCAAGCCGTCGAAACGATATTCGTTTTCAGCATTGTGATTGTGCTTGTGCTGTTTCGCTCCGACGGGGGAAGTGGTGGTGAGGCGCTGCCCGTATTGGGGCTCGTGGTTTACGCAGGCTCACGGATATTGCCCTCGATCAACCGAATGATTCAACACCTGAACGACATTAGGTACGGTTCAGCAGCCATCGACAATATTGTCACGGACTGGAACGCACTTGCTTTGCCACAGCCGGCAGATCAGCTATCGGACAACAAGCCATCGTTCCAGGAATCGATTCAATTAAAGGATATTGCGTTTCAATACCCTGATGCTGACAAAGAGGCACTGAGCGACATCAATTTGACGATCGAGCGGGGGGCTTTTATCGGGCTCATCGGTACTACAGGAGCTGGCAAAACGACACTGGTCGACGTCTTGCTGGGGTTATTGAGCCCGACAAGTGGCGAAGTGCTGGTAGATGGGCAAAACATACAGTCTGCGCTGCGCGACTGGCAGGAACTTCTGGCTTATGTGCCCCAGGTACCGTTTCTCATTGACGATACGTTGCGAAAAAACATTGCGCTAGGTTTAGGCGATGAGGAAATCGACGATGCGAAGTTAAAGCGCGCGGTGCAAACGGCTCAACTAGAGCCCCTGCTTGCCAAACTCCCGGACGGACTGAGTACCATGGTGGGGGAACGGGGCGCGCGGCTTTCCGGGGGTGAAAAACAACGACTGGCCATCGCCAGGGCTTTGTACAAAGACCCACAGGTGCTCATACTTGATGAAGCGACTTCTGCGCTGGACAATGAAACAGAACGCTTGCTGAATCGTGCGCTGGAAGATTTGCGCTCCAGTAAAACGGTAATCGTGGTCAGCCACCGTTTACACACGGTTAAGCAGTGCGATTACCTCATTCTCATGCACGATGGAAAAATCCGCGATATCGGGTCTTTTGACGAATTGATTCGGCGCAATAAGAATTTCGAGGCGATGGTAAAGGCGGTCAAGACGGACAGCTCGTTTACTTAGCACGCCATGCCACAACGATTGCAACTCAAATCGGCCAGAAGCCTATGGCCACAACTCATCGCGAATGCCAGTCGTAGTGCACCTATTTAACATAAGCCATAGACGGCATTAATGACATAAACCACGGATACTTTTGAGATAAAGGAGTATCGGCTCCTAAAAAACTTTTTTCATTCGAAAATTTAAGCTAGAATCCTCACCTTCGTAAATTTAATTAGTCAAATTTCGGTTGGCCACAATAATATAGCGCGACGATGCATCGGCCACCTTTAAAGAAAAAGAACTTAAAGAACTAAAGAACAACGCATCAAGAAGTTCAGCATTTTCATCAAATATCTAGGGTAACTGCGTCGCAGTGTATCCGTGGCTTTATCTTAGTCACGGATACAACAGATAGTTTAACGGGGGAGTGCAATGAAAGTATTACTTGTTTATCCGGAACCGGACATTGCACCGTTCTATCTGCAATCCCCCGTGGGGTGCCTCTACCTGGGTGCTGCGCTGGAAGAAAACGGTCATACCGTTCGAATTTATGACCAGAATGTTGATAAACAGGCTATCGAGGAAGCTGTAGCCGAGTTCGAGCCTCAGGTTATTGGGGTTTCGTTTACCACGGGCTGCGTCGCAACTTCTTTCGAGATTGCTGAACTGTTCAAAGACTCGGGTTACATCCTGATAGCAGGCGGCATTCATCCAACCTACAATGCGCAGGAATGTATAGATGCGGGCTTCGATATCGTGGCTCGTGGTGAAGTGGAAGATACGCTGTCTTCTTTTCTCGAAGGTCTGCGCGGCATCAAACCCTATGTCAACGGACATTACATTCCACCCGGATACTATTACCCAGTAGCCGACGGCTCGTGTGCCGATACGGGTATTGCGCGCTCGGAAGACGTAAACCGGTATACACCAGCCCGGCATCTTCTGCCGCGCTACTACCATGATCGTTATTCGCACGGCGTGCTGATGGGTTCGCGAGGATGTGTCTACGGTTGCGTCTTCTGCGCATCTGCTAAAACAGGCTATCGCGAACGGACAATTGAGAATGTAATCGATGAGCTTGAATACATTATCAACGTAGAAGGCCACACAGCCGTTCACTTCGCAGACGACATTTTCACGTTCAAACCGAAATGGGTCATAGCGCTCTGCAAGGAAATTGTGCGTCGCGATATCAAATGTCGCTGGTCGATCAATTCACGTAGTTACATCGGCAAGAGCCACTGGGACATGTTCGACTGGCTGTACAAAGCCGGCTGCGAAATTGTTGCTTTCGGTGTCGAATCCGCTGATCAGAAATCATTAAAAGCCTCAGGCAAGGGTATCAGGGTCGATTCGGTGTTGCCGGTGCTTGAGAGAGCCAGACAGGCCGGACTGGGTGTGCGTTGCAATTTGATGGTAGGGCTACCGGGTGCGGATTTCGAAGCTCACATGTTGAGCATCGATCTAATGGAGGAGTTACTTCCCGACCAGATTGTCGTCAGCCTCAATACCCCGTATCCGGGGACCGTCATGGGCCGCTATCCGGAACGTTTCGGGATCCGCCTCAAACAAGATAACTGGACGAGGCTGTTACAGAACGTCTATGTCGATGTCGAACGGTTCGGTGACGTTATTGAGTATGAGTCAATTACAACGGACGAGATCTTTGCATTCGTTAAGGTATTGCTGGAGCGACTCGCGCCCTACGGTTACTGCTCAACGACCGAGGACGATGACAAGGCAAATCGGCCTGATCGTGTGTTAAAGACTTTCCTTGACAAGCCGAAATTGCCACCACTGCGCGATATTGCGGGGCGCAAGGATGTTTATCGACGCGCCAACGAACCGGACTGGGTGCTCTAAAATAATTTAAAACCATTACGCATAGCGCAATTAAAAGAACAACAGCTATGCATAGGAGGAAGAATTGGCGGACTACCGCGATTCTACAAGACCAGACATAGAAGGCGCCGGCGTTGAGCCGGCAGCCGGTCGGGCCGTTCCGACTAATACCACAGCTGTTAGCTCTAACGGGATAGCCGGGGAAAGCCTGACGGTTACCCGTGGCGTCAACTTATCTGATTACGGTGTCAACACCGCTGAGGCGCAAGACCTGCAACAGCGAAATGCGCTTCAATCAGACGTGATGAGTGCTATTGAACAGTTCGCGGCCGAATCCGGCAGGCGCATAATCGGGTTGCGTGAAATAACGACCTTGCCGGTACCCGGAAAAAGCGTCTTTCGCGTGTCTATGTCCGATGAGGCGAAACTGAAGCTGTCTTTTTGCAACAAGTTTAACGCGCAGGATATCGAACGAAGAATCGAATCTCTTGATGCCATTCCGTCCACGAAGGCCACCCGGGTCCTGTTGTATGGAGAAGGGTGGTCCTTGAGCGAATGGGTAGCCGGCACACCGTTGTCAGAATGTGATATTTCGGCGGAAATCATCGAGCAGGCAGCCCGCCTGTTAAACGAATTCCATCGGGCGCCCGTTACTATCGCTGATAGTCAGCGCGAAGCCGTTTTAGAGGGTGTCACCAATCGTTTGTCACATTACATGGGGATTCTGCAGGAGGCCGGATTGCTCTCTGCGCTGGAGTCCGACTGGATATTTAGCTTGTTCGATGAAGTTAGCCGCAGCGAGCTCCGGATGAGCCTGGTTCACGGTGATTTTTCGCCTGCCAACTTGGTGCTTTCACCCACGGGCGTTTTTTCAATCGACAATGAACACATAGACCTGCACGTCGCGGACTACGATTTGTGCCGTGCCGTGAATCTCTGGCAGGAAAACAACGGTCTGGGCAATCAGCTACATGCTGCGTACGAAAGCTGCAGCAGCACACAGATGTCAGCTTCCAGCCATCTTTTCTGGATGCTTTATGACCTTGTGTACGAGATCGGTTGGCGGCGTAAACAGTTCAAGAAGCGATCGGAATTTGGTATTGATCGATTACAGCTTCTACTGCAGGAACAGAATACTTTTGCTACGGCACAGCTTTTTCAGGCCGGGTAATTACCTGCTCAGGGTAGCGTAGAGCAGACCCACCACCAGTTTTCACTCATGCTTACTTTCAACTCGGCGGCATGCGGGCCAAAAATGGCGTCTAAATCATCGGCGTCAAAAAGTTCTTAATAATTTCCACGGTTGAACCGTCTGGCCTTTTGCGGGTCTGGTATATGTCTTCCTCACCCGCTAATTCATGAGTCGCCGGGCGCCAGAATTCTGTCAACTGGTCATCCATAACAATTACGGTCGCCCAGGTATGTTTTTTCGTAGGCTATAGCCCGGTGGTTGAGTAATTAAATACGATTTCATCGTAGTTTTCGTCAGTCATATAGCCACCCGTTTCCGATGTGCTACTGCTCGAGTCTACCAGTGTCGTATTGGCCCCCTTTTTCATAGTCATATTGCCAGCTTCTTTTTTTCGATTGTTTTATCCCGGTCTATTGCGCCAGTTGGCATTTCGCCCCAAGGCTCGCCGTCCAGTCGGGCCGCGCGCGCTTTCTCATGCAGGTCGATCACGAGATCTGTATCCGTTGAAAAACGCATCATCTCCTGAGGAACAAAATCCTCGGCAGTTGCGTCGTCACGCAGAGCGCTATGTTTCTTGCCACCGGCCCGATGCGAGGTATAAGGCGCATGCAGAAAGGGCTCCATCAGCCCGGGATCACGAAAAATGCTGACCGGTTGATCGCCAGCCTCCACCGCGGCAAGTTGCTCTTGCAGAAAACGCCGAAACTGGATCACACCTGCATCAGAAGCACCCAAGTGTTCCTTCGAGCGATCCGTTATCTCGCCCTGTGAGACCCATGCGATCAGGTCCTGCTGCAGAATGCAGTCCAGAATATATTCGCCGTTTTCGTCCTTTAACGGGACATCGAGGTAGGGGACTACATCCTGCTGCGGCACCTCAACGCCGTGACCGGGCATGATGCCGTTGTAATAGATATGCCACGTGGTCGTATCGTCAATCGGTACACCGAGCTGGAATTCCTGGCGTGTCTGGCCAGGCCCCCCGTGGTAGAGGATGTAGGGGAATATGATTGTACCTCGAGGATTGATATCCCCTTTCTCGTTCTCCGAGAACTTCTTGAAGCCGTGTTCCCAGCGCTCGAACATTGCTTTCCTGGTACGGTCATTCAGACACTGAAACGCGCCACGGTGCTCGCCGTGTACACCATCGTCAGGAACGCTATCCAGTATGCCCTGTTGACGGAGTGACCAGTGATGCATGTGTCCGTGCAGATAAACAGTATGGAGCGGATCGAAACGATTATCCATTACCTGCAACCAGTTACAGGGTATCGTTGTTCCTCTGATCTGGCGGAAGGTTTCTTCCTGCACAAACAACTCCCATCTGGGAAGTAGCGGTGCCGGGTCCGGTCCCAGATAGCCCCAGATGAGGCCGCCCATTTCCTGGGCTGGATACGCCTTAATTCTGACTTTGTCCTTCAGGCGACTTGAGTCCGGCTCAAGCGGCGTGTTAACACACTCGCCGGTCCGGGAGAACTGCCAGCCGTGGTAAGCGCAGCGAACGCCTTCCTCTTGCGGCAGGCAAAATTCCATCGACATGCCTCGATGCGGACACTTGCTGTCTACAAGCCCGAGCTTGCCGCCGAGATCCTGATAAAGAACGAGGTCCTCTCCCAGGATCCGCACCTTATGAATAGGATTTTCTGCCAGCCTCGCTGCGGTGGAAACCGGATGCCAGTAGCACCGCATCCATTCACCCATAGGGGTGCCCGGGCCCACGCGGCATAATCGGTTGTTTTCTTCTTTACTTAGCATTCCTAATAGTTCCCCTAATCTTTATTCAGGCCTTTTATTCCTGGGCCTTTCCCGGGTTTCCCTTAGCCATCGCCCTTAGGTTTCGGCAGATTAGCCGGTCACAGGGCTTTCAGCAGCTTAATTATAGTCATCGCGCGAGCAAACCGACATCCAAAAGACCCTGTGATTCGTCATAATCCCGAACTGAGACAGCGAAGCTCCGCAATAGGCCAGACTGACTGAATAAGCGGTGCAGATTTTGCGTCAGACTAGCCCGACTCAGGGTTGTTTGCGCGCAGAAAATCTGCGTTGTCGTCGGTAACCATTTGTTGTGCTGCGAGGTGACCGCAACGAACAGCGGGGTCTCCGAATACAGTGCCGCCGGCCGCAATGATTTTGCCGAAAAAGTACGAGTCCTCCCAGATTGGATTTCCGGCTTCATCCTGCCCGAGCAGGAAATAGGGCCGCGTAAGGCGACTCTTAACCCATTGCAAATCTATCAATGCGCAGCCGAGACCGCTGCTGTCAATTTGCACCGGTTCATCGGCTTCGACTGGGATACGTTTACCGTCGACTACGTGCGACCAAACGCTCGTGTACGGATAGCGACGTCGCAGGTAGTGACCGCAGACTGCCTGCGCATTTAGGTTTTGCATGGATGCGTAGAGTTGGTTAAATGTGTGTTCAGGCACATCGTTATCACAATCAATAAACAACAGGTGGGTACAGCCACGGGCCAGCGCCTGATCAATTACGTATTCACGCGCCCGATCGTAAGGAACGATATCGATACCAATGATGACCTCATGCTTGATACCGTCCTGACCGAAGCGCGCAGCCAGACGCAAGAAAGAGTGAAACGTTGCGCCGGGTATGCCGCCCAGAACAGGGAAACCGATTGCGACCTTTAGTTCAGACATAGGCATCCTTTATCGGCGTGCCGAGTGGAGCGGGACACGCTGGTTGACCTGCTAGTTGGTGTTCGCATGAGCATCTTCGGACTCGACAAGGAGTTGTTCCATCATTCGCGCCGCTTGCGGTAACACATTCTCATTAGTTTCGAATTCGACGGATCTGAGCCCACGCAGATCATCCAGACCCGGATAGCTAATAGATGAATGATCAGCCGGAGCGAGTCCCAGTAGCTCGAGATGCTCATCTATGGTGAGCGGTAGCTGGTGAAGGTCAAGGCGGCGCGCGGCATCGGCTGCTGTGATTTCAGTCAGCCGGGGGCTTTGCAGGTCCTTGTTATAAGAAATAAATGCCAAAGCAACGACATCTGCCTGCAGCCTGATCTCAACATCGAGGCACTCAGCCAGGTCCTGCACAATGCAGAAACTTCTGTCCCTGAATTTGTGCAAACGCTCGAAAGGCTGCAGTGTGGGCCAGCGCATTGGAATAAAAGTCGGGACGCCGGCTGCCGTCAGCTGTTTCGAAGCGTCGTCAACCTGAACCAGCGCCTGATCATTGGTAACGATATTAAAATGCCCGGCAGAAGCCAGGTTGAGAAACGAAGTCGTTTTACCCGCGTGTTTGTCGCCCGCGATCAGAATCGCACGACCGTCTTTCTCCATGACGCAGGCATGCACGAGGGAACCCCCGCCTTTACCGATGGTATCCCACATCCAGGTAGACAGAATCAGCCGGAGGAGGCCAATCGCTGCTTCGGTTTTTGAGCCCCGGTGACCCTTCCAGGAATTATTCGGAGCTCGACCAACAATCGTTGTAACACCGCCGTTTCGAGACCCGATATAGAACAAGTGCAGCCACGGATCGGTCATCATCACTCGATCATCATCGAAGCGGTATAGATCTAGAGGGATTTCCACGTGATGCGTTTTCATGGCCCTCAGAGTGCGTATCGGCTCACCCTGTGTTTTGCCGCTCAATTTGTCATGAATCGCGTCTGACTCGATAACATTAAAACGGTGCAGTGGGACGCTTTGATCGTGATCCGGCAGAAACTCATGGTACGGCGCAAAGAAATCCTGCATATCGCTCAGCACGTCGGCCGCATCACTTGCGATAACGATCTCCGCGTCGTTGACACGCATGCGGACGGATTGTTCTGGTTTGGGAAATAACATCCTGGCTAACAAACCGGTTTTGTGAGGCGTTTAAGTGACACCATGTGAGAGGCAACTGTTATTGTTCTTGGCAATCAGTATGTCAGACGAGCCTGACCGGTTCAACGCGCTTTCGATTGATGATATCCCATGGATCACATGGCTGATATTCCTGGGAGGATGATCGCAGGGCGTTATTTTCCAGGGTGATACATAACGCGGCGCCGAGCCAGACTGAAATCAATCCTCCTTGATCCAGCGTGCGATTACCTGCTGCTCGTGTTTCAGGTTCAGCATATCCTTTGCCAGCTTATGGATTTCAGGGTCACTTTTAAGCAAGTCGGCCGCGTTCTGTCTGTCATCGATAATCAGGTCTTTTAATCGAACCAGGTAATACCAGTAGATCTGCAACGATTCCGGGTTCACACGGTAACGTCTGGCGATACGAGTTTTAGGCGGGAACAAACCCACTTTCAGCGCTACCATTCGGCCCGCGATACCGTTGCTGCCCATTAAACGCAGCAGATTAGGTTGCTTCCACCCCTGCCGGCTATCGACGTTGCGCATCGAAACGCGTTGCGCGAACTCGAATACTTCATCTGGAACCGACTCGGTACGCAATTCTTCCAATACATGATCAGGTAGGGTGATTTCCAGCAAGTCGCTCGCCGCCAGAAGCGTGAGACAAACAGATTTTCGCGCGCGCCCGAACCGAACAATTTCGAAGAAAAGAGGCCAGTCGATAGTATTACTGTCATGGCGTAAAATTTCCCGAATATCGACAAATGGCTGAATGGCACAGAGGAACTCGTCGTGCAGTGAGCAGTGTATGCAGATATGAAACAGCAGGTGCTCCATGGACATGCACTGCACGTCTTCCTTAAGCGCCGCTAATATTCTGGCACGCCCCCAAAGGTCGCGATAATCGAAACGTCGTTCATCTTGCGGCAGTTCTACCTGCCAGTGCACTTCCATTTCGAAGCGAAAGTCATCATCGATTTGCAGGTCGATAGACTTATCGTAGCCTGCCGCAATCTCGTCAACCGAAGCATCTTTGCACGGCAAATATCCCAGCGCAGACAAGAGATTCACGAAACGCGCGAAGTCGCTCTGGGAAACCAGCAGATCCACGTCCCACATAAAGCGGCTCGCCGGGCTCGAGTAGTAAGCGTTGGCCAGATGCCAGCCCTTTAAAACCATAACGGGTATTTCGTGTTCCCGCGCGAGAGTCAGAACATCGTCGAGTCGTTTTGTTATTTCGCTGTTCCGAGCGAGATTCTCTTCCGAACTCTGCCGCAGCTTTTCGATCACGAGATCGGGCAAGACCTGATACTCGGGGTCGTCCAGCAGGCTCTGCCCGATGACCGGTGCGATCTTCAGCTGCCCGGCAACAGTAACTACATCCTGCCATTCTGCTTCGGTGAGGTCTGCCAGTTCCTCGCGGACGGACGCGCTGACGTTTTTATTCAGTATCGCAAGCAGTAATGACCGTATATGCTGGTCCCCGGCTTGCTTTTGCTTGCTGTCGTTCAACCCTGTCGTCCTCTTTAATTAAAATGGCTATTTCCGTCACCCTCGTCGGCTTCGCGCAAACAATTTGTGAGTGACCTAAGCATCAAAATCTTAGCATGACGACCGGATGTCGAGCATTGCTGACAGGCGGCACGGATGAGCAGGGCTAAATAGACCAGGCCGGGCTGCCCCAGCGCAGCCAACATAGGCCTTATGTATGATTGCGGCCCTCAATGTGCCAGACGACAATTAAGCCCTAATCGGTTGGCCATAGCTGCCCGATTGGGTGTAATACGGATTCGTTATCCGGGGGGGGAATTGAAAAACCTGCTTCTATTTTTGGCATCCACACTCATCGCGCTGCTATGTGCTGAGGGTATTCTGCGTTTGTTCGAGCCACAGAATGAAGGAGTGCTCACCCATTTTGTAGAAACCGGGGATGGTGGCTATATGGTTCCCGTTCCTAACGCCACGGGGCAGATATACGGGCGGCCGGTGTCCATAAACGAATACGGCTACAGGGGCAGTTCGTACCCGCCGGCAAGGGGTGGAGATGCTTTTCGAATTCAGGTGTTCGGAGACTCCCACACATTTGGCTCGGGGGCTCCGGACGATCAGTCCTATCCGGCGGTAATGGAGAAAATGCTCAATAAGCAACAGGAACGATACGAAGTTCTTAATTTTGGGGTGAGTAGTTACGACTTCGGCACCATTGCCCGGTATATGTCGACAAAGGTGCCAGAATATAGTCCGGACCTCGCGATTATGACGTTCCACGCCGGCGATATAGTAAGGACGGATGTGATTATCGATCTGCGGGATTCCCAGAATGTGCCTCCCCTCGTACGACTCCGACAAAAAAATTGACTCTCGGAGCCATCTTGCAAAACTTGTCGTGGTTCAAGGCGCCGGTGCCGTCCGTTCCTTCTTTGGTGTCGGACTGCCGGGCACAGCAGCGGGTGAAATTCAGGAAATAAAACAAAACGGTCCTCACTGTGAACACTTCAAGACCGGCATGCTTCAACTTGATGCCGAATTTCAGACCCAGTGCACCAGGCTAGTCGTTGTTCTATTTCCCTCCATGATCGATTTTGAGACGACTCCGGGAATTGAGCTCCACGAGGTCATAACTGCATGGCTTAACGAGAACGGCATACCTGTCCTGGACCTTATTCCGGCGTATCAGGCTAGTAACCGCGAAGCGTCAGACTTGTGGGCAACATTGCTGGACCATCATCCCAATGAAGAGGGGTACGCGATCGGTGGCAAGGCGGCTGCCGGTTTTATAGATTCGCTTGACGAATCCGGACTCCTGCAGTCGTCGGATTGTTCCAATCGATCCGCAGCTTTATAGGTAATCTGGCAGGTCTCCCATTGTCCCTGGGGCAGAGCCCCGCAGCATCGAAGGTATTAAGGAAACCTGTGTGTGGCGAATTCCAATTCTGTCGCAAAATTTGGTGCGCATTCCAAGTCTTGTCATGCCGGTACTGATTGTTACGATGGCGGCACCATGCGTGATCTAGCCATCCTATTCATTCACCTGCTGACCACAATCGCCAAACTGATGCGTCCAGGCGGTGGTCGTGCCGTACTGGCAGAATCTCTGCTCCTGAAGCACCAATTAGTAATCCTGAATCGGGGCCGTGAGCGAGCACCAAATCTCCGTCCGATGAATCGCGCTGTAGCCGGCCTGTGTACGCTCTTCATTCGTCCGTACCGATTGCTCCGTGTTGCCGTCGTATTGAGACTTCCACGCTCCTCGCTTTCCACGCGGCGTAAGAACAATAACTTGAGGATGGGGTGAATCCAGCCTGTAGAATTTATCGATGATGCGGGACGCGATCACTCTCTGTCAGTGTCGAACTGCCTTAGCTCATCAAACTCTTCACGTAACACATTAAACACCGCTTCCGCATAAAACTTGTGCCCGTAAAGCGACGGATGTCGGTCACTTTCTGGATCAGTAGGGATTTTCTCCAGATCAAAGTTGCTGAGATTGATGCTCTCCAGCGTGCCGTGCACCTCATGTCCGGTAAGCGTTTCCAGACTTTTCAGCAACCGCGCATCGCGCGGATCATCGTAATACTCCGTGCCTTCCACCATCTGGGAATAAAGCGCCAGGTGCACGAGCACGTAGGGAACACCCATCTGCTCCAAACGCTCAACCTGACGCACAAACAATTCATCCGCTTCGTAACCAGGCCCGTCATATCTGGGCATCTGCGTAGGACCTTCCCGGTTAAAGGACGAGTAATACGGTGAGTCATATACAAGTTTTTCGTATATATAGGATTTCGACCGACTATACGGATCCGCCAATAGTCCGTTGCGCCTGCGACTCTTAGCAGCAGCTTCCATTAGCTCTGCAACCAGTGGATCATCCTTTGCACCCGAATCCCGCAGTTGCTCACACCATTCATGTGTTGCCCGCGGTTCCAGCATGAACGCCTCTGCCGCACTGCTCCAATCCGGAGCGGGATCAGGTAGTCGGGAGACCATAATCCGCTGCCGACCATCCAGCTCCGTTACCGATCGCCAAAGCCTGTCCCGCGTAAGATCATCACTGATAAATGCGATCACGACCAGATCTGGCTTCCATTCCTCAACCTTGGCAACCGCCAGATCAAACATCTGCAGCACACCATAACCATCCCGAGAAAAATTAACGACGTGGGCATCGCCGGATATTTTCTCTGCAATTGCATCCTGCAGAAAATCTGACCAGGTCAGGTCTATGCCCTGCTCATCCTTGCGAGAACGCTGGCCAATAGAATCGCCAAAAACCAGTACTTT
>PVMS01016983.1_pt1 | contig 13657 bp, 12 predicted proteins | sample 1853461 | NCBI WGS metagenome assembly PVMS01 (sample SAMN08582032, study PRJNA380276) | Marine sediment metagenome, whole genome shotgun sequencing project. | isolation source: ocean sediment barecode stripped | collected 2017 | reverse complement strand
TACTGCCGGGGCTGTGAAAACGCGTGCCCGGTGGGAGGAGAAGAGGCCGACCTGGATTTCATCCTTCGAGCAGCAAACCTATAAAGACTGGCATCATCGATTCGCAAAGCAAAGCGCGCGGCCCGAAGGCCGCGCGCGAATATGGATGCAAATCAGCCGCTTCTAGAACGCCAGCTTGAGACGGAGCGTGAGCCGTCGTGGATAGACCCAATCGGATGGTGTGAAATCGTTGCCCGGCGGAAGAATGCCGGAGGGAGGAACATCCTGCTGGTAGTAGGTGACTGCGTCCTCGTTGGTGACGTTGAGCAGCTGCAGGAGAATGCTGAAGTCACCCCAGTCCGACAGGGCAAAGGTCTTGCCAAACGACAGGTCGAGCACAGCCTGGCTGTCCATCCTGTTTTCGTTGCTGTAGGGAACCGAGATGAAAATCGTGTTGCCACCGCTTGGGACGCCCACCCTTCTGGCGGTCTTTTCGGGTCGGCCCGTCTGCAGGTTCAGAACTCCACCCAGTCTGAGGCCCCAGCCCAGATCGACGTTGCTCGAAACCCTGAAGGCGTGCTTCCGATCGCCGGCCAACCGCCCATATGCGTTGAGCCAGACATTTGGGTCCGACTCGGACCGGTTTGTCCAGAAGGCGCTGCCCTGCCCCCATCGTGGGTCGACCAGGGGCCTGGTGGTGAGACCCTTGGCCTCGGAGTAGGTGTAGGACGCCATCAGATCCCAGCCGCTCGAGTAGCGCTTTTTGAAGGTCAGGAAGATTCCCTGGTAATCCTGGTCGTAGGGCTGGTCGCCGCCGTTGGCGCCGGGGCCGGTGGAGTTGCCCTTCCGCAATGAGGGCGACTCGATGACGTCATAGAGAGTGAAGGTCTCGCCGGTATCGGGGTCGGTCCACTGGAATGGCTCGTAGACCCCGTCGTCGAGGATCTGCCAGCCGACCTGGTTGGTCGTGTCCTTGAGGACAAGCTGCGCGCCAACCGAGTAGTCGTCGCCGATCTGGTGCTCCACGCCGAGGGTGTACTCGGTGGTCTTTGGGCCCTCGATGCCGGGATCGACCAGCTGTAGACCCCTGTCCTGAACGCTGGTTGTTCCATAGTAGTAGGAGTAGGTGAGCCACGGAGGCACTTCTGGTGGCGGCGCATACCAGTTACCGGACACTGTGCCGTCACGGTAGATACCGGCGGAACCCCGGACGACGGTCTTGCCATCACCCGTTACCTGCCAAGCAAAGCCGACCCGCGGCGAGAAATCCTGCCAGTTGAAGACGTCGACGCCCGGGATCGTCTCACCTGTGTCGTTGCTGTCGATGTCGAGGCGTGGGTAGTCGGGGATCGTGGCGTCGTGCGTGTCGTAGCGGACACCGATGTCGAGCGTGAACCGGTCCGAGATCTGCCAGGTGTCGGATGCGAAGCCTGACCAGGTCGTGGTGTCACCACCGTACATGTAGGGCGTCACGCTCCACTTGTAGAGGTATCCGCTCCAGATATACAGATAGTCGGTGTCGTAGGTCCTGGTGGTGCCGCCACCCTGGTTGTACTGGACCCCGAACTTGAACTCGTGGTCACCCGCGAAGTCGGTCGCGAAGTGGCTCAGGACCACGTCGACCTGGTCGTGGTGCTGCTCCCAGATCCAGTCCCAGAACGGGCCTCCCGACCACGTATTTGGGTCCGTGTCGAAGTCTAGGACCCCAATCTCGTCCCTGGAGCCCAACGGCAAATCACCGTTGTCGCCCCGCCAGAGACCCCCGCGCACCTGTAGAAAGGTGCTGTCGGAGAGCATTCCGCTGTACTCAGCGGTATAGATGTTGTTTTCCCGTAGGCGGTACAGCCACATGGACGGCTCGTTGTAGATTGGATCGTACGCCCAGGGTACATACTGGTCGTCGATGCCCCCCTTGAAATCCACGCGGTGGCTAGGGTTGATCTGCCACGACAGCTTGAGGTCGTAGCGCTCATAATCCGAGTCGTCGGTCAGGGACGGGACCTGACCCGGGATCGTAACGTTTCGGGTGATGTTCTGGATCCCAGCAAAGAACCAGAGCTTGTCGCGCTTGATGGGTCCGCCCAGGGTGGCGCTGAGGTCATGAAACTTGTTGACGTGGAACTCGCCGGACTCGGTGTCATCCAGAGTTACGTTGGGGTCCACCAGCGAGTCATCCTGCCAGTAGACTACTGCGGAACCGTGAAACTGGTTGGTGCCGGATTTAGTGACCACGTTGTAAACGCTGCCGGCGGTGCTGCCGTACTCCGCCCCGGCCGCGATTCCCACCATCTGGGTCTCGGAGACGATCTCCGGGTTGATATCGAAGAAAAGGTAGCCACCCTCGGGGGCGGTCATGTTGACACCGTCGACGTTCCAGGCGCTCGCCTGGACGTTGGAGCCAAAGGCCGAGATGCGGTACTTGCTCTGTGGGTCCTCGCTTGGCGCATACACCCCTGCCGAGTTGTTGATCAGGTCGTAGAAGTTGCCACGCGTGGGTAGGTCCTTGACATAGTCGTAGTCGTATGAGGCGCCGACGGTTGCGGTGGTCGTATCCACGAGCGGTCTCTCGCTCGTCACCGTGATCTCGCCGACAAATGCCTCTGGCACCATAACAAATATCACCGGCGCGACCGCGTCCACGCTCACCCTGACGTCGTCGACTGTTTGGGTCTGGAACCCGTTCATCGAGGCGGTTAGCCGGTACCGTCCAGGCGGCATGACCCCAAAGGTAAAGACCCCATTGGCGGCGGTCACCGTGCCGCGGTTCGCGCCGCCGAGCACCTCACCGCTTGCCTCCACGATGACACCTGCGATCGGGTTGCCGTCGTTGTCGACCGCCGTGCCCCGGATGCCTCCCTTGGTTTGAGCGAATGCCGGCGCGGCAGCCAACATGGATAAAATGCGTGCCAGGCACCTTTTTCGGTCAGGCACCTTTTTCGGTCTTCAAGGACAATCATGAATCCAGGTTACGGCTTCCGGTCGGTTCAGCGGTCAAACGGGGCCTGGGGCGGCTGACCGGTCGGTTCAGCGGTTGGGCGGTGAGGACTGCTCAGCGACAATCATTCGTGTGCGCCAACGACAATTATCATGGGTGCCATGGGTGCCACGTTCACCATTGTTGCATTGTGGTCCCCGGTACATGGGTGCCACGTTCCGCATTGTTGCATCACGGGTATCCCCTTCGCTCAGGTTGGTCGGATCGATCGCCGCGCGGTTCTCCGTGGTTTCGGGGCTACGGACCTTCAAGGGTCCGCCGATGACTATCTTCGCTGGGTGCGTTCCGTTGCCGAAGCCCGGTGGTCCGATACCGACGTCTCTAAGCTCCCGTGGTGGACCCAGGCCAACCACGTTGACGAGATCGCCGATGCCAACCGCCACCCGGGCGCAACCACCTTTGACGGTCAGTCGTTGGCTGAGGACCGCAGGGAGCTCGATCTTGGTGAGTTCGTACTTCGATTCGAGTCGTGTTCCGGTCACCACCTCGCCGATCTGGCATCGCGTTTCCGATCCGATCAACAGGTTCGTGGACGGATTGAGTTCGCCACACTCGCGGTCCCCCGTTATGGGTTCAGGGTCTGCGACGTCGCCGCCCTAGCCTGCAAACACCACAATTCCGTCACCCGCTGGATCAACAAAGGTCTCCGGCGAGAAGCAGATGATCCCGAGTTCAGCAAACGACTCGACGACCTCGACGCCGCAATTTCACGCCAGAGCTGACAATGCAACAAGTGTGAACGTGGCACCCTTTTGGGTGCGGTGCGCGAGTGGATACCCGTACCAGAGGATCTTCGCCAAGATCCTCGCCAATCTCCGGGCTCACTACCTGCCCCTGCGCATCTAAACCTGGGTTTTCTCGCCCGCCATCGAAGATCCCCATCAGTTTCCTGTGAAACGTCTGCCCACTCACCGTGAAAACCCGCTCTGACCAGGGGAAGAAACCAGGCGGTGCGTGTCAGACCCTCCAAAAATAGCCCGCTTTTCTCTCCGCCCCCCCACCTATCGCTTTACCGGCTGCCGCAAACGCTGAAATGGGGGGCGGTGAGAAAAGCGGGCTAGAACTCGGCGACTACCAGGTCGATAACTCACTCATCGTCGAGCGAAAAACCCTCGCAGACTTCGCTCGTTCAGTCCGCGATTGTCGGCTGTTCGATCAAGTCGGACGACTCACGCGAAAGCGTACGATGAGGTCCGGCCGCCCCGCCGTCGCGGATTCAAGGTCACCGGAAACAGACGACGGCAGAACCTTCTCCTCCAGGCAATCCCAGATATCGGACCGAGGAGGGCCGAGATCCTCCTCGATGCCTTCGGTTCGCCAGCGAGGGTCGCCGCAGCGACCACAGAGCAGCTCGAAGCGATCGAAGGGATAGGCCGCCACACGGCTCTGAAGATACGGGATGTCCTTCACGGCAAGACCAGCACGGCGTAGAAATTCTCCGTGAACCATACCTCACTGACCGAGCACGAAGATTCGATCCATGACCCTCCATTTTTCCCCAGGCTGTGAGTTCGGAATGGCCTGTTGATAGGTCCACATCAAATCTTCCCAATCACGGACCCTCTGGTTTTCTCGGTCCATGGCGTTCTTGCGTTCAAAGCTGAAGCCCTGCTCAGTCTCCATCACCATGAAAAGGCGGTTTTCGACGCGGTAGATCTCCATGGAGAGAATGCCGGAGTCGCGGATGGATTCCAGGATCTCGGGCCAGACCTTCTCATGATGTCGTTCGTACTCGGCGATCAGCTTCGGATCATCCTTGAGATCCAGAGCGAGGCAGTATCTCTTGGCCCGCATGCTACCGCTCCGCAATCTTCTTGGCCACAGAGCCGTAGTAGGCCACGACTCCGAAACAGAACATGGGCACGACATAGGCAAGGTGAATACTCCCGCTCAAGTCTGAAACCTGGCCCTGCACGCCCGTGATCAACGCGCCTCCCAGGATGGCCATCACCAATCCTGATCCCCCGATCTTCGTGTCGTCCCCGAGGCCGACCAACCCGAGGGCGTAGATGGTGGGAAACATCAACGACATGCAGGCCGATATCCCGACCAGGGCGTACACAGCGACATGACCGCTGGCAAGGACAACCACAGAGGCAAGGCCCATGGCCAGCAAGGAAAGAGCAATGAGAAGGGAAGTTGCCCTGAAATACCTCATCAACCACGTGCTCGCGAATCTGGAGACCAGAAAGAGCACCAGAGCTGCAAGGTAGTAGCTTGATGCCTGTTCCTCGTTGAGGTCGAGCTCCTGCATCACATAGCGGATGGTAAACGACCAGACGCCGATCTGGGCCCCAACGTAGAAGAACTGTGCAGTCACCGCCCACACATAATTGCGGTTCTTCAACAGCCTTTTGATTGATGCTCCCACATGTAGCGATGAATCGGCGTCCGAAGCCGAGGGCATCGGCGTGAACGTGATCATCAGCCAAAGAACGAGCAGAGCGAGAGCAACACCCACATAGGGTCCCATGACTGCAGCCAACTCCTGGGTTTGAATGGCCTGCAGCTGGGCCGCATCCATGATCGCGCGTTCATCGGCATCGGCGTGGTTCAACTGGGACAGAATGAAGAGCTTGCTCAACAAGACACCGGTGATGGAGCCGACTGGATTGAAGGATTGGGCCAGATTCAGGCGTTGAGTCCCGGTCTCGGGCGGACCCATGGCGACAATGAAGGGATTTGCCGAGGTCTCGAGGAATGAAAGACCTCCCGCGAGGATGTAGAGCGCCACCAGAAAATGCCAATAGTCCATGGTCTTGCTGGCGGGATAGAAGAGCAGCGCTCCCAGAATGAACATGCCCAGCCCGAGCAGCACACCGCTCTTGTAGGTGAACTTCTTGATGAAGAGTGCTGCCGGCATGGCAAAGCAGAAGTAGGCGCCGTAGAAAACATACTGAACAAAGGTCGTCTGGTAATCCGTCATGCTCATGATTCGCTTGAAGGCTGCCAGCAGGGTGTCGGTCATGTTGTTGGCGATGCCCCAAGCCAGAAAGAGGGCCGTGATCAGGATGAAGGGTAAGCGCGGTGTCTTTTCCATAGCTCGCCCTGTCTCAGATTCCTCTGTCCAGGTGGGTATAACCGCCATCGACAAAGATGTGCTGCCCCGTGATATGGGACGCCCGATCAGATAAGAGAAAAACCGCCATCGACGCGACTTCCTCCGGCGTGGTCATTCGTTTCTCCAAGGGGATCTTTTCCTGGATTTCATGCAGCTTCGCTTCCGGCTCGTCGAATGTGGCGATCCACTCCTCGTAGAGGGGAGTCTTGACCTCCGCGGGCACCACGGCGTTGACCCGAATACCGTACTTCAGCAGCTCCACCGCCCACTCGCGAGTCAGGGCGAGCTGCCCACCTTTGGAAGCGGCATATCCTGAGGTGTTCCCCTGGCCTGTCACCGCAACCTTGGAGGCGATGTTCACGATGGCGCCTCCATTCTTCTTCATTTCAGGCAGGCAACAATGAGCCAGATCGTAGTAGTGCAGGAGGTTCTTGCTCAACGACGTTCTGAAGCCATCGGGGTCCCCCGATTCCAGGCCGATTCCATCATTGACACCGGCGTTGTTCACCAGGCCGTCGATCCGGTGGAGCTCGTCCGTCACGGTCTTGACCGCACTCCTGATGTCCGAAAGGCTCCTGAGGTCCGCCGAAATAAACAGGGCCTTGCCTGTCTGCGCGCCTATCTCCTCGACGAGTTGTTCGCCGGCCTCTTTTCTGAGATCGATGATCACGGGAATCGCACCCTCCTCCGAAAGGCCCTTGCCGATCGCTGCGCCGATGCCGCGGGCGCCTCCGGATACGATGACGACCTTGTTTTTCAGACCCAGCTCCATTGCGAACACCCTTCAGTCAATCCCGTAGAACCTCGCTGCGTTCCCGCCAAATACCTTTTCCGCGGTTCCTTCACCCAGGTCCTGCACAGAGTCCTCAATGAGGTGATAGACCCGGTCGTAGGATCCGGCCAATAGACACACCGGCCAGTCCGAACCGAACATGACCCTGTCCACACCGAAGGCCTCGAACACCACATCCAGGTAAGGCCGGATGTCGTCCTTGCTCCAATGAGCGTGATCGGCTTCAGTGATGATCCCGGAGACCTTGCAGAAGACATTCCTTGCCGACGCCAGCGATCGAATCTGTGAAACCCAGGGTTCCATCTTCCCGGACTTGATCAACGGCTTGGCCATGTGGTCCAGAACAAAGGCCTGGTCAGGCAGCTGCCGCACGAGCTCGATCGCCGCAGACAGCTGATGCTGGTAGATCAAGATGTCAAAGGTGAAGCCGAATTGATGAAGCCGGCTCAGGCCGTGGACGAAGGCCTCGCGAACCAGGAACCAGTCGTCCGGTTCGGACTGCGCGATATGTCTGAACCCACGAAGCTTTTCGTTGGAGGTGGAGGCGTAGGAAGCGAGCTTCGCTTCGATGTCCTCGGATTGAAAATCGATCCATCCAACGACTCCCTTGACGAAGTCGAAGCTTTCGGCCTGATGCAGGAGAAACCGCGTTTCCTCCTCCGACTGGTCAGCCTGGACAGCGATGGTCCCGTCGAACCCGTGATTGCGCAAATGGGGGTAAATATCCTCGGGGAGAAAATCCTGCCTCAGCACCTCCATGGAGTCGTCGATCCAGTCATCACGCACCGGATCAAAAGTCCAGAAGTGGTTGTGCGAATCAAGCCGGATCATCGGGACTCTTCATAGGAGATCACGCGCTGTCGGGCTTCCCCGAGTCCTTCCACCCCGAGCTCGACCACATCTCCCGGCTTCAGGTATCGCGGTGGATCGAAACCCATTCCAACCCCGAAGGGCGTGCCGGTGGAGATGATATCGCCCGGCAGCAAGGACATGAACTGGCTGATATAGCTGACCAGACCGCGGACGGTGAACACCATGTCCGATGTGTTGCTGGATTGCACCATCTCACCATTCACCTTGAGCCACAGGTCGAGGTTCTGCGGATCCTCGACCTCGTCTCTCGTGACGAGCCAGGGACCGATCGGCGCAAAGCTGTCGGCGCTTTTCCCTTTGACCCATTGCCCTTCTCGTTCCAGCTGAAAAGCACGCTCGCTGACATCATTGTGTACGAGGTACCCGGCCACATGGTCCAGTGCTTCGGCTTCCTCGACGTAGTTGGCCTTCTTTCCGATCACCACGGCGAGCTCGACCTCCCAGTCGGTCTTGACACTCCCCTTCGGAATCACGATGGGATCGTGGGGACCGCTGATCGACGAGGTCGCTTTGAAAAAGAGCACCGGCTCCCGGGGGATTGCCATGCCGCTCTCTTTCGCGTGACCCGCGTAGTTGAGGCCAACACAGATGATCTTGGACGGGTCCTTGACGGGCGGGCCGAGGCGCTCATCGGAACCGACCGCCGTGGGCGGAGCCGAACGGGCGATACGTTCGAGCTTCTCCAATCCGTTTCCGGCAAAAAAGGCACGATCGAAATCATCGATCTCCGCGCTGACATCGATGACTGTCCCTTCCTCCGAATACAGACCAGGCCTCTCCTCGCCTTCCGGTCCAAACCGTACGAGTTTCATGGCTCCACTTCCTATCCGAAGGTCGACGCCCGAAAAGGGCTTATTACGAATCGTGCCATTGCGTTTTCACGTATTCAATCTGATGAATCCGCCATCGATGGGGACATCTGTTCCTGTCATGAATGCTGCCTCATCCGAGCAGAGGTACACCGCCAGCTGTGCGACCTCTTCCGGTCGGGCCATACGGCCGATAGGCTGGGTCTTGGCGAGACGATCGTACATTTCCTGCTCACGGCCCGGATAATGTTCGGCCAGATACCCGTCGACAAATGGTGTGTGGACCCTGGCCGGTGAGATGCAGTTACACCGGATGTTCTTGCCAACATAGTCTTTTGCCACCGAGTAGGTCATGCTCCTCACGGCGCCCTTGGTCATGGTGTAGGCAAAACGATCTGAAAGGCCGACCGATGCTGCAATCGAAGCCATGTTCAAGATCACTCCCCCCCCGCTGTCGACCATCGAGGGCAGGCAGGCATGCATGCAGCTGTAAACGCCTTGAACGTTCACTCGAAACAGCCGCTCGAACTCTTCCTCCGAGGTCGAAAGCACATCACCGATGGCCGCGACGCCGGCGTTGTTGACCAGGATGTCGACCGGATACTGGCTGCAGATGGATCCGATGACCTCGTGGACAGCACCATGATCGGAGACATCGCAGGTGTGAAAATGGAGGCCGTCACGCGTGTCGCACGCTTCGATGTCAAGCACGTGAACGGTGGCCCCGTGATCGGCGAACTCCTTCGCGATTGCCTCTCCGATACCTTTGGATCCGCCCGTGACGATCGCTACCTTATCTTTCAGTCGCATGATCGGTGATCCCCATTTCCTTCCAGACTCCGCCATCGGGATAGGCGTAGTCCTCGAGTGATTGCTGCTTCATCTGGATGCTGTAGCCGGGTCGATCCGGTGGGCGGTAGCGGCCGTTTCGGATGACCACCGGGTCGACAAAATGCTCGTGAAGAAGATCCACATACTCGATCATGCGCTGGTCCATGGAGCCCGTCACCGCGACAAAATCGAACATGGAGAGATGTTGGACGTACTCGCACAGACCCACCCCGCCGGCGTGCGGGCAAACCGGTACGCCGTATTTCGCCGCCATCAACAGAATGGCGAGGTTTTCGTTGACACCCGCAACACGGCAGGCGTCTATCTGGCAGACATCTACGGCTCCTGAAGAGATCAGCTGCTTGAAGATGACACGGTTCTGGCATTGTTCGCCGGTTGCGACCTTGATGGGTCGGATCGAATCCGCGATCGCCTTGTGCCCCAAGACATCGTCCGGACTGGTCGGTTCTTCTATCCAGTAGGGTTTGAACCTTGCGAGCAGCTTCATGTTGTGAATGGCCTCATCGACCTCCCAAGCCTGGTTGGCATCCATCATGAGGATCGCGTCATCACCGATTTCCTCGCGGATGATCCGGGCCCTCCTCAAGTCATCCTGCAGGTCCGCACCGACCTTCATCTTGAGTCGTGTCCAGCCCTCGGCCTTTGCCTGGCGGCAGAGTGAACGGATTTTATCGTCACTGTATCCCAGCCATCCGGCCGAGGTGGTGTAGGCGGGATACCCAGAGGCAAGCAGCTCGTCGAAGCGCTTTTTCTTTGAACCCTCCAGCTGAGCCAACATCGCAACGGCTTCATCCGGCGTGATCGCGTCGCTCAGGTAGGTGAAATCGACGCATTTCACCAGCTCCTCTGGACCCATGTCTGCCAGGAGTCTCCAGAGGGGTTTCTCCTGCAGCTTGGCGTAGAGGTCCCATATGGCGTTGATGATCGCTGCCGCCGCGAGGTGCATCACCCCTTTTTCGGGCCCGAGCCAGCGAAGCTGACGATCGCCGGAAACCACATGTTTCCAGAAAGCACCGAACTCGGCGGTGATGTGCTCGAGGCCCTCGCCCACGACCATGTGCTTCATTGCCCGGATCGCTTCCACGCAGATCTGGTTCCCCCGACCGATGGTGAAGGTCAGGCCGTGGCCTTCATGATCCCCATCCGTCCTCAGGATGACATAGGCTGCCGAGTAGTCGGGATCCGGGTTCATGGCGTCCGATCCGGCCAGTGTACGGCTGGTTGGGAACCGGATGTCCAGTACGTCGAGGGCCGTGATTTTCATCTCATCGGCCCGCCGTCAAATGAATAATCAGATGACTCATGTTCGTATGAGGTGCTCCGACAGGTCGTCCGGGCGTTCACATCCAAGCTGTTCCATGATTTGTTTCAGTTGGGTTTTGAGCATGGCGATCGTGTGATCGCCGCCACGCCTTCCGAGCGCGCCCACGCCATACATGAAAGGCCGGCCCATAAACGTAAACCGGGCTCCGGCCGCCATGCATCTTGCTATATCGGAACCGGAGCGAATGCCTCCGTCCATCATGATGAAGATCCTGTCGCCGTAGGTGGCCGCGAGTTTCTGCGTGGCCCTGATCGAGGATTGCCCGGCGTCCAGCTGCCGGCCCCCATGATTCGATACGATGATTCCGTCGGCGCCGAGACGTATCGCCTTCTCCGCGTCTTTTTCGCTGACCACACCCTTGATGACCAGCTTGCCCTTCCAACGGTCTCGAATCGGAGCTATACGGGCCTCCGTCAACCTGCCGTCGAAGGTTTGATCCATGAACGCCCCAAGTTTCTTCATGCTCAGTCCCCCGGGGATATACGGCTTGAGGGTCATGAATTGGGGCTTTCCCACGGCAAGCGTCCGTAACAACCACGAGGGGCTGCTCGTCATCTGCAGGATGTTCCTCAATGACATGCTCGGCGGCATCGCCAGGCCGCTTCGAATGTCCCTCGGCCTGTACCCAAACGTCGGTACATCTGCGAGGAGGACGAGAACCTGGCACTGGGCAGCCTCGGCCCTGCGCAGGATGTCGTTCCTGATGTCTTCTTCCCGCGGATAGTACAGCTGAAACCAGGCCTCGCCCTCGGTAATCTCTGCGATCCGCTCCACACTGCTTGTCGTGACGGTGCTCAGAATGAACGGGATCCTGTGATCAAACGCCGCCTTCGCCAGGATCTCTGGAGAACCTGGCCACATGAGGCCCTGAAGTCCCACGGGGGCTATTCCGAAGGGGGCATCATAGTCGACCCCCCAGAGTGTGACGCCGAAACTCGAGTGCCCGTAGTCCCTGAGATAGTGAGGCTCCAACTCGAGACAGCGAATGTCGGATCTGTTTCGTGCGAGATTCACGTCCTCATTGCAGCCTCCCTCCAGGTAATCGAAGGCAAAGCGCGGCATTCGTTTCCGCGCACGCTTTTTCAGATCCGAAATGGAGGGGTACTTGGGGTTGAAAACCTCCCTGTCTCGACCTTGGCCCATGATAGCGTTCCTCAATATGGGTCGTCAGCTCGCCAACGACTTTTTGGGCTCATCCATTGGGAATGATTCATCGACGAACGGATCGCCACCCCGAAATGCTTCGCCTCGGCACTCAAGATACAACCACCCTCTCATTCCACCGACAGAAGTACATCGGGCATGAGCGCTCCCCTGTTCTTCCGCTCATCGTAGCACCCCGGTGGACCCGACGCACCCAGCCTGCCTCGGCTCGCGCTGAGACGCGTCCGATCCAATATGGGTGCCTCTATAAGGAGTCAAGAGGAAATTCCGTCATCGAGGCTGTGGGAGCTGCCGTAAAGGTAAAGGTGCCGGCACCCCTTTCGAGAGGTGTCAGCATCCCAAGGGAGGGGATACATGGGTGCCACGTTCACCATTGCACCATTGTTGTGATGTGATGAGCGCCGTGTAGAATCAGGGTGTCCCGTCCACGCATGGGAGCAATCTCATGCCGAGACACCCTCGCCTGTTTATCCCAGGAGCCACCTACCACGTGTACTGCCGCATCGCCCGCGGCGAGTTCGTCTTCGACGACGACAATGAGGCGATCGAGTTCGTCAAGACACTTCGCGAGGTTCGCGACCTGGACGGATGGTCGGTTCTCGCTTGGTGCCTCATGGGCAACCACTATCACCTGGTTTTGAAAACCAGAAATGTCGACCTTTGGAGGTCAATGGCGCGACTGCAGGGTCGTTTCTCTCGCGCCCACAACCGGAGGCATCGTTATCTTGGAAGGCTCTGGCAAAGCCGGTACCGAGCACGGGTTGTCGATACGAATGAGTACTTCCGCCAGGTCATCGCATATGTCCACCTGAACCCAGTTTCCGCTGGTATAGCGGACGATCCTGGTGACTACGTCCACAGCGGGCACCGAGAAATCATCGGTGCATGCAACCCCCACCTCATCGATCTGCGGTCGGTGCTCATTGGCTTCGGCGATGGAAAGCCTCGTGAAGGCGTGGATGGCTACCTTCGTTGGATTCGTTCTGTCGCAGAGGCTCGCTGGGCGGCAGCCGGTGTTTCACACCTCCCATGGTGGGCTCCCGCGCAGCATGTCGATGAGATTGCAGCCAGCGAACAGCACTCTGCGGCCCAGACCTTTGACGGACAGGTACTCGCTGAAGAGCGTTCGGAGCTACCTCTTTCGGAGTTCGTCGGTCGCTTTCAGTTGGTCTCGGGTCACAGCCTCGACGACTTGGCTTCACGCCAGCGGTCCACGAAACATATCACCGGGAGGGTCGAATTCTGTGTTCTCGCCGTCTCGAGGTATGGGCTCAAATCGTGTGAGATCGCGGCTCTTCTCTGCAAGGGCAGAAACTCAGTCACCCGATGGCTCAACCAAGGGCTGCGCCGAGAACACGACGACCCGCCATTCGCTGCCCGCCTCGACACACTCGATTCAGCGATCTCTCGACGATGAAAATGGTGCAATGGTGAACGTGGCACCCTTCCAATGAGTCAATGCGAAGGGTGGCACCGTTGCAGCCCCACCGGCTTCAGGGTCACCGAGCGAAGCATGATCGGGTTCCAGAGTGACTTTTGCGGATGTATCCTGATCGCGGTTTCCCCTTCGGGTAACATCAATTGGCCGATGTGCTGGGTTTGAAAAGTCTGCAGGCCGCCGGTGGATTTTACGGTGAGAGGTTTTTGCCCGTCGTTCTCCATCAATAGGAAACCGGCAGGCTCCTCCGCGGCGACCTCTGCGTAAACATCGAACGTACCGGGCTTATCGATCCTTACCAGCCAGTCCACGCGGCTGCGGAAATCCGTCCACCCGTCCAGGTAGGAAGCAGAATTGCCGTCCTGCCTC
>PVMS01000733.1_pt1 | contig 13659 bp, 12 predicted proteins | sample 1853461 | NCBI WGS metagenome assembly PVMS01 (sample SAMN08582032, study PRJNA380276) | Marine sediment metagenome, whole genome shotgun sequencing project. | isolation source: ocean sediment barecode stripped | collected 2017 | reverse complement strand
TATGAGTATGAAAGTAAGCAGGGTGTCCAGTTTGGCGAAGAAAGAGTCGCCCGTCTTTTGGAGTATCACCACCGCCTGCCAATGGTGGAATTGAGTAAGCAGATTCTGAATGCAACGTATGAACATGGCGAGGGCGTTTCCCAGCAGGATGACATAACGCTGGTCCTGGTCAGGCGACTTCCGGAGGAACATTAATGCAAAAAATGTATAAGCGGAGCTTTGATCAAATCCAGGCTATCGTTGCCGACACCGAGCGCTTTTTCGCAGAGGAGGAAATAGACGAGTCCCTGCGTATGAAAGTGGATTTATCAGTGGAGGAACTGTTCGTCAATATGGTGAGTTACAACACAGAGACTGAAAGGGACATACTCATCGAGATGCGTCGAATGAATGGAGGGATCGAGGTCAGCCTGACGGACTATGATGTTGAAAGGTTCGATCCCACGGCGGCATCAGAAGTGGATATTAATGCCCCCCTGGCTGAACGCACACCGGGTGGGCTGGGGCTTTACCTGGTATTAAAAATGGCGGATTCGATACATTACGAATACCATGACCGGAAAAGCAAAATAACTTTTACCAATAGTTTGCAGCAGAGTGATTGAGCGGGATGTTTGAGATTGGATTCAACGACAGTGGTGAAGTGGCGGTTAGCGGGCGGCTGGATGCAGCGCAGGCAGCCAGGGCCCAGGAATTTCTCGATGCGGCTGGCGACCAGTGCGTGCTTGACCTGACCGGCATGGAATACATTTCCAGTGCGGGACTGGGGGTTCTGCTTCGAACGCACAAACGCTTGATGACCGTTGATTCGGGCCTTGTACTGGTCAACGTAAACAAGCACATAGCCGATATATTCCGCTATTCGGGATTCGACAAACTATTTGTCATCAAGGCCGCATGAAATTTTTTTTCCAACTTTTATGGCAGTGAGCTGTAGTTATGAATAGTAACGGTCGGGATCATGCACTCATTGAACGATGCAAGAGTGGTGAACGACAGGCGCTTGAAGAGTTGGTCGGTCTCTATGAAAGGCCCATATACAACGCCGCTTACCGGATACTTGGTAATCCGGACGACGCTGCCGATGCGACCCAGGTGGTGTTTTTGAAAGCATTCGAGCATTTGGGTCAGTACGACCCCAAATATAAATTTTTTAGTTGGATATACCGAATTGCAGTTAATGAATCCATCAATCAGCTAAAGCGTGGTAAAAGGCAGCAAGTTCTCTATGACAACGAAGTTGCAACTACCGACAGCCCGGAGACGGCACTTACAGCCGCCGATCTGTCACGCGAGATTCAGGATGGCTTGATGGTTTTGAAAGAAGACTACAGGACCGTAATCGTGTTGAGACATTTTTCAGATTGCAGCTACGCACAGATCAGCGAAATACTGCAAATTCCGGAAAAAACCGTGAAATCGCGGCTCTATTCAGCACGGCAGTTAATGAAAGAGACATTGCAAGCCAGGGGCGTGCACTGAAAGGATAAGGAAAGATCATGCTGGAAGAACGCACATTACATCTGATCAACGCAGACATCGACGGTGAATTGACGCCCGATGAACGTGAGGACCTGGACGTCATCCTGGACTCTTCGAGTGATGCGCGGGCGATGAGGGCGGAGCTTCTCAGGCTGAGCAATTTGCTCGACAATCAACCTGAACAGATACCGCCACCGGACCTTTCAAAACGGATACTCAATAAACTGGCGCCGCCACCGAGGGCATCCAACTTCTCCCTTTCGAGCCTGTTTGCTTCATTCCAGCCCGCAACCGCCGGCCTGGCCTTTGCGGCGGGTTTGCTCCTGACGGTAGGGGTCTACGAACTGTCGCCGAGCGACCAGCCTTCAAGTGAAACGGCCAGTATGGTCGGCACCATGGTAGCGAGCCAGTCAGGCAGCCAGGATTTGTTGAAAAACGACGTCCTTCTCAAGGGTGATGGGTTTTCTGGAACCGTGTCTTTGCGCAGCACCGACGGGGTTTATGTTTTGAATTTTGATCTCGACTCCAGGGATATGACGGAGATCGAAGTAGGCCTTGACCGCACGGGTCTGTCATTCGGAGGTTTTGCCGAAACCCGGAGTGATGCAGACAAGGTATTTGAATCAGTGACGATGTTCGGGGGGACTTTGCGTGTGGTAAACCAGGGACGACAGCAGTTCGCAGTATTCCTGCGCGTCAATAGCCATGAACAGGCTGTTGACGCGGGGTCAATTACCATTGATTTTTCAAGCGATGGTGATCGACTCTATGCCTGTTCCTGACCTCCGCGCGCCCTGCGCTTTTTGCCGGTGCGCTTTTTGCCGATATCGGTGACAGTGAGTACAGCGAAGATTATTACAGCCTGGTCTTGCAAGTGGACCTGGTCTTCAAAATTGCCCATAGGCTCCCGATGACACTGTCTTTTGGTTATGCGTATGGGTTTGCTGACGGTGACAGGGGTGAAAGCGAATGGTTGGTTTCGCTCAAGCTATTTTAAAAAATGCCGCTTGAACTTCTCGCCAGGGCTCCGGTAGGTCTGTTGCCCGTGCTGATCTTCCTGATGATTCTGGTCTACATGGACAGCTATAAACTGCTCAGCCTGAAGTCCGTATTGATGGTGATCGTGGCGGGTGGGCTGACCGCGATTGCCGCCATGTATGTGAACGGCTGGTTGCTTGGCGCACTGGACATGCCGTTCAAACCGTATTCGCGGTACGTGTCGCCCGTTGTCGAGGAAAGCCTTAAAGCGCTGGTCATCGTTTACTTGTTCCGGTCGAACCGGGTCGGCTTCCTGGTTGATTCGGCGATCATGGGCTTTGCGGTGGGCACAGGTTTTGCACTGGTCGAAAACTATCAGTACCTGCAGTTCAATTCATCGGCCAGTTTTGCTGTCTGGATCGTTCGCGGATTCGGCACCGCCATCATGCACGGCGGGGTCACGGCCATGTTCGCAATCATGTCGCAGACGCTGACCGAGCGGCAGATGAAAATCAATCCACTGTACTATCTGCCCGGCCTGGCAGTGGCGGTGTTCCTGCACTCCATCTTCAACCACTTCCTGGTGGCGCCGGTCTTGCAAACACTCGGAACATTATTCGTTCTGCCACCGCTGATTCAAATGGTTTTCCATCGGAGCTCAAAAGCACTGCACGACTGGCTTGAACTTGATTTTGACGCCGATGCCGATCTGATCGAGATGATTGATTCCGGACAGTTTTCCGAATCAAAAATTGGCCAGTTCCTCGAAGACTTGCGCGGTAAGTTTGAAGGCCCCATCGTGGTCGATATGCTCTGCTACCTGCGGGTTTATACGGAACTGGCCATTCGTGCCAAGGCCGCGCTGATCGCACGTGAGAACGGCCTCGAGTTACCGGTAGGAGAGCGCACCAGGGAAAAGTTTGAAGAACTGCATTACCTGGAAAAAAGTATCGGCAAGACCGGTTGCCTGGCGATGAAGCCCTTCCTTCAGATCGAGCGCAAAGATCTCTGGCAGATGCACGTGATCGATAGGTAGGAGCGAATTCATTCGCGAATGAATTCGCTCCTACAATAATGGCACATCAACTTTTCATCATTCCCATTGTATTTTCTATAGCAGCCAGAAAATTTAAATCTGATTGCCTATAATTAAGAGAGAAGGTTCGTGCTTTGCAGGGAGCACGTATGATCAGCAAGCCCAACAAGTCCCTCCTGGGGCATTTGTATCAGCGTAAAGTCATGCGCGTTGGGTTCGCTTACATCCTCATCGGCTGGGTGATAGGTATGACCGACAGCGGGAGGATCTTTTCGAAATCCAGGAGGATATTGCAGGCCATATTGCCGAAGCCTTGTACGTGACTCTGAAACACAGCCATCTTCACGAGCAGAGACAGGTTGATCCCAGGGCTTATGATTTTTTCCTCCGCGGCAAGTATTACTTTGCAAAATGCGCTGCGGAAAATTCCGTTTACGCACGCCAGTTGTTTACGCAGGCATTGCGAGTAGACCCAACCTACGGTCGGGTATGGGCCTGGCTGGCCTATTCCTATGGTTTTGAGTACATGTTTTTGGATGGCACGGATACCAACCGTGATGAGGCTCTGCGGGATCCCATCGTTCTTTATGATGCGGCCTGCTTCTACGCCATGCTCGGTAAATCCAGGAAAGCGCTGGACTCCCTTGAGAAATGTGTTCTCAAGGTCGGCAGCATCAATCGTGAATGGCTGGAGAACGATTCTGACCTGGATAGCATTCGTGATCATCCGCGGTTCGCCAACATCATTGCAGCTATTAATTGACAGTAGGAGCGAATTCATCCGCGAAAATAATCGCGGCTAAAGCCGCTCCTACGCTGATTCTGATCCCATTTTGCATGACCATAGTCAGATTCGCTCAAGGCGCGGAATGGTACGGTTACCCGGTTCATAATCAACCGAGTATTACCATGATCAAAAAGCAGAAATCCTCCTTGAAAACCCTGTTGACGGCCAGCCTGGCCATTGCCCTGATTGGCTGCTCAGAAAAGGCCGAAGAACCGGCTGATGCCGGGATAGCAGACGTGTCTGATGAGCCCGTCGTGGAAGAAGTTGTGATGGTCGATGAAAGCAATCCATTCTTCGTTGCATGGGCCACGCCTTATGGCATCCCGCCCTTCGACGCGATCCGTAACGAGCATTACAAGCCGGCCTTTGACGCTGGCATCGAAGAACAGCGCGTTGACATCACCGTGATCCGAGACAATCCCGAGCCGCCTGCCTTTGAAAACACGATCGAAGCACTGCAGTTGGCCGGGGAGTCGCTGAGAAGGGTCAGAAGCGTTTTCGGGAATATTACCGGTACCGACACCAATGATTTCCTGGAGGAACTGGATGTAGAGATCAGCCCGGTGCTGACGCGGGAACAGGACGCCATTTACCTGGATGAGAAAATTTTCGGGCGCGTCAACGCCGTTTACGAGGCAAGGGAATCGCTCGATCTGGATGAGCAGGCGCTGCGCCTGGTCGAACTCACACATCGCGATTTCGTGCGGCGGGGTGCGGCACTGGATACTGAAGCCAAGGCCCGGATAAAAGACATCAATGCGCGGATTTCAGAGCTCAACACGGTGTTTTCACAAAACCTGTTGAAAGAAACCAAGGCGTTCGAACTGGTCATTACTGACGAGGCAGACCTTTCGGGCTTGCCGCCGAACATGATTGGATCAGCCAGCCTGAAGGCAGAGTCCAAAGGTCAGCCGGGCGCGTGGATATTCGGACTGGATCGTGGCACCTACGAGGGTTTCATGACCTACGCTGACAACCGTGAACTGCGCGGCCAGATGTTTGCAGCCTACCGCGCGCGCGGCGGGCAGGGTGGCGCAAACGATAACCGCGATGTGCTGACGGAAGTTGCCAAGCTGCGCGCTGAACGCGCCGTCCTGCTGGGTTACCCCAACCACTCCGCCTACCAACTGGAAACGCGCATGGCCAAGACGCCCCAGGGTGCTGAAAACTTCCTGCTGGAAGTCTGGAAACCCGGCCTGGTTCGTGCTGACGAAGAACTGACTGAAATGCAGCTAATCGTGCAGGAGGAAGGTCACGATTTCATCATTGAGGGCCAGGACTGGTGGTACTACGCGGAGAAACTGCGGACCAAGAAATACGCACTCGACGAGTCTGAATTAAAACCGTACTTTGAGCTTAACAACGTCCGCGCTGGTGCATTCCACGTAGCCAACAAGTTGTTTGGTGTCACCTTCAAGCCGCTGGCGGATGTGCCGGTTTGGAACGATGTGGTCCAGTCTTACACCGTGTATGACTCGGACGGTGAATTCCTCGGTGTTTACATGGTTGACTACTACGCCAGGGACTCCAAGCGTGGTGGCGCCTGGATGAGCACCTATCGCCAGGCCTCTGAAATTCAAGGGGATAAAATCCGGCCCATCGTTACCAATAATCTGAACCTGGCTATTCCGGCTGACGGCGAGCCGACGCTGCTCAGCTACGACCAGGTCGAAACCCTGTTCCATGAATTTGGCCACGGCCTGCACGGCCTGTTGACCCAGATCCGTTATCCGCGCTTTGCCGGCACCAGCGGCAGCCCAAGGGATTACACCGAGTTCCCGGCGCAGTTCATGGAGCACTACGCATCGCAACCCGAGGTGCTGGCCGTTTACGCGAAACACGCGGAAACCGGTGAAGTGATCCCGCAGGAACTGGTCGACAAGGTTCGTGCGGCGAGCACGCATAACCAGGGTTTCAAGACCACCGAGTACATCGCAGCTTCCTTGCTGGATTTGAGCTGGCACAACCTGTCGCCCAACGAGGCGGCAGCCGTTGAGGATGCGCAGAAGTTCGAGGATGAAACCATGGCCGCTTACGGTAAACCTGGAGAGATTGAGTCACGCTATCGCAGCCCTTATTTCGCGCACATTTTCGCGGGTGGCTATTCAGCAGGTTATTACGCTTACCTGTGGTCTGAAATTCTGGACGCAGACGGGTTCACGGCCTTTTTGGAAGCCGGCGATATTTATGATCCGATGTTGGCCGGTCGTTTGAAGGCAAACGTGTACCAGGCAGGCGGAATTCGTGATGCCGACGAATTGTACCGGCAGTTCCGCGGCAAGGATCCGTCGATCGAGCCCTTGCTGGAAATCCGCGGGTTGAATTGACCTGATAATTGTTTATGGATCGCGAATGAATTCGCTCCTACGCTTTGTTCAGCGTTTGTGTAATGGCGCCGTAGGAGCGAATTTATTCGCGATTGTGTAATGGTACCGTAGGAGCGAATTTATTCGCGATTGTGTAACCAGTTAGGCAGCAATTCATAAGGGTCTTTCCCGCCCAGGTCTCCCGGCTCGATATCCACCCTGGCCAGGTGTTTTTGCAAGTCACCAGACTTGTAGGCTTCGAAGGTATCGGTGGCGCCGCCAATGTGTTTCCCTCCAATGAAAATCTGGGGAATGGTTTTGCTGCCCAGGCGCGCATTGAGCACCGCACGAATCTGGCCGCCCCAGTCATCATCCTGATAGACGACTGAATCCAGGTCGATGGCTTTGAAAGGGATGTACAGCTCTTCGAACAGCTTGCGTATGGCCCAGCAAAACTCGCACCATTCCAGGGCGAACAAAACCACCGGGTTCTCCTCGTCGCTGATCGCCTCAGTAACAAAGGTTTCGGCCGCCTCGGTGAGGGTGACTGGTTCTTCTTCCGCTGCAGGCGCCGGCGCTGCCTTTACATCGAAACGGTAGCCGGGAGTGGAGCGGGCGATGTCCATTTCTTCTTCGGACATCTGTTCCGGAATGCCCTCGAACAACGGTGTTGAGAGATAGCGCTCGCCGGTATCGGGCAACATGCACAGGATGGTCGTGTTCGGTGGTGCGGTTTCGGCCACTTTCATCGCACCGGAAAAGGTCGCGCCGGCCGAAGTGCCGCAGAATATACCTTCCTTTTTGGCGAGTTGCCTTGCCATTTCCAGTGCATGGTTGCCGTCGATGGGCATGACTTCATCGATCAGTTCCAGTGCAACGGCGTCTTCGGCAAGCTGGGGAATGAAATCCGGGGTCCAGCCCTGCATCAAGTGGGGACGGAAATTGGGGTGGCTTCCGCTGGGCGTGCCGTCAGCATCACGTGCCTGCGGGATTCCACTACCCAGTAACTGTGAATTATCGGGCTCGCAGACCACGATTTTTGTTTCAGGGCTCCTTTGTTTCAAGACACGCCCGGTGCCTTTCAATGTGCCACCGGTGCCGTAGCCAGTGACGAAGTAGTCCAGGTGACGGGCCCGGAACACGTCAAGAATTTCAAGCGCTGTCGTTTGCGTATGCGCTTCGGCATTGGCTTCGTTTTCAAATTGCCGAACCAGGAACCAGTCGTGGGTTTCTGCAAGCTCCACCGCCTTGGCCAGCATGCCGCTGCCCTTGAGTTCCGCTGGTGTCAATACCACCTTCGCGCCCAGGAAGCGCAGGATTTTGCGGCGTTCCACGCTAAAATTTTCAGCCATCGTCAATACCAGGGGATAACCTTTCGCTGCGCAGACCATGGCCAGGCCGAGGCCGGTATTGCCACTGGTCGCTTCAATAATGGTCTGTCCGGGCTTTAGTACGCCATCGCGCTCAGCTTGCTGGATCACGCCCAGCGCCATCCGGTCTTTGACCGACGACATTGGGTTGAATGACTCAATTTTGACAAAAAGGTCGATGCCGGCAGGCGCCAGTTTGTTGATCCGCACAATCGGCGTATTGCCAATGGTTTCGAGGATGTTGTTGAAGTAGTTCGCCATTAGATGAGCCTACTCAGTATTTTCAGTGACGGACAAGTATATACCGGTGCTTATTTCATGACAGAATACGCGCATGAATGACGGCCCCTGCATCGACCCCCATCTACCGCTTATTGATCTGCATCGCCACCTTGATGGCAGCGTGCGGCTGGAAACCGTGATCGAACTGGCGGATGAGCAGGGTATTGAATTGCCCGCCCATGATGTCGACTCGCTGCGTCCCTACGTCGTTGTAGAGGGCAGGGCGTCCAGCCTGATGGACTTCATCGGACGATTTCGTTACCTGACGGCCATTCTGCATGACCTGGATGCCTGCAGAAGGGTGGCCTATGAAAACGTTGAGGACGCGCAGCGCGAGGGTATCGACTATATCGAACTGCGGTTCAGTCCCTGGTTCATGAGCGAGACCCATGACCTGGATCCAGCCGGCGTGGTCGAAGCCGTAGCGGACGGCATCAAGGCGGCGGAACGCGATACCGGCGTCCGCGCCCAGATGATCGGCATCATGAGCCGCACCTACGATACGGAAACCTGCCACCGTGAACTGGATGCGCTGCTGGCGCATCGCGACCACCTGGTTGCGATCGACCTGGCGGGTGATGAGCTCAAATTTCCGGCAGAGCTGTTCCGTGAGCACTTCAAACGGGCCCGTGATGCCGGTCTGCAGGTAACGGTACATGCAGGCGAGGTTGACGGCCCCGCGAGCGTATGGGCCGCGATACGGGAGCTTGGCGCCACCCGGATCGGACACGGCATTCACTCGCTCAGGGATCCTGAATTGGTGGATTACCTGTTGGAACACCGGATCGGCCTGGAAGTGAGCATTACTTCGAACATTCACATCGGCACGGTAGATGAATATTCCAGTCACCCGGTAAGGCAGATTTTTGAACTGGGGTTGCTGGCGAATCTGAACACTGACGATCCGGCCATCAGTGGCATCGACTTGCGCCATGAATACGAAGTCGCGGCCGTTAAGGCAGGGCTGAGCCCGCGGATGACCCGCCAGTCCCAGGCCAATGCACTGGAGATGGCGTTTTTGCCGGAGATGAGAAGCGGGCATTGTTGAAACGCCATCGCGAATGAATTCGCTCCTACAAAACATTGATAATCGCGGATGAATTCGTGAAAAATGTAGGAGCGAATTTATTCGCGATATAAAGCGGCAAATACAATTAGATAGGAAATATTCTTAATGAAAAACATCATTATAGTGATCGCAATCTTCCTGGTTCTTCCGCTCAGCGCAGACTGGCTCGACGACGTCAACGCGGTCCACGCAGAGATTTCGAGCCTGACCAGCAATGAACAGGGCCTCAGTGGCGAGCAGCGTTTGCAGCGCTATTATGAACTGAGCTATGACCTGGCAATGCTGGAAAGCCCTGGATTCGCCACCTACAAGGGTGATCCGAGAGGGCAGGATCGTCTTGGTGATTTTTCGGCGGCAGGCGTTGAAAGGCGGCAACAAGCAGACCGTGATTCGTTGGCCCTGATCAAAAGCATCAACCGCGATACCTTACCCGAGGCAGATTGGGTCAATTACGACCTTTTGCTTGATGATCTGGAAAGAGAGGTTAATTCGCAGAAGTTTCCAACCCAATATCTACCAATGAACCAGATGGGCGGCCCGCAACAGAACGTGGCCAGGTTGCTCGCCATGATGCCGAATGACCGAGCCGGACAACTGGAAAATCAGATCGCAAGAATGGAAGCATTTCCAGACTATATCGATCAGAACATCGCCCTGATGCGAAAAGGGCTGGAGCAGGGTGTGACGCCGCCAAAGATTACCCTGAGGGCGGTTCCACAGCAAATACGTAACCAACTGGTCGATGATGCCAGTGAAAGCCCCCTGTTGAGAGGGTTCGTGCGTATTCCCGCCACGGTCGATCCACTGGTGGCCGAAACCCTGAAAAACCGGGCGGAACAGGCCTATCGGGAAAAGGTCGTGCCCGCGTACGAGAAACTGTTGGAATTCACCGAGGATGAGTACATGCCCGCGGCTCGTGAATCCATTGCCGCCCGTGATTTACCGGATGGCGAAGCCTGGTACACGAACAACGTGGCCGTGCAGACCACAACGGACCTGACACCGCAACAGATACATGATATCGGCTTGCGTGAGGTGAAAAGGATTCGTGCCGAGATGGACGTGATCGTTGAATCGACCGGTTTCGAGGGGAGCTTTGCCCAATTCCTGGAATTCCTGCGTACCGACCCACAATTTTTCCATACAACGGCAGAAGGCCTGATGCGTGAGTACCGGGATATTGCCAAGCGCGCAGATCCGGAGCTGACCAGGCTGTTCGGCATCCTCCCACGTACGCCTTACGGGGTGATCGAGGTGCCGGATTATGCGGCAAAATCCACCACCACGGCTTACTATCAGGCCGGCTCGCTGCAAGCCGGGCGGCCAGGCTATTACTTTGCCAACACCTACGCCCTGGATACGCGCCCGCGCTGGGAAATGGAGGCGCTGACCCTGCACGAAGCTGTGCCGGGGCATCATCTGCAAATCTCGATCCAGCAGGAGTTGGAAGACTTGCCCTGGTTCCGGCAGAACCCCTCATACACAGCCTTCGTCGAAGGTTGGGGCCTGTACTCGGAAAGCCTGGGTGAGGAGATGGGCTTTTACAAGGACCCTTACGCTAAATTTGGCCAGTTAACCTACGAGATGTGGCGTGCTATTCGGCTGGTGGTTGATACCGGCATGCACTATCTCGGCTGGTCACGCCAACAGGCAATTGACTTCTTCAAGGCGAATGCCGGCAAGAGCGAGCATGACATCGTCGTAGAGATCGACCGTTATATCGTTTGGCCCGGCCAGGCGCTGGCCTACAAGATTGGTGAATTGAAGATCAAGGAATTACGCGCCTACGCGGAGGAACAACTGGGAGATGATTTCGATATCCGTGCATTCCACGACGAAGTGCTCGGCAGGGGCGCCGTGCCTCTGAGCGTCCTCGACGCCAACATCAGGGTATGGGTTCGTGCTCAATTGTAAGAGCGGATTCATCCGCGATTTATCTACAATTTATTCGCGAATAAATTCGCTCCTACCACATCATGCCCGCTTCCAGCGTTAAGGTGTCAAAATCCAGGTTGCCGCTGTCTACGCTAATGAACTGGCGGTTATAGGAACCCCGCAGGAACACCAATGGGTTAATGTCCCAGCGCATCCCCAGTCCCAGATTATACGTGAACTGGCTGGTCTTGTAGGTTTCCCAGGTTGTCGCGCAGATCCAGCCCCACCACGGGTCCCACCAGCAGCCTGTGGTAGGTGGCCTGCTGATGATGTTTGAATCCAGCTTGGTCCAGCCTACGCCCGCCTGGACGTAAGGCGTGATTGGGCCTCTGAGGAAGTTATAGGTAACGTTGAACTGGTGGGAGGACTTGGACATCTTGTAATCGATGGTCTGGGCTGGTTCCTCGGGATCTTCCGGCACGATGGTGGCCGAGTAACCGGGCTTGTTCAGTGAAAATCGGTAGGACAGGTTCCACTTCTCCGTCCAGTTCCAACCAAAGCCGATACCCCAGCCCGTGGAGCTGTCAATATCGATGGATGAACCCTGCTCACCTTCCAGGTCAGTTCCGGTCTGGTATTGGACCAGCAGCGAGACTTCCCAGCTACGGTAGCGTTCTGAATCATGGATTTTTTTCTGGTTGAAGCGCTGTGCGTGAACTGAAGCGCTGAGCGTGAGCAGCACCAAAAAAATTATCAGGCGTTTGATGGTCATCAGGTTCCTATCGGTAAAAGAATGAGGGCCGCCCCAGTTGGGGTGCCCTCTTTGGTGAGAATGTAGCTGAAAATGGTCAATTATTCAAATTGAATCGCGGCCATGGGCCGCTCCTACAGGTGAGATTATGCGGCGCGTAAGATGCTGATGGGAGCATGGGTGATGACCCGCCAGGTTGCGGCCATGCCGCTTACTCCCACAAACAGCATTCCAACCAGCGGCCCGGCCAGCCATAACACCGGGCTGAAGTGATATTCCAGCTCAAACAGCCTGGTGGCCAACAGGTAGCCGCCCAGGCTGGCGCCAGCGGCGGCCAGCAGGCCGGCCAGCAGGCCAATGGCGACAAACTCGGTGGCGACGCCGCTCAAAACCCGCCGCTTCGAGGCGCCGAAAGTGCGCAGCAGAGCGCTTTCGTACCTGCGCTCGTCACGGGTAGCCTGTACCGCCGACCAGAGCACGGTCAGGCCCGCCAGCAGGGTGAAAATGAACACCGCCTGCACGGCCAGCGCGGCCTTGTCCATCACATCGCGCACCTGGCCTAAAATGGCGTCGAGGTCGATGGCGGTAACGCTGGGGAAGGCCCGCATCAGCTCAAGCACCACGCCCCGTTCATTCTCGTCGACATACAAACTGGTGATATAGGTTGCCGGGTGGGGTTCCAGGACACCGGGGGAGAACACCATAAAGAAATTCGGGCTAAAGGAATCCCATTCTACTGTGCGAAAACTGGTGACTGTGGCGTTGACGGTCTCTCCGGCGATGTCGAAACCGAGTTCATCACCCAGGGACAAATCGAGTTCCTTGCCGAAATCCACCTCCACAGAGACTTCCTGGCCGCTAAAATCTTCGCTCCAGAACGCACCGTCAACAATACGGTTGTCATTTTGCAGTGTGCCAGTCCAACTCAGATTTGAATCCCTCCGGGCCCAACGCTCCCCTTGCGGGTCTTCGAAGGTCATCTGCGTGACGTCTTCACCATTGATGCGTGTCATGCGGGCCCGCACCAGGGGAACGAAATCCGGCGCTTCCAGTTGCCGCTCTTCCAGGAAGGCCGCCATTGCATCCACTTCATGCGGCTGGATATTGATCAGAAACTGGTTCGGTGCATTCTCCGGCAAGCTCTGGCGCCAGGTGTCCATCAATTCCGTGCGCACCGTTGAAAGCAGGAGCAACACCATCAGGCCGAGGCCAAAAGCGACCACCTGCACAACACTCTCGCGACCCCGGCGCGCCAGGTTGGCCAGCCCGTAGCGCCAGGCGACACCGGCCGCTCCCCTGAAGCCCTGCAGTGATTTCACCAGCAGCCAGCCGGCCAGTCCAAGGGCCAGGAAGGTCAACGCGGCCCCGGTAAAAATGGTCAACACCAACTGGGTGTCCCGCATGATCCACAGCAGCAGCGCCAGCACGGCTGCCACGCCTGCCAGCCAGCTGATTCCATAGCGCAATGGTGGTGGGTCGATGTCTTGCCTGAGAACCCGCAAAGGCGGTGTTTTGCCCATCTGGGCAAGATCCGGAAGGGCGAATCCACCCATAATGCTCAACGCGGTGACCAGGCCCAGGACAACGGGTTGCAAACCCGGGGTGGGCAGGTCCTGGCCGATCATGTCGCGCATCACCCAGGCCAGGCCCAATTGGGCCTGGCCTGGGTGATGCGCGACATGATCGGCCAGGACCTGCCCACCCCGGGTTTGCAACCCGTTGT